>ERZ761602.1185-NODE-1185-length-49620-cov-5.934369_pt1 | contig 49620 bp, 36 predicted proteins | sample MGYA00512165_ERZ761602 | MGnify/ENA primary metagenome ERZ761602 (study PRJEB28899, sample SAMN02445085) | bioreactor sludge metagenome | biome: EBPR sludge; isolation source: Thorneside wastewater treatment plant | place: Australia: Brisbane, Thorneside...
GGCGCGAGCCCGCCTCGCCGGTGGCGGTCGCCGCGCCGGTGGTGGTCGCCGCCCCGGTGGTGGTCGCCGCGCCGGTGGTGGTCGCCGCGCCAGCCGCTCTCAGCCCGGCGGAGGCGCCGCGCCCGCGCCCAGGCGACGAGCGCGTCGAGGTCCAGGTGGGCGTGGACACGGGCGGAGTCGCCGAGCGCCCTCGCAGCGAAGACCCGCGCCTCGCCGGCGACGAGCGCGCGCGACCCGCGCGCCGATCGCTCGAGTCGCGGGGCACCGAGCAGACGCGCCGACCCCGCGAGCGTTCGCGCGCCGACGACCCCGCGCGCGAGGAGCGTCGGGCTCGCGCCAAGCAGGCGATCGACGAGATCTCGCGCTGGTCCCCCCCCGAAGAGGAGGGCGACGACGAGCCGCTCCTGCCTCGCAAGCCGCGCGCGCCGGGCGAGCCCGAGCGAGCAGCCGTGGCGCCCGCGAACGTCGCAGCCCCGAACCTCGCGAGCGCCACGAGCGCGGGCGCCGACGTCCTCGACGTCGACACCGTCGAGCTCTTCTTGAGCGTGGGCCGCCGTGACGGCGTCAAGGCGCCCGAGCTCGCGCGCTGGATCGCGGAAGCCGCGGGCATCGCACCCGAGCAGGTGCGGCGGGTGCGAGTGCGCGACCGGAACAGCTTCGTGGCGCTCCCGCCCGAGGTGGCGCGCGCCGCGGTCGAGAAGCTGCACGGCACGACGATGGCCGGGCGCACCGCGACCGTGGAGCTCGCGCGCGAGCGCCCGGCCGCTCCCTCGCCCGAAGCCGACGTCGTTTGACCCAGAGCTGGCTCGACCACGAGCCGGGCTGACGAGCAGCTGGGCTGACGAGGAGATCTGCCGTGCCACGGGCTCGGCAGGCCTCCTCGCCGATCGACGAAAGCTCGGGTTGTCGAAGGCCACTTCTTTCGTTATCGAAGTGGTGGTGCTCACGGACGAAGCGCTCGACGAGCTGGCCCGCGAGGTCGCCCGCGCCCTCTGGGCGGGCGAGTCCTCCGAGCGCGTCCTGCCGTCGCTGCTCAGCCTCGCGCACGAGGCTGCGGAGGGTAGCGAGACCTGGTGCTTCGCGAACCGCCAGCTCGCGGCGCTCCTGGCCCCGTCCGATCCGTGGAGGGCCTCGCTGCTCTGCCGCAAGCTGCTCTACGAAGACAGCCACGACGCCGGCGCTTGGGCGGCGCTCGGTCTCGCCCAGTCGCTGCTCGGCAACCTGCGCTACGCGGTGCACTGCTACGAGCGCGCGCTGCGCTTCTCGCCCAAAGACGCCCGCGTCTGCCACAACCTCGGCCACCTCTACGACGTCGCGCTCGACGATCCGGCGCGCGCGCGCCCGCTGCTCGAGCGAGCGCACGCAGCCTTCCCGAAGGACGCCGACGTCGCCGCGAGCCTCGCGCACGCGCTCGGACGCCTCGGCGAGGCCGAGGCGGGCCTGCGCATGCTGAGGCCGCGGCTCGAGGGCGGCGCCACGCGCGAGCAACACCGCCTCGTCGCCTGGCTCGAGGCCGCGGCGGTGCGCGCCACGCCCCGCTCCTGAGCGCCCCCGAGCGAAGGGGCTCCGGTGCGTGACATGTGCGCTCACACGCTCCGCAGCTTGTACTAGGCTCCGCCCCCATGGTGCAGGTGCTCGAGAGCTTCGTGCGTGGTTCGTGGACCAAGGGTCAGGGTCGGGGGCAGCTGCTCGTCAACCCCGCGACCGAGGAGCCGATGGCCGAGGCGAGCACCGAGGGGCTCGACTTCGCCGCGACGCTCGACTTCGCGCGCCGCGTCGGCGGCTCCAGGCTGCGCGCGATGAGCTACGCCGAACGAGGCGAGCTGCTGACCGCGATGAGTCGCGTCGTGCACCAGCACCGCGACGGCCTGCTCGAGCTCGCGATGGCCAACGGCGGCAATACGCGCTCGGACGCGAAGTTCGACCTCGACGGCTGCTCGGGCACGCTCGCGTACTACGGCGCGCTCGGCAAGGAGCTCGGCGATCGCAAGGTCTTGCTCGACGAGCCCGCGATCCAGCTCGGCCGTTCGCCTCGCTTCGTCGGTCAGCACGCCTTCGTGCCGCGCCGAGGCGTGGCGGTGCACGTGAACGCGTTCAACTTCCCGGCCTGGGGCCTCGGCGAGAAGGCCGCCTGCGCCCTGCTCGCCGGCATGCCCGTGGTCGCCAAGCCCGCGACCAGCACCGCGCTCGTCGCCTACCGCATCGTGCAGCTCTGGGTCGACGCGGCACTGCTGCCCGAGGGCGCGCTGCAGCTCGTCGTCGGCGCGCCCGGCGACCTCCTGCACCACCTCGGCGGCGAGGACGTGCTCTCCTTCACCGGCGGCGGGAGCACGGCGGCGGAGCTGCGCGCGCTCGCTCCCATCGTGCGCGACTCGGTGCGCGTGAACGTCGAGGCGGACAGCCTCAACGCCGCCGTGCTCGGCGCCGACGTCGAGCTCGGCTCGGACACCTTCCTCGCCTTCGTGCGCGACGTCACGCGCGACATCACGCAGAAGACCGGGCAGAAGTGCACGGCGATCCGCCGCGTGCTCGTGCCGCGCGAGAAGCTCGACGAGCTCCGCGACGCGCTCGTCGAGCGCTTGACGGACGTGGTCGTCGGCGACCCGGCGAGCGAGGGCGTGACGATGGGCCCGGTGGCGACGGCGAAGCAGCTCCGCGACGTGCGCGCCGGCATCGAGCGGCTGCGGGCCGAGAGCCGCTGCGCCTTCGGCGACGCCGCGCTCACGCCTCGCGGTGTGCCCGAGGGCAAGGGTTTCTTCGTCTCGCCGACCTTGCTCGTCCAGGAGGGTGACGACGGTGGGCGCGCAGTGCACGAGCACGAGGTCTTCGGCCCCGTCGCGACGCTCATCGGCTACGACGGCACCGAGCAGGCGATCGAGCTCGTCCGCCGAGGCGGAGGTGGGCTCGTGACGAGCCTCTACACCGACGACCGCAGCGTGGGCGGCGAGCTCGTGCTCGGCCTCGCGTCGGCCCACGGCCGCCTGGTGCTCGGCAGCGCGAAGGTCGTCGAGCAGATCCCGGGGCCGGGCACCGTGCTCCCTCAGACGATCCACGGCGGGCCCGGTCGAGCCGGCGGCGGTGAGGAGCTCGGCGGCCGGCGTGGGCTCGCGTTCTACGCGCAGCGGGTCGCCGTGCAGGGCGATCGGCCGATGCTCGAGGCGATTCTGGGCACCTGAGCCCGAGCCGCTCGAGCGGTCGCTCCGGGCTGCGCGGGCGCGTGGGGGCCTCGGCGGGGGGCGCCGACTGCGTCAAATGGGCGTCGGCGGAGGGTTTCCGATAAGGTAGCTCAGCGATGCGTGGGCAGCAGCCGCTCCTCGGCAAGACGCTGGCTGGGCGGTACCAGATCACGGGCCACATCGGCGAAGGCGCCATGGCCTCGGTGTTCCGTGCCGCCGATCGAAGCGCGCCCGGCTCCGCAGAGGTCGCGGTGAAGGTGATGCACCCTCACCTCGCCGACGACCGCACCTTCGCTGCGCGCTTCCGGCAAGAGGCCCGCGCCGCGTCGATGGTCCGCCACGCCAACAGCGTGGCGATCCTCGACGTCGGCAGCGAGGACGGCGTGCACTTCATCGTCATGGAGCTCGTGGGTGGCCGCGATCTCAAGGAGACGCTCAAGGCCGAGGGTCCACTCGCGCCCGCGCGCGCGGTCAAGATCGTCGCGGAGATCTGCGCGGCGCTGCACGCAGCGCACCAGCTCGGCGTGGTCCACCGCGATCTCAAGCCGGAGAACGTCATGCTCGAGAGCTCGCCCTCGGGTGATCGCGTCAAGGTGCTCGACTTCGGCATCGCCAAGCTCGTCGAGCAGAAGCCTCGCCCGCGCGAGCCTGGTGACAGCGAGCCGCCGGTCACGCAGTTCGGGGTCGTCGTCGGCACGCCCGCGTACATGTCGCCGGAGCAGTGCCGCGGGCAGCCGCTCGACGGGCGCAGTGACATCTACACCTGCGGGATCCTGCTCTATCAGCTGGTCACCGGGCGGGTCCCGTTCCACTCCGACAGCCCCTTCGAGATCGCCGGCAAACAAGCCTTCGAACCGCCACCGCCTCCCCGCACGCACCGACCCGAGCTCAGCCAGGAGCTCGAGGATCTCATCCTGCGCACGCTCGCGAAGAGCCCGGACGAGCGCCCCCAGTCGGCCGCGGAGCTGCGCGAGCTGCTGCTCGCGATGGCGCCCAGGCTGGGCGGCGCGACGAAGCCGACGAGCTCGCTCGCCGGCATGAGCAAGACCGTCCCGCTGCACGCGATCGCGGCGAGCCTCGACGAGGCGCTCCGATCCTCCTCGGCAGCCACGCAGGTCGCGTCGACGCAGCTCTCGCCGGGCTCGGCCTCCGCGCCCTTCGCGCCCATGAGCGCTGCGCCGAGCCCGCTCGCCATGCAGCCCGCACCCGCGCGGGGGCCGCTCGGCACCGCCGTCGACCCGAACGGCTGGGGCGGCGCGCTCGCGCCCGCTGCGCCGCCGCCGCCCGAGAGCCCTCCCCAGACCGCCGGGCCCGCCTACGCTTACCCGACGGGCCAGGGCGTCGAGCCCTCTCCGGCCACGCCCTCCAAAGGCCCCAGCGCGCCGCTCGCGGCGCTCTGCGTGGTGCTCGCCGTGCTCGCGGGCGTCGGGCTCGGCGCGGGTCTCTACCGCTTCGTCGGCTGAGGCGCGCCCGTTGGCGCGTCGTCGCCCTGCGCAGCTCCAGACGAGCCCTGCGCAGCTCCAGACGAGCCCTGCGCAGCTCCAGACGAGCCCTGCGCAGCTCCAGACGAGCCCTGCGCCTCCGCGAGGGCCTGCGCCAGCGCCTCCAGGCGCTCGAGCCCTGCCGCACGACCGAGCCCGCGCTGTGCGGCCTCCGCTTCGAGCGCCAGCATGCGGCTCGCCGCGCGCACGCCGATCCCCACCAGGCGCTCGTGGCTGCGAGCGGCGTAGAGCACCTGCGCATCCAGGGTCCAGGCCGCGGCCTCGAGCGCGGCGCCCACGCCGGTCCGCAGCGCGGGCGAGGCCTCGATGCCGAGGGCACGCCCGAGCTCGAGCGCGATCGCGGGGGCCATGCGCGTGACCAGCCGCGCGACGGCGTAGGCACGCAGCTCGTCGTCGGTGCGCGCGCCGTCGGCGAGAGCGAGCACCGGGCGCCAGTCGGCCTCGATCGCCCTCTGCAGCTCGCCGAGCCGGGAGAGCAGATCGGTCGTGAGCTCGACCTCGCGACGAGCGAGCTCCACCGACGCGCGCTGCAGCGCCTCGGCGTGTCGCGCGCTCTGACGCAGCTCGGCCTCGCGTCGCTCGAGCGAGGCACGCCCGGCCTCGAGCAGCTGCTCGGCGAGACGCGCGGCCTTGCGCAGCAGCGCTCGATCACGCAGCGACTCGCTGCGATCGACGACCTCGGTCGCGAGCAGCGACTCGACGGCATCCCAGCGGCTCGAGGCGAGGGCCTCTGCGTCGCCGAGCAAGCCCGCGAGCGCTCGACGCGCGCTGAAGGCGAGCGGACCGGCGTGGATGGGGATGCCGAGCTCGGCGAGGCCTGAGCGCGCATGCTCGAGCGCCGCCTCGACCTCCGGGGCCGTGAGCCGGTCGAGCTTGTTGAGCAGCGCCACGATGGGCAGGCCCATCGCGGCCACCTCGCTCAGGATGCGCGCCTCGCTCGCCTTGAGCGGCGAGGTGGCGTCGAGCAGCCAAACCACGGCATGCGCCTCCTCGAAGGCGCTCCTGGCCGACGCCACGTGCCTCGGATCCGGAGCGTTGAAGCCAGGTGTGTCGAGGATCTCGACCTTGCGCAGGCGCTCGAAGGGCGCGTAGATGAGCACGCGATCGACGAAGCTCCGCTCCTCTGCGAGCGTCGCGAGGGTGCGCTTGAGGTCGGCGTGCTGCACGACACGATCGGGGCCGCCAGGCACGAGGATGCGCGCGAAGGCGTCGGGCGCCCAGGCCACGCGGTGGAGCGTCGCGGTCGTCGGCAAGACGCCGGTGGGCGCGACGTCTCCACCCAGGAGCACGTTGATGAAGCTGCTCTTGCCGGCGTTGAACTCGCCGACCACCGCGAGCAAGAGCGGCCGCTCCAGCTCCACGGCCAGGCCCTCGGCGCGCACGGCGAGCTCGAGACGACCGAGCTTGCGCGCCTCGGCGTGCAGGCCTCCGAAGACGCGCGGCCACGCGACCCGGCCGGGCTCGACCCAGCTCCGGGTGGCCTCGAGGCGCAGCTCGCGGGCCCAGCCCGCAGTCGAAGGATCGGCGACCTCGAGCAGCTCGAGCGCCCTCTCGGCGTCGCCGCCAGCCAGCGCGCGATGGGCGTCGAGCACGCGCCGCAAGGCCTCGCCGACGCGCTCCGGGGCGCGCTCGACCACCGCGGCCAGGGCGAGCGCATCCCGCGCCTCGACCGCCAGCGCGACGAGCGCCTCGGCCGCGCGGGCGTCGCCCTGGGCGAGCGCGCGCACGAGCGCCTCCCGCGCGTCGCTGCGCCTGCCCTCGGCGAGCGCGAAGGCAGCCTCGAACCCGGCCTCTTCGGCGCCTCCTTCACTGGCGACGACCTCGCGGAGCAGGGCCAGGATCGCCGCGTCGCGCGTCGCCGCGACCACCGCCGTGAGCAGCCTCGACGCTCCAGGTGCGTCGAGCAGAAAGGCGCGCACGGCGAGCTCGGTCGCTTCGGCGAGCGCGATCGGGTCGGCCGCTTCGTCGCGGGCACGTGCGTGCGCCAGGCGAGCGTGCACGAGCACCCAGCGCGCGGCTTCCCTGCCCTGTGATCGGAGCGATGCGAGGCCCTCACCCGTCGGGTCGGGGACCTGGCTGGCGATCTGCGATGCGGTCGCGTGGTCGCCGAGCTCGAGCGCGCACTCGGCCCGACGAAGCTCGTGCGCCGTGTCGAGCTCTGCGCCGAGCACCGGGTTCGCGCGCGACAGCCAGCGGGCGGCCCGGGCCGGGTCGCCCTCGTCGAGATCGAGGTCCGCGAGCGCATGCAGCGCCGCGCGCCGCGCCGAACGAGCGACGGCGTCGCTCGCGCTCGAGCTCGCGGCGCGCTCGAAGGCCTCGCGCGCAGGGCCGAGCAGGCCCAGGCGCCGACGCACGAGCCCGAGCCTCAGCCAGACGTCCAGCCGCCAGGGCAAGGCCTCCACGAGGCGCTCGAGCGCGCTGAGGGCCTCGTCGTCGAGCCACGCGCCCTCGGCGGCGTCTGCCCACAGCGCCAGCCCGACGATGGAGTCGGGCACGCGCAGCAGGATCGCGCGGGCGGACTCACGCGCCTCGAGCGGACGATCACGCTGGAGCGCGAGCTCGGCGGCGCGGCGCTCGCTCTCCACGCCGCGGGCGACGATCTCCACCCGCTCCACCCAGCGCGAGAGGTTCTCCACGAGGGTCGACACGCGTGGATGAGACGCCATGCGCGCGCTCGTTTCAACCACGCTCACTCGCCTGCGAGGGCGAAGCGCTCCTCCCGGCGCAGGAGCACGGCGTAGCGCAGCTTCCCCGAGCTCGCGGCGCGCAGCTCGAAGCGCTCATCCATCGACGGGGCGAGGGCGACCCAGCGCTCGACGCCCCGATCGAAGCGCGTCTTGGTCCACGGTTCGGCGAGCGCCGCGTCGCGCGCCACGAGCAGCACCAGCGCGTCGACGCGGCGCTCGGTGAGGAAGGTGTCGGGGATGCGCTTCTGCGTATGGCCGCCGGGCATCGCCGCGACGACCGGATCGGTGACGCCTGCGAGATCCACCACGACGGCCTCGGGCAGCACGAGGCCCAGCCAACCGACGTCGAGCGCAGCCACGGTCGAGGCCCCCCGCAGCGCGGGCTCGAGCTCTCGAGCGACGGCCAGGCGATCGGCCAGCACCTCGCGCGCGCGAGGTCCCACCGTCGCCGCCACCCAGAGCTGCGCCGCGACGGCGACGCTGATCCGCCCGAGGTGCACCACCCGCGCTTTGCACTCGAGCCCGATCGCGAGCTGGCTCGCGGCGAGCGCCACCACGGGCAACACCGGCACGATCAGCCGGGAGAGCGGCATCCAGTCGCCACCGGCGAGCGCGACGGCGACGAGGTGCACGAGCACCGCGAAGGCCCACCAGCGCCCCTCGCGGAGCGAGCGCGGCGGTGGGAGCGCGGCGCCGTGCTCCGACGAGCGAGCCCTCCCCACCCCGGCGAGCGCGAGCGGCGCCGCGAGCGCCAGCGGGCCGGCGAGCAGGGCACAGGCGACGGCGTAGTAGGCCCCGTGCAGCGCGTCGGGCGCCTTCGCGAGCGCAGAGAGCGGCATCGGGCGCCCGAAGTACGAGAGGCGCAGCGCGGCGACGAGCGCGAAGAGCGCGAGCGCGAGCGCGAGGCGCAGCGCAGCCGCGCCGATGCGCTTCGCCTCGAGCGTGCGCGCGTCGTCGAGCGGCGCGAGCGCGGCGACCGCGGCGAAGGGCAGCAGCTCCGGCCTGAGGCCCGCCGCGAGCCCCACGAGCGACGCGGCGACGCGTGGCGACGCCAAGCCGTGTGCGGCCGCGGCGGCGGCCACGAGCGCCGTCACGAGGCCCGTCTCGAGGCCGGCGCTCGCCCAGGCCCCGAGCGGCGCCGAGCTCAGGACGAGCGCGAGCCCCACGAAGCGCCTCGGGCCGACCTGCGCGCCACCGCTCGAAGCCGACACACCCGCGCGATGCATCGCCACGCCGAGCAGAGAGGCCGCGGCGAGCCAGAGCACGGCGCCGATCCAGCGCGCGGCCACGAAGGCTGCGAGCGCTCCCTCAGCAGCGAAGGGCGACAACAGGTGCGCGTAGCCGAGCGGCGTCACGCCGTCGCTGGACGCCTGTCCCGCGTTGAAGGTGTAGCCCACGCCCCGAGCGAGGTGGTGTGCGTAGCGCGCGGGGATGAAGGCGTCGTCGACCGTGAACCCCCAGAGCGACACGACCGGTACGAGAGCGACGAGCAGCGCGAGCCCAGCAGCGCGCAGATCTCCGAGTACGAACGCAGATCTGGGGCTACCCACGGGCGAACCCGCGTGTCCACTCTGTCGCGAAGCGATCCGAAAACTCAGAAACCATCGCGCTTCTGCCTAGCATCTGCCCACGGATGATCGGAACGTCGAACGCCGCTCGCTCCCTCAAGGTGTCGCTCCCGGCCGCGGAGCGCCTGCAGCAGCTGCTCGTGCTGCTCAGCCCCCACAAGCCCGCGAACGTCGCGCCCGACGCGCAGCCAGGGGCGCTCCCGCTCGGCGCGCTCAGCGAGCTCGCCAGCGCTCTGCTCGAGCTCGGCCATGCCGAACGGCCGAGGAGCTCCGTGCGTATCCGCCAGGCCGAGGAGCACTGGGAGGTCGCGCTCGAGCGCCGCGGTGGCCTCGTCTCGGCGAGCGTGTTCACCGGTGGCGCGCTGCCCGTGGTGCACGCGCACGAGCTGCGGGTCGACGCGAGGCTGCTCGCGGACCGCCTCGAGCAGGCCCTCGCCGAGCTCGCCCGAGACGGCCGCGACAGCGAGCGCGCCCACGAGCTGCGCGATCGGCTCGCGTTCTTCCAGCTACCCGCCTCTCCGCCCGAGGAGCCCGAGCTCGTCGTCGTCGAGCCACTCAGCGACACCGCGCTCGCGCTGAGCGCCGAGCTCAGCCTGCGCTCGAGCGCTGGCGGCGTGCCGAGCGCTTCGGGTGTGCTGCGCTCCGATCTCGCCTCCCTGCTCTTCCGCGGGAAGCTCTGCATCCGGGCCTTCGATCACGAGCGGCAGATCCCCGACGTGCACGTCTTCCTCGTCGCCGAGCAGCTCGCGGCGCTCACCCTCGAGGCGCTCGAGGCGCAGGCCGCGATGCGACCGCTCTGGCGCAAGGTCCAGGTCGGCGGCGCGGCCTGCGGCATCCGCCTCGCTCACCGTCAGGGCGAGCGCGCCGAGGGCGCGGCGCTCACGCTCGGCCCCGCCCGCGCCGGCGTGGGCCGCGGCGAGACCTGGACCTTCCCGCTCGTCGACCTCGAGGCCTTCGCGTCCAGCATCGTCGACTTCGGTCGGGCGCTCTGTCGCAGCCTCGTGCGTCGCGATCGCACCCAGACCCAGAACCTCAGGCTCGTCGAGTTCCGCGGCAAGCTGCGCGAGATCGCCTCGCTCTGCCGCGAGGCCACGCGCGACGACGCCATCGTCAACAGCTCGCCCGAGAGCTACCGCGCCTACGCCGCGCGCCAGAGCCCCGCACGGGACAGCGCTCCCCTGCGCTCGAGGCTCCGCTACGCCCCCCGCTGGACGGCAGCCGTGCCGAGCATCGATCTGCGCGGCACCTTCCTCTGCGGCGACTCCTTCGTCGTCGGCTCGGCGAGGGAGCTCTGCGCGCTCGACCGACAGACCGGCGAGCTGCGCTGGCGCCGCTCGGTCTCTCGCGCCACGAGCGTGGCCACGCCGCTCGGCGTCGCGCGCTTCGACGGCGAGGGGCAGCTCGGCCTCGTGGACCTCGCCTCCGGAGAGACCCGCTTCTCGCTGCGTCTCGCGCCCCGCGTGGGCGCCCCGGTGACCGGCGCGCTCGTGACGACGCCGGGCCTGCCGCGCATGCTCTTGCTCAGCGAGGGCAAGCGCCACATCGCAGCGGTCGACCTCGACGCCGGCGAGATCGCGTGGCGCTACGCCGCGCGTCGTGGCGGCCCCGTCTGGCTCCGTCGCGCCGGTCGCCTGGTGGTCGTCTCGAACGGAGAGCAGGCGCTCACCGCGCTCGACGTGGTCTCGGGCGAGGTCGTCTGGCGCTACTGCGACCGCCTGCGCTTCGCCGGCCCGGTCGCGGTCTCGCACGACTCGCTCTTCGCGATCGCAGGCGACGGCGCGCTCTCCGGCCGAGGCGGCGCCCGCCTCGTGCACCTCGATCCCTGGACGGGCGAGTCGCGCTGGAGTGTGCCCCTGCCCGCCCACACCCGCGCGGTCGGTGCGCCGATGCTCGCCCCGAGCACGGTGCTCGTCGGCTCGCGACACGCGCGTGGCTCGGGCGTCGCAGCCTTCGACGCGCGCACCGGGGAGCTGCGCTTCGATCGCGACGTGTGCCGAGGCGCCGCGGCCTCGCTGGTCGTCGACGACCTGCTCGTGCAGAACAGCGAGAGCGGCGAGCTCTGCGCGCTCGACACGAGCGACGGCACGACGCGCTATCGCCACGTCTTCGCCGACGGCAACGACGGAGACCGGCCGCGCAGGCTCGACCCCGTGCTCCGCTCCGGCGCGCTCTTCGTGCCCCAGAGCGCCGTGCACGTCGTACGCCCCCAGGACGGCACGCTGCTCGGGAGCGTGCCCACGGACCTCGTGCCCGACCTCTTGCGCGTCGACGAACACTGCGACGTCTACGTCGGCGAGGAGAGCGGGCACCTCGCGGCCTTCGGTACGGTCCGGCTGACGCTCGTGCACGGCTGAGCCCACGACGCGATCGCGCAGGCGAGCACCCGAGCCCCAAGCGTAGTACCTTGGGGCTCGACCTCGTCATGCAGACCGCCGACGCCCAGACGCTGCTCCAAGCGGCGCCGAGCTCCACGCGCACCCACCTGGAGATCACGCTCGAGGGCGACGCGAGCCCCGCGCGGGTGCGCCCGCTCGGTGAGCAGCGCGTGGTGGTCGGTCGCGCCGCCGGCCTCGAGGTCGTGCTGGATCACCACACCGTCTCGAGGCGACACGCCGAGCTGTTGCGTGATCCCTTCGGTCGGCACTGGATCCGTGATCTGGGCAGCACGAACGGCACCACCGTGAACGGCGAGCTCGTGCGCGAGCGCGTGCTCCGCCCGGGCGACCGCATCCGCGTGGGCGACTTCCGCCTCGTATTCCAGGTCAGCCAGACGCAGCCGGTCCGCCCGAGCGTGGTGTCGATCCACGAGGGGCCGGAGGCCTCGGAGGCGCCGAGCTGGACGCGCTCGCTCAAGGATCTCGAGCCGCCGCGGATCTCGACCGATCAGCTGGGCACCATCATGCAGCTGAGTCGTCGCCTGCTCGAGCTCGAGTCCGCTCAGGACAGGCTGGGCGCGCTGCTCGACGTCTGCGTCTCCGACGCCTTCCACGCCTCGCTCGCGTCGGTCCTCCGGCTGACTCCAGCGCACTCCGCGCGGGTGCTCGCCGGCCCGCGCCGCCCCGCGCACCTCTCCGGGCAGGGAGCGACCCCCTACTACTCCAGCGGCGTGCTCAGGCGCGTGCTCGAGGCGCGCGAGCCCACGCTCGGCTCCAACCTCGGCCGCCCCGGCTCGCAGAACCTCGAGCTCACGCTGAGCGCCTCGGTGTCACCGCTCGCCTCGCTGGCCTGCCCGCTCGGCTCGCATGCCGGTGGCTCGCCCGAGGCCGGCTGCGACGTCTTGTACTGCAACTTCCCGCCTCACTTCGGCAGCTCGGAGTGGCTCGCGCTCCTCTCCCTGGCCGCCGAGGCCTACCAGCAAGCAGACTCGGTCTGGAGCGCGCGCCGCGAGGCTCAGCAGCACGCGGTCATCGAGCGCGAGCTCGAGACCGCGCGGCGAATCCAGCAGGGCCTCTTGCCTCGAGCCCTGCAGCTCGCGGAGCTCGACGTGCACTTCGGCTTCTCGCCGTGCCGCTGGGTCGGCGGCGACTACGTCGACGCGATCACCATCGGCGACGGCAGGCTGCTCTGCATCGTCGCCGACGTCTGCGGCAAGGGCCTGCAGGCCGCCCTGGTCACCTCGAGCATCCACACCCTGCTCCACGCGCTCGCGACCGACGGGCTCCCGATCGGCACCATGCTCGAGCGGCTCGACGCTCACCTCGGCGCCTACCTGCCCGAAGACAGCTTCGTCACCCTGGTGGCCACCGCCTTCGACCCGCGGAGCGGCGAGGTCGAGTGCGTGAACGCCGGGCATCTGCCGCCCATCGTGCTCGACCCACGAGGCAGGGTGCGCCGGCTGCAGGCGGCCGAGAACCCCGCGCTCGGGCTCGGGCTCGGGCGCGTCGCGCTCACGAGCGAGCGCTCCGAGCTGCGACCGGGCGAGACACTCGCGCTCTACACCGATGGCCTCACCGAGCTCGGCGATCCCACCGGCGAGATGTTCGGCGAGGAGCGGCTGGCGGACGAGCTCTCCCGCCTCGTCGTGCGTACGCCGCGCGGCACCTCCGCCGAGCTCGCGCAGGGCCTCGAGTCGGCGCTCGATGCCTTCCGCGGCGACTCGATGCCCGCCGACGACCGCACCTTCCTGCTCGCGCGCCGCAAGCTGCGCTGATGCCTCGCGGGCCGGCATCGGCCGGCGCCGCGCGCGCCCTCCGGTGCCCGCCACGCACGCGCCCCCGCGCCGTCGCGACCGCCGCGCCGATGTGGTAGGTGCCCCCGCATGCATCTTGCCATCATCGGTACGGGCTACGTCGGACTCGTCGCTGGCGCGGGGTTCGCCGACTTCGGCAACGACGTCGTTTGTGCGGACGTCGACGCCGCGAAGGTCGAGCGGCTCAACCGCGGCGAGATCCCGATCTACGAGCCGGGCCTCGAAGACCTGATCGTCCGCAACGAGAAGGCCGGTCGCATCCGCTTCACGACCGACATCGCCGGCGCGATCCGCGGCGCCGACATGGTCTTCGTCGCCGTCGGCACGCCGATGGCCGCCGATGGCTCCGCCGACCTCTCCGCGGTCTACGCCGTCGCAGAGACCTTCGGCAAGACGATCGAGAAGTACACCGTCATCGTCGACAAGAGCACCGTGCCCGTGGGCACCGCCGACAAGGTCCGCGAGATCATCGCGAGCCACACCAAGGTCCCCTTCGCGGTCGCGTCGAACCCCGAGTTCTTGAAGGAGGGCGCCGCCATCGCCGACTTCATGAAGCCCGATCGCGTCGTCATCGGCAGCGACGACGAGCGCGCCAAGGAGATGCTGAGGCAGCTCTACGCCCCCTTCGTGCGCACGCTCGACCGCATGCACGTGATGGACGCGCGCTCCGCCGAGCTCACCAAGTACGCCGCCAACGCGATGCTCGCGACGCGCATCTCCTTCATGAACGACCTCGCGCAGCTCGCCGAGAAGGTCGGCGCCGACATCGAGTTCGTGCGCAAGGGCATCGGCAGCGACACGCGCATCGGCCCACGCTTCCTCTTCCCCGGGCCGGGCTACGGCGGCTCTTGCTTCCCCAAGGATCTGTCGGCTCTCGCCTTCCTCGCCGACACCGTGCACCACGACCTCGAGGTCGTGCGCGCGGTGGAGCGCGTCAACGCGCGCCAGAAGCGCGTGCTCGGCGACAAGATCAGCGCCGCACTCGGGCCCGACCTCAGCGGCAAGGTCGTCGCGATCTGGGGGCTCGCGTTCAAGCCCGAGACCGACGACATCCGCGAGTCTCCCGCGCTCGTGCTGATCGAGCAGATGCTGGAGCGCGGCGCCACCGTGCGCGCCTTCGACCCCGAGGCCATGCCGAACGTGCGCGCGATCCACGGCGATCGCATCCAGCTCACGGACGACATGTACTCGGCCGTCGAGGGCGCAGACGCGCTCGTGCTCGTGACCGAGTGGCACACCTTCCGCGCCCCCGACTTCAAGCGGCTCAAGCGCGTGATGCGCACGCCCGCGCTGTTCGACGGGCGCAACATGTGGCCACGCGACGAGCTCGCGCGCATGGGCTTCGGCTACCAGGCGATGGGTCGCATCCCCGTCCCGCTCCCGAGCGCCGGCTGAGATGAACGGGCAGGCGTCTCGCCGAGGCCCGAGGACCGTCGTCGCCCGCATGAGCACGCGGCTCACTCCGAGGAGCTGAGATGTCCCTCGGGCTGAGAGCCGTGCGCGGCGCGCTGTGGTCGACGCTCGCGAGCATCGGCTCGCGCCTCGTCGGCATCGTGGGCACCTTCGTGCTCACGCGCTTTCTCGCACCCGAGGTGCAGGGCGAGGTGAACGTCGCCTACATCGTCGTGGCCACGGCGCACTTCTTCTCCTCGCTCGGCATGGGCCAGTGGGTGGTCGCCAACCCCAAGGCCGACCGCAGCGCCACCTTCCACGCCTCCGCCATCTACATGAGCGCCGGCGCCGTCGCCTTCGCCCTCACCTGGCTCTTCGCGAAGCCGCTCGCCTCGCTGCTCAACGCGGAGGCGATGGCCCAGTACGTGCCGGGCTTCGTGCTCGCGCACGCGCTCGAGCGCGTCGCGCAGCTCCCTCGCAACATCCTCGCGAGGGAGCTGCACTTCCGGCTCCTGGGGCTGCGCATGGCGCTCGGCGAGGTCGCGTACGCGGGCGCGAGCGTGCTCTTCGCGTGGTGGGGCTGGGGCGGGCACGCGATCATCGCGGGCAACGTCGTGCGCGCGCTGCTCGGCGTCATCATCCTGTGCTCGGTCGTCGACTGGCGAGACTACGCCCTGCCCTGCCGGCTCGACCGCGCCATCCTCCGGCGCCTGCTCGCCTACGGTTCACCGATGAGCGTCGCCGTGCTCTTCCACATGGGCGCGCAGACCTGGGACAACCTCTTCATCGCCTACCGCTTCGGCGAGGCGCAGACGGGCCTCTACAACCAGGCCTACAAGCTCGCGGATCTGCCCGCGACCCACATCGGCGAGCAGTTCGGCGACGTGCTCGTACCGACCTTCGCGCATCTCGAAGACGACGCCGCCCGCAAAGCCGCGCTCACGCGTGCCGCGGGTCTGCTCGGGTTGGTCGTCTTCCCCCTGGCGATCGGGCTCGGCGCGGTGGCCTACACGCTCGTCGAAGCGTTCTACCCGCCGAGCTACCAGGAGGTGGCGCCCTTCCTCGCGGTGCTCGCGGTGTTGAGCGTCTTCCGCCCCGTCGGCGTGCTCGTGATGGGCTGGCTGCAGGTCGTCGGACGCACGCGCGACTACATGAACCTCGACATCTTCAAGGTCGTCATGATCCTGGGCTCGATGGCGCTGCTCGCGCCTCTCGGGCCGGTCTGGTCTTGCGCTGGCGTCGGCATCGGCTTCGCGCTCAACAGCCTCCAGATGGTCTGGACGCTGAGGAAGGACGGCATCGCGCCCCTCAGCGTGCTGCGCCCGCTCGCGCCTCCGCTGCTCGCCTGCCTGCCGATGGCGGCCGCGGTGCTCGCGACCCGCGCAGGGCTGCTCGACAGCGGCGTGCCGGTCATGCTCCGGCTGCTGCTCGAGCTGGTCGTGGGCGCCGTGTCCTACGTGCCGAGCGCGCTCTTGATCGCGCGGGCCTCGTCGAGCGACTTCCTCAACCTCGTGAAGAACGCGCTCTCACGACGGCGTGGCTGAGCTCGGCGCTCGGCTCGCCGCCGCCTCGGGGGCGACGAGCGCGGCCTTGCTCCGCACGAACCTCGCCAAGGCCACGATCGGGACCTCGGTCGGGCAGTGGCGCTCCTTCTCCGCGAGCACGGCCTCGGGGACCCACGCGAGCGCTCGTACGGCGGCGTCGTGGTCCGGCATGCTCCGCGACGACGCCAGCACGAAGGACATCACACCCGGGTAGGCCCCGCCCGATGCGCGCATGCGCTCGGCTTCCCCGACGTCGCAGCGACCACAGGCGATGCAGCGGGAGAAGGCCGCCATCGCGCGGCGCTCGTCGGGTGTGACGGGCGGCAGGCGATCCGGACCGTAGTTCCGGAGGAAGAGCGGCAGCCCCGTGAAGGCGCTGAACGCCCGCAAGAAGAGCACCGTCACGAGCGAAAGCCCGAGCACCAGCGCGGCGAGCGCCCGACCGGAGGCCACGGTCATCTTCTTCACGGACGCCCTCCCGTGCCCGTGGGCGAGCGTCGGGCGCGGGCGGCGCCGAAGAGGTCGGCCTCGCAGCTCTCGGTCGTCGCCACGCCGGCAGTGTGGCTGGCGGGCGGTCGAGACACAAGCGCGCGTCGCGCCCAGGACGAGCGAAGGGCGCGAAGTGGCGCCATCGGGGAAGAAGACGCGCGCCCACGCCGTAACAGCCGACCTCGGCAAGCCGGCCGGTGTGACGCACGGGTGAGCGTAACACCCGAGCGTCACAGCCCCCGCGCACGGCGAAAAACCGAAGCGTTCTGGCGGGCGGATCCTGGCACGCGGGCTGCAATGCCGGCCACCATGTCGACCGCGCGCCTCGAGTCCGTCTCCCTCGCCTCCGCCCACGACGACCGCAGCGAAATGGAGCTGATCGCGGGCCTGTTGCGCAGCGAGCCGCGCGCCTGGCGGAGCTTCCACACGCGCTACGATCGCCTCATCTATCGCTGCATCACCAAGGTGACGGCGCGCTTCTCGTCGGTGCTCTCCACGGACGACCTGCGCGAGATCTACGCGAGCCTGCTGGTCCAGCTCCTGTCGAACGACATGCACAAGCTTCGCAGCTTCGATCCGGAGCGAGGCAACCGCTTCAGCTCGTGGCTCGGCCTCCTGGCGATCAACGCCGCCTACGACCACCTGCGCGCCGTACGCCGCGAGCCCAACCGTGCGCCGCTGGCCGAGGCGGAGAGCGTCTCCTGCGACCTGCCCTCGCCCGACGAGCTCGTGGAGCGCCGCGAGCGAGCGACCCGGGTGGGCCGCGTGCTCGCGGGGTTCAGCGCCAAGGACCAGCAGTTCGTGCAGCTCTACTTCACCGAGGGGCTCGAGCCCGAGCAGGTGGCCGAGCGCATGAACATCAGCGTGAAGACGGTCTACTCGAAGAAGCACAAGATCCAGAGCCGCCTCGAGACGATGCTGTCCCACGCCGCCTGAGAGGCGATCGCGCCTCCGGTGCGCCGCCAGCGAAGCGGCTCTCGACGCGAAGTTGGCGCCCCGGCGTCACCCGGCTCGTGGTAGGAACTTCGCATGGGTTTCCGGCTGAAGCGCGAGGCGATCGCCCTCGCGAGCGCGGCGCTGGCCGCAGGCTCGCTGGGCTGCAGCGGTACGGGTGACGGAGGCACGGGCGACCCGCGCTCGGAGCCGCGCGCCGACCTCTACGGCGACGGCGCGCGCATCTCGGAGATCAACGGCGAAGCCACCTGGTACGACGAGAACGACGTCGACAGCCAGAGCTGCGACAAACCCGCCGATCGTCGCGTGAACCTCACCGGCCAGGTGATCGTCGCGCTCGACCGCTACGACGAGACCGGTGAAGGTGCGACGGGCAACATCTACGTGCAGGACGCGCGTGCTCCAGGTGAGGTCGCGCTGCCCTACTCGGGCATGACGGTCTTCGGCCCCGCCTTCACCCCGCCGAACCTGCGGCTCTTCGAGGGCGACGTCGTCGACACCTTCGGCACCTTCCTCGAGTTCCTCGGCCCCACGAGCGGGCCCTTCGGCAACTGCAAGACCTTGCCCGAGGTCACGGGCACGATGAGCTTCCGCTTCGAGGGCGCGCTCGCGGAGCCGCACCTCTTGGTGCCCTCCGCCGGCGACAACACCCGCTGGGATCCGCTCAAGAGCTACCAGGCGGCGCGCCCCTGGCTCGGCATGCTGGTGAAGATCGAGAACGTGACCGCCGCACGGGCGCCCTTCGAGGGTAATGGCCGCTACTCGGTCGACATCGACGTCGGCGGCGGCATCCTGCAGAGCGACATCCCTCGCATCTCCAACGAGCTCTACGACATCAAGACGCGGGGCCCGGAGATCGTGCAGGGCACGCAGTTCCGCTCGGTGACCGGCGTGCTCACGTACTTCTACGGGTTCAAGATCGCACCGCGCTCACCCGACGACTTCGAGCTGTGAGCTGGGGCGCTTTCGCGCCTCCCGCGTGGGCGACGCGTCGCCCCGGCCCGACGCGGGCGCGCAAGGGCCCTAGAGGCCCCGGCTGGCTGGCGGCGCTCGCCATGCTCTCGGCGAGCGCTTGTGGCGCCTGGGCCCCGCCGCACGACCCCCCGCTCGTGGTGGGCGGCGAGGCCGCCGCCGACGCGCGCCTGCGAGTGATCCGCGCCGAGGGCCAGCCCTCGGTCGCGGTGCTCGATCGCGAGGGCGACGCGGTACCCGGCGTGGCGATGGTGGTCTACCTCGACGGCGAGCCGCTCGAGCTGCTCGGTCTGGCGGCGTGGCTGGAGCTCGAGCTCGAGCGCTCCGGCATCGACGCGAGCTCGACCGCGCTCGCGAGCGCCGTGCTGGTGCGCGCGACGCACCCCGAGCCAGGCCGTGCGCTGCGCGCCTTCGCCACCGCGCTGCGCGCGCAAGCGGTCGCCTCTCCGGAGCTCTCGGCCCGCGTCGTGGCGCGCGCGCGGCGCGCGAAGCAGCAGAGCTCCGATCACGACGCGGCGATCGCCGGGTGCACCGGCGAGCTGGTGCTGCCGCGGGGCAGCGAGCTCGAGCGGGCCGACGCCTCGCTGTTCGCGCGCGTCGAGGCGCGCCGAAAGCTCGGGGCGTCGAAGGAGCGTGTGGCCTTCGCGGTGGTCGCCCCGCGCGAGACCGCGCTGGCCGCCGCCGAAGCGCTGCACGCTGGGCCGGCGTGGGCCTCGTCGAGCACGGAGCTCGACCGACCGCCGGAGCGCGACACCGCCGCGGCCGGCCCCACGCTCGCGACGGGCACGGCGCCGCTTCGGCTCCGCGTGGCCGTGCGCAGCGGTGACCCATCGGCAGCGGTGGCCGCGGCCTCGCGGTTGGGGACGAGCTTCACGCCGCTGGCCGCGAAGCTCTCGGTGCTCATGCCTCCCTTCGAGGTGCGCGAGGTCATCGGTGTGGCGCGGCCAGGCGGCGGATGCGCCGCGGTCACGCTGGAGCCGGCCCCAGCTGCCGCGAGCTCCCTCGCCGGGCAGGAGGCCTCGGAGCTCGGCGGCGCGGTGCTCACGGCGGCACGCACGGCGGCCCTGGAGCTGGGGCGCGAGCTCGCCGAGCCTGCTCCGAACGTCGCGGCGCGCAGGATCACCGAGACCTTCGACGCCGGTGAGGCCGCGGAGCTCGCGGCCTGGTGGGCCCTGGCGCGCAAGGTCGACGTGAGCGCGCGCACCGCCTACGCGCTCGACCTTCCGCCCGGGGCCGACGCGGCGACGGTGGCCTCCATGAACGAACGCATGAAGGCGCTGCTCTCGCCGGCGCCCCTCCCAGGCGCGAGACCGCTCGAGCTCAGCGGTCGCGTCGAGCGCGGCCAAGGCGAAAGCTGGGTGCTCGTCGCCAGCCCCTGCGCGCTGGCGGACGAGCCTCCCCACCAGTGGGGCGACGCGGCCGTCGCTGCGCTCAGCGTGGCGCATGCGCTCGACGGCGAAGACGGCGTGTCGGTCGAGGCCTTCGTCGGCGCCTCGGGCGTCGGCTTCGCGGCGCACGCACCGCGAAGCGCGGGCGAGACACCAGCTGCGCACGCACGCCGTGTGGCGCGCGCGGCGATGCGAGGCTTCTTTGCACCTTCACCGGATCAGGGGGCGCTCCTGCGAGGTCAGCTCGAGGCCCGTCGGGCGCTCGAGCTTCGGTGGGGTCAGGAGCCTGCGGCGCTCGACGCGCTCGCGGCGCACCTCAGCCCAGGGCATCCGGCCTTGCTGGAGCCGCACGGCCCGTCGAGCGCGCTCGCTCGCCGGAGCGCAGAGGTGCTCGCTCGCAGGCTCGGTAGCCTGGCGCGTGGGCCTCTGCGCGCCGCCGCTCTGGTCGATGGCGACGAGGCCCAGCTCGGAGAGCTCCGCGACGAGCTCGGGCGCTTCGTGCTCGACGGCGCGACGTCGAGCTGCGCGCCCTCCGGAAGAGTCGAGCTCGAGCGCGGACTCTTCGAGGCGCGGGCGGCGCTCCCCGGTAGGGCGAGGCAGCACTGGGCGGTCGAGCTCGCGGCCACGGCCGAGGACGCCGCTCGGGCAGCAGCCATCGCCGCGCTGCTCGAGGGGCCCGACGGGCTCGTCGCCCGGGGCCTCGCCGAGCCGGCGCTCGACGCGCGGGCCTTCGTGACTGGCGCGGGTCGCGCGCCGCGGCTCGTGCTGAGCCTCAGCGTGCCCGCGGAGCGCCTCGAGGCGCTCGCGACCGCGACGCGTGAGCTGCTCGCGAGGCTTTCGCGCGGAGAGATCCCCGATGTGGAGCTGACGCGCGCGTCCAAGCGTGCGAACGCCAGCGCACGCGAGCGCCTCGCGCACCCGCGGGAGCGCCTCGCTCAGCTCTACGCAGGCGCCTCGCCGAACGTCGACGCCTCTCCGAGCGTCGCCGAGCTCCGAGCCTTCGCGGCGCGACGGCTCGCTCCGAGCGCGTGGTCGGTGTTGACCGTGCGACCGGAGTGAGCCCGCCCTGAGCTCGAGGCCCTTGCTCCGGGCGCTCGCGACGCGGAGGCCTCAGTCGATGCGGAAACCCGTCGCCAAGCGGAACGCGAAGCTCTGGCTGAAGGGCGGGCCGAGCGCTTCGTCGACCGGCAGCAGGAGGCCGACACGCGCGAAGAGCAGCTCGCCCTCGTAGGCGAAGTACGGCTCGATCGCGAGCTGGTAGAGATCGCCCTCGAAGCTCGAGCGCACGCCCGTGCTCTCGAAGGTGGGCAGCGCGACGCCCTGCACACGCAGACCGCCACCGAAAGTGTGTCCGAGCTGGATCTCGCCGGCGTGCTGGAAGGCCACCTCGGGCTCGTCGTTGTCGCCGTAGTTGAACATCGCGGTGAGGTCTCCGTTCAGACGGAGGATCAACAGCTCGCCGACGTGAGCCTCGACACCAGCCCCGAAGCGGAGCGGCACGCTGAACGGGTAGAACTCGTGGAAGTCGTAGAGGCCCCTCGCGACGTTGGGCACCTCGAAGAAGCGGCGGTCCTGCGTGTCGTCGTCGAGCAGGGGCAGGCCGAGCCCACCACCGAGCGTCACGAAGACCGAGCGGTTCGCGCGCACGACGTGACGCAGGTTCACCGAAGGGTTTCCGAGCACGAAGCCGGTGGCGAAGCCGAGCGGCAGGCGCACGTCGAGGAAGGTGCGCTCGGCGAGCGGGATGCTCGGAGCGATGAGCATCGAGCCGCCGGAGACGTCGTCGTCGCCGTCTCCCACCGCCGAGAGCTCCAGACGCAGCCCTCCGCGCTGGCTCGTCGGGATGCCGGCCTTGCCGATGCCGGGGCGCTGCGCCTCGGCAGGCGGCGCAGCGGGCGCCGGCGCGTAGGTCGGCTGCCAGAACATCGGAGGCGGCGCCATCGGAGGCGGCGGAGGCGCAGGCTGCTGGGCCGGCGCGAAGGGCGCGGGCGGCGGAGGGGCCGGAGGTTGCTCGGGCGGAGCCGGCGGCACGGCGGCGGGCTCGACCGGGGCGCCGACCGGCCCCGGAGCGGGCGGCGCGCCAGCGGGCTGGGCGGCGGCGAAGCCAGCCGACGACGTCACGACGGCGATCAGCGCCGCGGCGGATGAGAGGCGACCGAGTTGGAGCATGGGCGCGAATGAAGCACGCGCTGTGCCGCCCTCGTCAACAATCGCGCGGGCGCCTGCGACGGCGCGTGAGAGGGCTGCGCCGAGTCCGCCGTCCACGTCGCAGGTGGCGCGGGTGGCACAGCACGGCGCAGGGGCGTGCTTCGCTCAGCGCGGGTCTTCGCGGGTTCCGGCCATACCAGCGAGCCGCCGCTGCCTTCCCGGTGCGGCGCGTGCTACTTGCCGACGTCGGTGAAGAGCGCGTCTCTCTCGATCTGCCACGTCCTCTCCAGCACGCACACGGGTGGCGCCGAACGCGTCGCGCTTTCGCTCGTCGAGCAGCTCGTGAGGCGCGGTCACCGCCTCAGCCTCGTGTCCCTCGAGGAGCCCGCCGATGGGCCGCTCGCGCCACGCTTCGTCCAGGCCGGGGCGCGCGTCCTGCGCATACCGAAGGATCGGGGCGGCTTCGACCGCAGCCTCTCGGCCCGACTGTGGTGGCGCTTCGTGCGCGAGCGCTTCGACGTCGTGCATACGCACAACCCGATCCCGCTCATCTACGCCGCCATCCCCGCGCGCCTCTCCGGAGCGCGTGTGGTGCACAGCAAACACGGGCCCCACCCGGACGCGCCGCACCGCCTGTGGCTGCGCCGCGCCGGCGCCGCCGCAGCGCACGTCTTCTGCCCGGTGAGCGAAGCGACGGCGGACTTCGCGCGAAGCATCCACGAGGTCGACGGCCGCAAGATCCGGGTCGTCGAGAACGGGACGGATCTGGACCGCTACCGTCCGGACGCGGAGGCTCGCCGGAGCGCGCGCGCCGCGCTCGGCATGCCCGAAGACGCGAAGCTCATCGGCACCGTCGGGCGCATGGAGGCGGTGAAGAACCACGCCCTGCTGCTCCGCGCCGCTGCGCCCCTGCTCGGCGAGGGCGTGCGACTCGCGATCGTCGGCGGAGGCAGCCTCGCCGCGCCGACGCGCGCGCTCGCCGAACAGCTCGGCGTCGCGCGCCACTGCGTCTTCACCGGCGAGCGCCACGACACCGCAGGGCTCTATCGGGCCTTCGACGTGTTCGCGCTCTCGAGCGACTCCGAGGGTCTACCCCTGGTGCTCACCGAGGCGATGGGCGCAGCGCTGCCGATCGTGGCGACGAGCGTGGGCGGCGTGCCCAAGGTCGTGCACGACGGGGAGACCGGTCTGCTCGTGCCTGCAGGCGACGAAGCCGCCCTCCGAGGTGCGCTCGCGCGCCTGCTCGGCGACGACGCGCTCGCAACACGCCTCGGCACGCGGGGTCGCGAGCTCGCCCTCGAGCGCTACGCCGTGGCGCGCATGGTCGACACCTACGAGGCGATCTACCGGGGCTGAGCGGCTCGGCCCATCGCGTGGGCCCCCGGCGAGGTTCCACCAAGCCGCCGTGGCTCCTTCGCCGGGCTCCGGCCCGATCGCGGCGCGATCATTTCCGGCCGAGGCCGCCGAGGCGCTGCTGCGCGCCGACGACGAGGTCGCAGTCCACGCAGCGGGTCTCACCGTCGTCCTGCTCTTCGAGGCTGCCGAGCGCTCCGCACTCTGGACATCGGTTGTCGAGCCCGCGGGCCCCCTCGAGCGCGAGCTGCCGCTTGGCCTCTTCGGCCTCGGCCTCGGCTCGGAACAGCGCCTCGGTGCGCACGGGGGGGCGGGCGACTCGCTCGGACATGCGAAGCCACCTAGCAGCGCGCAGACGTCGCGTCACCTGCGCCGGGTCTTCGCGCAGAGCCCCACGAAGGGCTAGGCTCGGGAGGTGCCTGCCGCCTCCCTCGCGAACGCGCAGCGCTGCGCGACGAGCGCGATGAGCGCGTTCGGGCTCTCGGCCACGCTCCTCGGCTGCGCCGCGGCCGCACCGCCGCCAGCGCGCGAGGCGGCCGAGATCGCTGCTGCGGGCTCGAGCACAGCCACCGCGCCGGCGCACGGCGTGGCGCCGTCCCTCGCGACGCCGCCCAGCTCGGAGGCCGATCCGTCGCGCGAGGCGCCACCCGAGGCGAGCGCACCCCTGCCCTCGCCGGCGGCCCCGCTCCCGCTCCTGCGCGTCGCCGTACCGGGAGACCGCCCCGTGCTCGTCGTGGAGGGCGCCGCGTCGACCTCCCGCCCGCTGCTCTACTTCCACGGCAAGTGCGGCGACCCCGAGGGCTTTCGAGCCTGGGCCCCTGCCGCCTACCGCGTCGGCACGCTCATCTCGGTGCTCGGCGACGTTTCGTGCAAAGGCGGAGGGCGAACGCGCTGGAGCACCAACCCGTGGAGCCTCGACGCCCGCGTACGAGCCGCGGTCGCCGCCGTGGAGGCGGCCACCGGCCGACGGCTCGACGCGGAGCCCATCGTCTTCGGCTACTCGCAGGGCGCGCTCGTCGCCGAGGCGCTCGCAGCCCGGTGGCCCGAGCGGTATCCGCGTGTGGTGCTGGCCGCCGGGCCTCGCGCGCCACGCTCCCCCCGGCTCGCTGAGCTCGCCGCGGTGCTGCTCGTCGCGGGCGAGCTCGACACGCGCCACCACCTCATCGACGCGGCGAGCAAGCTCGACCAGCGCGGCGTGCGCGCGCGTTACCTGGAGCTGCCCGGCGCGAAGCACGGCCAGTACGGCCCCGAAGCCGAGGCGCGGATCGCCGCGGGGCTCGACTGGCTGCTCGGTTTGGAGAAGCTTTGATCCTCCCGAGCACTGTGCGCGGGCGCGGCGCGGCCCCACAATGCGCGGCTCGCGGCGCCGACTGCGCTCCCGACGGGCCCGCGGGCCCGCCGCTCACTCGAGGACCGATGCACCTGCGACCTCTGCTCTCCGCCGCTCTGCTCTGCTCGGCGGCCGTCGTCACCCCCAGCGCCCATGCGCTCGCCCCACGGCGCACCCCGGTGCCGGGGACCAGCGCGGAAGGTCTCGAGCTGTCGCCCGGCGCCGTCGGGCTGCGGCAGGCCGACGCCCTGCGCATCGACGAAGCGCCGCTCTTGAGCTGGTCGGCTCCCGGACCTCGACAGGCGAAGGCGCTCGCGAAGCTGCGCGAGCGGCTCGGGCCTGGGTGGCGCGTGGGCTTCGATCCCAGCACGGGCGTCGCGCGCCGCGCCTACGGGCCTGGTCTCCGCGTACCCGGCTCGGTCGCGAGCCCGGAGCTCGCCGAGAAGGCCGCGCTCGACCTGCTCGCCGAGCACCTCGAGCTCCTCGCACCTGGCGCCGCGCTCTCCGACTTCGAGCTCGTCGCCAACGATCTCGACCGAGGCCAGCGCACGCTCGGCTTCGTGCAGCGGCACGGCGGGCTGCGCGTGCGCGGCGGTCAGCTCAGCGTGCGCTTCAAGAACGACCGGCTCTATGCCTTCGGCGGCGAGGCCGTCCCCCACGTGCGCGCGCCGAGCCCCTCTCGCTGGGCGAGCGAAGCGGAGCTGCTCGCGGGCGCGCGCAGCTTCGTCGACGGCGCGCTCGGAGTGAGCTCGACCCTGCTCGAGCCGCCCGGAGCCGCGGAGATCCTCAGCTTTCACGTCGGCGCGCGGCGGATCCACCGCGTCGTGGTGCCGATCGTGCTCGAGGTCGCGTCGCCGCGCCTGCGCTACCGCGTCCACGTCGACGCCGAGACCGGCGAGCCGGTCGCCCGCGAGCAGCTCCTGCGCTTCGCCGAGGCCAGCGTGTCCTTGCTCGTGCCGGAGCGTGCCCCCAGCCACGGACCTCGCTTCGCGGCGCCTGCGGCGCTGGCGCAGGCAACGCTCGACGGCTCCGCGGTGGCCGCGAGCGCGCTCGGCGTGCTCGGCTGGGTGGGCGCCGCCACGGCCAGCGTGGAGCTCGTGCTCGAGGGCAGCCTGGTGCGCGTGCGCAACTCCGCAGGCGATCCCGCGAGCCTGAGCGTGGAGCTCGAAGACGGCGAGGCCTACGTGTGGGACGCCTCGGGACAGGCCGAGCTCGACGCCGAGCTCAGCACCTACGCGCACGCCGGGATCGTGAAGAGCTACGCGAAGCGCTTCGCGCCCTCGCTCGCCTATCTCGACAAGCAGCTGCGCGCGACCGTGAACATCGACGACGCGTGCAACGCCTACAGCGACGGCACGACGATCAACTTCTACCGCGCGGGCCAGGGCTGCGAGAACACCGGTCGCATCGCCGACGTCGTCTACCACGAGTTCGGCCATTCATTGCACTACCAATCGATCGTCTTCGGTGTGGGCGACTTCGACGGAGCGCTCAGCGAAGGCATCAGCGACTACCTCGCGGCCACGATCACCGGCGACCCGGCGATGGGGCGCGGCTTCTTCGGCACCTCGCAGGAGCTCAGGCACATCGACCCAGCGAACGAGGAGCGCCGCTGGCCCGACGACGTGGTCGGGACGAACCAGACCGTGCACAGCGACGGCCTCGTCATCGGACAGACGCTCTGGGACATGCGCAAGGCGCTCGTGCTCGAGCTCGGCGAAGCCGAGGGCGTCGCGAAGAGCGACGAGCTCTTCTACCAAGGCATCCGCCGCGCCTCCGACATCCCGACGATGCACTTCGAGGTGCTCGCGGCCGACGACGACGACGGCGACATCAGCAACGGCACGCCCCACGGCTGCGCCATCAACCGCGCCTTCAACCTGCACGGCATGTCGCTGCGCGCGGCCACCTCGACCGGGCTCGGCGTCGTGCCACGCGAGGCCGGTGGGTTGAGGGTCGAGGCCGAGGTCACGGGCCTCTTCGACGCCTGCCCGGAGGACACGATCGCCTCCGCGCGCCTGAGCTACCGCGAGGCAGGCTCGAGCGCGACGGCGGTGACGCTCGAGATGGAGCGCGACGGCGCGAAGCTCGGCGCGACCCTGCCCACGCCGAGCGAAGGCACCGTGCTCGAGTACTCCATCGAGGTCGACTTCGCCTCGGGCAGCGCGCCCGTTCGCCTGCCCGACAACCCCGCCGACCCTCGCTACCAGGTCTACGTCGGCGAGGTGGTCCCGCTCTACTGCACGGGCTTCGAGACCGATCCCGAGCTCGAGGGCTGGACGCACGGCTTGTCGAACGGCACCCAGACCGAGGGCGCCGACGACTGGCAGTGGGGTCCGGCACGCGGCAACGCCCGGAACGGCGACGCGAGCTCGGCCTTCGAGGGCGAGCGTGTCTTCGGCAACGATCTGGCGATCGAGCCGAACTTCAACGGCCTCTACCAAGCCGACAAGGTCACCTGGGCGAAGACGCCGGTGATCGACACCTCCGGCTACGCCGAGGTGCGCCTGCAGTACAGGCGTTGGCTCAACGTCGAAGACGCCTTCTTCGATCGCGCGTCGATCTACGCCGGCGACAAACGCCTCTGGCGCAACTTCGACTCCGACCAGGGCGATCAGAGCACGGTGCACCACCGCGACCGCGAGTGGCGCTTCCACGACGTCGACCTGAGCGACGCGGTGGCTGAGGACGGCACGGTGCAGGTGACCTACGAGCTCTCCAGCGACGCGGGCTTCGAGCTGGGCGGCTGGACGCTCGACGCCTTCTGCATCGTCGGCGTCTCGCCCAAGCAGGGCAGCTGCACCGAGTGCACGCCCCAGCCCGATCCCGGCGGCGTCGACGCGAGCGACGACCCGCTCGCCGCCTCGGGGGGCTGCGGATGCAGCACGCCTCCCCAGCCTGCGGGTCATGGCGTGGCGCTGTCTGCGGCGGCCATCGCGCTCTCGGTCCTTCGCCGGAGGCGGCGCCAGCGCGCCTGAGCTTCGGGCCGTTCAGCCCGGGGGCGGGCTGGGCGTGAGGCTGGGCGGGGCTGGCGCGCTCGGCGCAGGGGCCGCGCCGCTCGAGCTCGGCGAGGGAGCTGCCGCGGGGCAGAGCCCGTCGAGCGAACGCGTGGCGGAGGCGTGGTGTGGGCTCGAGGCCGGGCAGCGCGCATAGGCGCGGCGCGCCATGTCGCAGTGGCCTGCGACGGCGGCGAAGATCGCGCTGTCGCATGGAGACTGCGTACCGAGCGGACCGCGCACGGACGCGGAGGCGCTCGGTCCGAGCGCCGGGCCCGGGGCGAGCGGGGTCTCGTCGACCGGTGTGGGTGGCGCGTCGGGCGCCGTCTTCGGTCCCGTGGCGACGGGCTCGTCGTCGACGGCGCGCTTCTTCTTGGATGAGGCGGCCGGGCCCTGCGAGTACACCCACACGAGGCCAGCGACGACGGCCAGCGTGGCCACCAGCCCACCGGCCGCCCAGCCCAGCCAGCCGCGGCGCCGAGCGCCCGCCGCGATCGCCTGCAGCGCCTCGGCGTCGCGCACCGTGGGGGGCGTCGCCTCCGAGACGCGTGGCTTCCCGGGTGCGAGGCTCGCCGCGGCCGGCGGCGAGCTGGGGCCCACCGCGGGAGGTCCTGAGCTCTGCGTGCCACGCGCCATGACGATCGTCCCGCGTGCAGCGCGCTCCGCCGTCGTCGAGGGGCTCGAGCGCTCCGCACCCGAGACCACGAGCTCGGGTGAGCTCGCGGAAGGATCCCTGACGGTCGGTGGCACGGCGCCGTCATCGTGCAGCGCGCGCGGCATCGACGAGACGGCCGCCGGGATGCTCGGGCCTGGCGCGACGGAGGCCGCGACCGGCGCGCCGGAGCTCGGGCGCGCGAGCGCGGTCGGCGGCTCGGAGACCCAGCGGCCCGGCGCCTGCGAGTGGCCGGGGGGCGCGACCGAGACCGGCCTGCCCGGAGGCAGCGTGCCGCCGCCGAGCGAGAACTCACCGTAGAAGGCGCGCATGGTCGCGGGCCTGTCGCTCGGCTGCTTCGACAGCGCATGCAGGATCGCCGTGCGCATGGGCGGCGGCACGTAGAGCCCCGACGACTCCATCGGGTGGGGCTCGCCCGTCAGATGGAGCGTGGCCCACTCGAGCGGATCGGCGGCTCGGAACGGCAGCGTGCCCGTGAGCATCTCGTAGGCGACGACCGCGAGCGAGTAGATGTCGCTGCGAGGATCGACGTCCTGCAGGGTGAACTGCTCCGGGCTCATGTACGGCGGGCTGCCGAGCACCACGCCGAGCGGCGTGAGGCGTGGGTCGCGCCCGCCGGTGCGCTTGGCGATGCCGAAGTCGAGCACCTTCACGAAGTCACTCTGGCCGCCCGGCGAGGTGAGCACGACGTTGTCGGGCTTCAGGTCGCGGTGGACGATGCCTCGACCATGCGCTTCGTCGAGCGAGCCGCAGATCTGGCCGACGATGCGATCGACGCGATCGGGGGACATCGGCCCCTCGTCGCGCAGCACCTTCGCGAGCGAGCGCCCGGCGAGGAACTCCATCGCGATGTAGAGGTCGCCGTCGTCGGTCTCGCCGTAGTCGTAGAACCGGATCGTGTTCGGGTGCTCGAGCTCGGCGACCGTGCTGCACTCGCGCGCGAAGCGCCGCATGTCGTGCTCACGCCCGGAGTACTCGCTCACGAGCAGCTTCACCGCGACCTTGCGCACGGTGCTGCCCATGAGCTGCTCGGCGGCGTAGACCCGCCCCATGCCGCCTTCGGCGATCAGCTCGGTGATGCGGTAGCGACCCCCGACGAGCTTGCCGAGCATCGGATCGGCGTCGGGCGGCTCGACGACCGCGCCGCAGTGCGGGCAGAACCTCGCCGAGCCGAGGACGATGAACTCCCTGCACGACGAGCAGCGCATGAACGGTCCGAGCAGGCCCGCGCGGGCGCCGCGGAGCGCAGCTTACACCGTCGTCGCGACGGAGAGCGCTGCGACGGCGGGATCTTGCGTAGACGCGCCGCGCTGGCCCGCGCGTACGGCGCCTCAGCGCGACAGCTTCGCCGCGCCGGGTGCGCTGCTCGACGCGCTGCCGATGAGCACGGGGCGCTTGCGCGCCGACGACTTCGGCGCAGCGACCGAGCGCGGCCCCTCGTCCTCGGACAGGGGACGGATCGACTGGCCGTTGTCGCTCCAGGCGACCTCGACCTCTTCGTTCGCGGCGCCGGCCGGACCGACGTAGGCCGAAGCCGAGGCGGGCTGCGTGCCCTCGATGAGCAGCGGCTCGTCGGAGCTCGAGACGTCGTCGACGCTCGTGCGCGGCAGCGTCGCGCAACCGAAGACGAAGGGAGCAGCGAGGAGGAGCAGGCTCAGTCCGAGGTTGCGATCCAGCATGTGAGGCTTCTAGTCCAGTTTATGGCGCCTGTGTAGGATAAAAAGCCACCATGTGTTGCTTTGTCCCCTCACGGCAGACCTACAGTGTCGCTGGAGCGAGCCCTCCGCCGCGCTCGGTTCACTGGTCCATGGGCTCACTTGTCGACCGGGGCGTAGAGCGAGACCCCGCGCACGTTCTCGTCGATGCGCAGCGGATGCAGCAGCGGCGGGAAGGCGCGCTGCGCGCAGTCGAGCTGCACGCAGAGGCGGCAGGTCGTGCCCACCGGCACGGCGGCGTCGAGGTTCTCGAGATCGACGCCGTCGGAGTAGACCAGCTCGCGCGCGCGCCGCACGTCGCAGCCCATGCCGATCGCCTGCACGATGTGCGCGACGTGGTAGCCGCCGCGATCGCTGCGCAGCGTACGCGCGATGCAGAAGTACACGCCTCCGTCGGGCATGCGTGAGAGCTGCACGCGGATGAGCCCGGGCGTCTGGAAGGCGGCGTGCACGTTCCAGCGCGGGCACGCGCCGCTGAAGCGCGCGATGCGGATGCCCGAGGCGCTGAAGCGCTTCGAGATGTTGCCCGCCATGTCGATGCGCAAGAGGTGGAAGGGCACCGCCTCGCGGCCTGGCCGCGAGAGGCTGGTGAGGCGGTGGCAGACCTGCTCGAAGCTCGCGCCGAAGCGGTGCGCGAGCAGCTCGATGTCGTAGCGCTCGGCGCGGGCCGCCTCGAGCAAGGGCTCGTAGGGCATGATCACCGCCGCAGCGAAGTAGCTCGCGAGCGCGACGCGGGCGAGCGCGTGCGCCTCGGGCGTCGTGAGCTCGCGCGCGTCCTCGAGGATGCGATCGAGCTCGGCCGAGTGCGCGATGAGCCCGAGCTGGTGGGCGAGCTGGAAGCGCCTGGAGCGAGGCGGCAGCACCTCGCTGATGCCGAGCGTCTTCTTCGCGGCGTCGTAGCGCCGCATCGCGAGCCGCTCCTCGCCCACACGCACCGTCTGGACCTGCACGCCGAAGCGCCGCTGTGCGTAGCGCGCGAGGCCCGCGTAGAGATCGTCGGCGTCGAGCTCGGCGTCGCGCCACAGCTCCTCGGCCGCGAGCTCGAGCGAGGGGAAGTGGTTGAGGTGTCGCTGGACGAAGTCGCTCACCTCTTCGCTGGGCAGTCCCCCGTTGTCGACGCCGGCCGCGCCGCCCTCCCCTGCGAGCCTGCCCGCGAGCATCTGCGCGTTGTCCCGCGCCGACACGTAGGCCCGGTAGAGCGCCAGCATCGCACGCGCCACCGGAGGGCTCTCGGTCGCGAGCTCTCGCGCCGCCGAGGGTGCGATGCCGTGGGGCGCGAGCACCGGATCACCGAAGACCTCCGCGAGGTCGGCGCCGAGCGAGGCCTCCTCTGCGTCGTCGAAGGCGGAGAGCTCGACGGCGAAGGTCTTGGCGATCTCGAGCAGCAAGGTCGCCGTGAGCGGGCGCTTCCCCGCCTCGAGCAGGTTCATGTACGAGGCCGAGATCCCGAGTCGTTCCGCGAGCTCGGCCTGCGACATGCCGTGGCGCTTGCGCAGCGTCCTCACCTTCGCACCCAGCCCCGCGCTGTTCATGCTCGAGGTTTACACGCCTGACCGATTGACTGCCAGTCAACCAAATCGTGTCAATCCACCAACTACATGAAAATACGATTGTTTGTTGACGGATGTGGAGTTCGGACGCATCCCTTGACGCATGACAGCGCAAAGCGTCATCGTGGGCCCTGGCATCGAGCTGCGCGCTCCTGCACCCGTCGGCGCCGAGGCGATCCTCTCGCCTGAGGCGCTCGGTTTCGTGGCCGAGCTGGTGCGCGGCTTTCGCCCCCGCATCCGAGCCTTGCTCGCCGCGCGCGCCGAACGACAGGCGCGCATCGACGCGGGTGAAGCGCTCGATTTCCTCGAGGGCACACGAGCGGTGCGCGAGGGCGACTGGAAGGTCGCGCCCCTGCCCGAGGACTTGCTCGACCGGCGCGTCGAGATCACGGGGCCGGTCGATCGCAAGATGGTCATCAACGCGCTCAACTCGGGCGCGAGCTGCTTCATGGCCGACTTCGAGGACGCGACGAGCCCGACCTGGGACAACGTCGTCTCCGGCCAGCAGAACCTCGTCGACGCCGTGCGCAGGAGCATCGCCTACGACGATCCTTCGAGCGGCAAGCACTACGAGCTCGTCGAGAAGCCGGCCGTGCTGCTCGTGCGTCCGCGTGGGCTGCACCTCGTCGAGCGACACCTCGTCGTCGACGGCGAGCCCGCGCCGGGCTGCCTCGTCGACTTCGGTCTCTACTTCTTCCACAACGCGAAGGAGCTCCGCGCGCGAGGCACCGGCCCGTACTTCTACCTGCCGAAGCTCCAGAGCCACCTCGAGGCCCGCCTCTGGAACGAGGTCTTCGTGCACGCGCAGCGCGCGCTCGACGTGCCGGTCGGCACGATCAAGGCGACCGTGCTCATCGAGACCCTGCCCGCGGCCTTCGAGATGGACGAGATCCTCTACGAGCTGCGCGAGCACTCCTCGGGCCTCAACTGCGGCAGATGGGACTACATCTTCAGCTTCATCAAGACGCTGCGCGCGCGGCCGACGCACATCGTGCCGGATCGCTCGGCCGTCACGATGACGCAGCACAACATGCGCTCGTACACCCAGCTCGTGGTGAAGACCTGCCACCGGCGAGGCGTGCACGCGATGGGCGGCATGGCCGCGCAGATCCCCATCAAGAACGACCCCGCCGCCAACGAGCGCGCGCTGGCCAAGGTGCGTGACGACAAACTGCGTGAGGTCCGCGACGGACACGACGGGACCTGGGTCGCGCACCCCGCGCTCGTGCCGATCGCGCGCGCGATCTTCGACGCCGAGATGCCCGGCAAGAACCAGATCGACGAGCTGCGCGACGACGTCGTCGTGACGGCCGAGGATCTCCTGCGCTGCCCGACCGGGCCGCACACCGAGGAGAGCCTGCGCCACAACCTGCGCGTGGGCGTGCAGTACCTCGAGGCCTGGCTGCGCGGCCAGGGCTGCGTGCCGCTCTACGACCTGATGGAAGACGCCGCCACCGCGGAGATCAGCCGCAGCCAGGTGTGGCAGTGGCTGCGCTGGGGCGTCGAGCTCGACGGCAAGGGCCCGCTGACGGTCGCGCGCTTCCGCGAGGTGCTGGCCGAGGAAATGACGAAGCTCGAAGCGGAGCTCGGCCCCGAGCGCGTGCGCACGGGCCGCTTCGACGAGGCGCGCCAGCTCTTCGACGAGCTGTCCACCGCGAGCGAGCTCGCGGACTTCCTCACCCTCGGCGCCTACGAGCGCCTCTGACTCGCGCTCGGCGCCGAGGGGCGCCTTCGAGCCCCTGCCCCCGACCGACCTTCCCCCACGCGAACCGACCGAGGAGACTCCCATGAGCCACAGCGACCAGAGCACACAGTCCATCCCCGAGCGTTTCGCGGGGATCACCCGTCCCTACAGCCCGGCCGACGTCGAGCGTCTGCGCGGCACCGTGAAGGTCGAGCACTCGATCGCCCAGCAGGGCGCCCGCAGGCTCTGGGAGCTGCTCCATACGCGGCCCTACGTCACCTCGCTCGGCGCGCTCACGGGCAACCAGGCGATGCAGCAGGTGCGCGCGGGCCTCGAGGCCATCTACCTGTCCGGCTGGCAGGTGGCCGCCGACGCGAACCTCTCCGGCGCGATGTACCCGGACCAGAGCCTCTACCCCGCCAACAGCGTGCCGGCCGTGGTCAAGCGCATCAACCAGGCCCTGCAGCGCGCCGATCAGATCGAGCACGCCGAGGGCAAGGTCACGCGGAACTGGATGGCGCCCATCATGGCCGACGCCGAGGCCGGCTTCGGCGGGCCGCTCAACGCCTTCGAGCTCATGAAGGCGATGATCGAGGCCGGCGCCTCGGGCGTGCACTTCGAGGACCAGCTCGCGAGCGAGAAGAAGTGCGGCCACATGGGCGGCAAGGTGCTCCTGCCGACCAGCCAGTTCATCCGCACGCTCGTCGCCGCGCGCCTCGCCGCCGACGTCATGGGCGTACCGACCCTGCTCGTCGCGCGCACCGACGCCGAGAGCGCGAAGCTCATCACGAGCGACGTGGATCCGCGCGACAAACCCTTCCTCACCGGCGAGCGCACGCCCGAGGGCTTCTACCAGTTCAAGGGCGGCCTCGAGGCGGCCATCGCCCGCGGCGTCGCCTACGCGCCCTACGCCGATCTCGTGTGGTGCGAGACGCAGACCCCGGACCTCGAGGACGCGAAGAAGTTCGCCGAGGGCATCCACAAGCACCACCCGGGCAAGATGCTCGCCTACAACTGCTCGCCTTCGTTCAACTGGAAGAAGCACCTCGACGACGCGACCATCGCCAAGTTCCAGCGTGAGCTCGGCGCGATGGGCTACAAGTTCCAGTTCGTCACGCTCGCGGGCTTCCACTCGCTGAACCACGGCATGTACGAGCTCGCGAGCGAGTACGCGAAGGAAGGCATGACGGCCTACTCGCGCTTGCAGCAGGCCGAGTTCGCCGCCGAAGCGAAGGGCTACACGGCGACGCGTCACCAGCGCGAGGTCGGAACGGGCTACTTCGACGAGGTCACGCAGGTCATCACCGGCGGCCTCGCCTCGACGCTCGCGCTCGAGGGCTCCACCGAGAAGGCGCAGTTCTGATCGACGGCTGGCCCCGCCTGGGGCCCCGACACGTCGAAGCCCGCGGCACCCTCGAGGTGCGGCGGGCTTCGTCGTCGTGGGCGGCACCGCGAGCCTGCGCGCCGCACGGCGCGAGGCCCGAGCTCACTCGCCGCCGGACTTCACCGCTTCGCGGAAGAAGGCGTTCACGCTCGGATCGTTGAAGCGCTCGTAGTCGATCTCGAAGGGCACGATCTCGTTCACGCCGGCGTGGTGCTTCACCGTGAGCGCCATGGGTTTGACCTCGCGGTAGCTCGAGTCGGCGGGCAGATCGTCGTTCGTCTGGCCGCCGGCCGAGAAGAGGTTGAGCAGGCGCGCCTCCGGCTCGGGGTAGACCTCGCGGAAGCCGGCGATCACCTTCTCGTGGCCGCGGATCATGGTGGTGCAGCCGATCTCGCGCATGAAGTGCCGGAACTGTCGCCTGCCGAAGGCGAAGCGCGCCGACTGCTTCTGGAGCTCGAGCGGCACGAACTCGGCTTCACTCGGATCGCTCCACATCATCTGGAAGCGGAGATCGTAGTCGTTGAGCGACTCGAGGCCCTTCCACTTCTCGGCGAAGCTGTCGTCGCGCGGGATGCCGGCGTGCACCATGAAGAGCTGGTCGAAGACGAAGGAGCTCGGAAGGGCCTCGAAGAGGCGCATGTACTCGGCGAAGAGCTGGTCGTCGGCGCGGTCCTTGAGCGACTGCATCGCCTCGGAGGGCTTCACGGCGCCGTACACGCGCCCGTTGAGCTCGACGTAGTACTCGTGGTTGCCGCGCAGCGGCACGACGTGCTCGGGCACGGCGAGGAAGAGCTGCAGCACCGTGCGCAGCACGCCGTTGTAGCTGAAGAGCCCGCGGTCGATGTAGTCGCCGAGGAAGACCAGCAGCATGTTCGGCTGGTTCTCCGGGTCGTCGTGGTAGCGCTGCACCTTCTCGAAGAAGTCGACCTGCAAGAGCGCGGCCTTGAGGCAGGAGTAGCAGCCGTGCAGATCGCCCAGCACGAGCAGCTCGTAGTCCTTGCCCCTCGGCGGATGCACGACGACGTGGCCGTCCATGAAGGGCGCGTCGCTCGCGAAGTCGGCGAAGGTGCTGCCGAGACCGAGCTTGCCGCGCCCCTTGCCGCGCAGCTCGTCGAGCTTGAGCATCGTGCGGCGCAGCACGTCGAGATCGCGCTCGGCCTGCTGCGCGAAGGTGGCCTTGTCGGTCGCGTAGTGCCACTCGGTCTTGGAGAAGAAGGGGTGGTCGTCGACGCGCGGCGAGGGGCGCGCGGCCTGCCCGATCACGACCGCGCCTTGGTCGAGCGTCTCGATGTCCGCCTCGTCGAGCTCGAGCGGCGCCTCGAGCAGCGCGGCCATCTCGTCGCGCAGCGCCTCTTCTCGTGGATCGATGGTGCCGTCGGCGCGGATGAGCTCGTCGGCCGAGTCGAGCAGCGCCTGGCGCGAGTCCTCGTCGAAGCCCTTGAAGAGCTCGAAGCACTTCAGCTTGAGGCGCGACATCGCGAAGCTCGAGCCGCTCTCGCCTTCGGCGGTGGGCTCGTCGAGGTTGGCGCGGATCTCCGTGTCGATGTCGTCGACGACCTCGTGGAAGTGGGTCGTCCACTTCTCGACGAGCTCGCTGAGCAGCCCGCGCTCGGCGTCCGGCATCGCCTGCTCGGCGCGGGCGCGCACGAGGGCGCGCACGTAGTCGCGCACGTAGCCCTTCTCGGCGCTGTCGAAGTCGCCGTCGACGTGACCGAAGGCCACGAGGTAGGTGATGATCGCATGCATCTGCCGCTCGGCAGTGCTGGGGTCGGGGCTGAAGCTCAGCATGGGCGAGCGGAAGCGTAGATCGGAACCGGGCTCCGAGGGCGGCGTAGCAGCGGCCTGGCGCAGCGCCCCCGACGCCGGCGCGCCGGGGCGAGCTTGACGAGGCGAGCCCGTCGGGGTCAGCGCGGTGAGGAGCGCCGGCTCGGCGGCCCCGAGGAGTAAGCCCCCCTGCCCGCGGCGGGCGCAGGTGCGGCGTCGTGCGGGAGCATGCCGCGAGGTGAGCGCAGATAGACGAAGGGCGTCGCGAGCGCGAAGTTCGACACGCGTGAGGTGTAGACGTCGGCGTAGCGCTCGATCTGGCGCGCGTAGTGGCTCTTGTCGTTGCCTGCCCACATGAGCGGCCCCCAGCTCGCGTTGCCGAGCTCGGCGGCGCGTTTGGCGAGGGGAGCTATCACCGCGTCGAGCTCGGCGATCTGCTGCCTCAGCGTGGACATCGCCTCGCCGAGCTCGCTCTCGCCGAGCCCCTCCGGGAGCGCGGGGCCGTAGCCCGCGCGGTGGCGCGTCAGGCGCAGGCGCAGCTCGCAGTGCTCGCGCTCGAGCTGCTCCTTCTCCTGCATGAGCTCGGCGAGTCGCTCGAGCTCGGCCTCGGCCTCGACGGTCGCGTGGATCTCGTCTTCGAGCTCGCGCACGACGAGGCAGGTGCGCCAGCGCAGGATGTTCTTCGAGACGTGCACGTCGCCGAAGATGTGATCGCCGATGTAGAGGATCTCGTCCCCCGACACACCGAGCGAGCGCTCCACGAGCACCGCGTCGCCGCCGAAGTAGGCCTTGCCGGAGGCGAGCAGGCCGACGTGGGGGCGCAGGAGCCCGTCGTCGCTCACGACCTCGAGCACGGTGTTGCGCCGCTCGAAGAAGGCGGGTTTGTTCGCCGCGACCACGACGAGCTCGAAGAGATCTCGCCAGGTGGTGCCCTCCGGCAGGTAGCGATCGAAGGCGTAGTGCATCATCGCCGCGGTGAAGGCCCACTCGGAGTTGGTGACGAGCAGGAGGCGCTTGCCCGCGGCCTTCTGGTCGAGCAGCGCGACGGCCGCGTCCGGGTCGAGGTCCACGTAGCGATCGGGGTGGGCCATGATCTCGGCCTTGAGCTCACCCTCCATGTGGGTGAGATCGATGTGCTTGCGCGTGAGCTCGTAGAGCTCGTGGTAGCCCGAGATGCCCGGGAGCTCGCCGCGATCGAAGAGGTCGACCAGCTGCGCGAACATGTAGGCCTCGCTCAGCGAGAAGAGCGTGTTGAGGAAGACCCAGCGCGGCTCCGAGAGATCGACGATCTCCCGCGCGTAGGCCTGGCGCAAGGCCTCGAAGGCGAGCGGCTGTGTGCCGTGGAAGGCGCGCTTCACGTAGCCGAAGCGGTTGGCCTTCACGATGTTGCCGCGCTCGGTGTCGATGACGAGCCCGCGGATGATGCCGCTCGGGTCGAAGCGCAGATCGCTGACGGGCAGGCCGAGCGCGGCGAGCCTCGCCTGGAGGTGGTCGTAGGCTCGCTGCTCCCAGGCCTCGATGTGGTAGTGGACCAGCGTGTAGTCCATGTCGTAGCCGATGGCCCGGATCGCCCGCATGTTGAGCGTGCGGTTGCAGAAGAGGCCACGCTCGGGCGCCACGGGGGTCGAGGGGTCGGACAGATGCATCGCCGTGGCTCGGTACACGCAATGTGCCCCGCGAGACAAGTCACAGGCCTCGAGGCGAGAGCTGCGAGGCGGTCACTCGACGTCGAAGCTGGTGCGCGCGAGCTCGCGTCCGTCGAGGCTGCGCACGACGGCCGACCAGCGGCCGGGCAGGTCGATCGCCCGCGAGTAGCCCCAGGTCCGGTACCTGGGTGAGGCGCCCACGTCGAGCCGCACGCGCCCGCGCTCGGGTCCACCGCCGGGCGGCACGAAGCTGACGACGACTGCGCCGGGCTCGCCGCGGTTGTCGACCTCGAGGTAGGCGTAGAGGCGCTCGTAGCTGCCGCGTTCGAAGCGCTCGGCCTCGCCCACCGGCTGGCGACGCTCGACGCCCTTGGCGACGCTGAGGCGGGTGACGCGCGCCGCGGCGTCGAGCGGCGCCTGGGCGCGGGGCGCCTTTGCCGCGGGCGCGGCCGCGGTGCCGGGGGCCGCGGCGGGGGGCGCCTGCGTGGGCGCTGCTGCGGCCGAGCCGACCGCCTCGCGTTCCACGACGAGCACCTGCACCGGGCGCATGCGCTCGAGCCGGGCGTCCGGGCGGTCACAACCCAGAGCCGAGACCGAGAGAGCCCACAGGGCGGGGACGAGCAGGGAGAACGAGCGCTTCATGACGAACCTCCTCCAGGACGGACCATCAAGCGCCGTGCCGAAGGCTCCCACCTTCGCCTCCCCCGCCCGAGACGGCGGGATCGCGCTCGGCGGGCGGCGACGCCCCACACCGCGTCGTGGCCCCTGGGCCGCGACCGTGTGGACGACGAGCCGCAGTCGCGCCTCCAAGGTCGGAACTCTGCCGAGCTTTCGCCCCGCGCCCGCTTCGGCGCTATGCTCCCTGGCCATGCGCCTTGCTTCGGTTGGTTGGGTCTCCCTGGGTGTCTTGTTCGTGTCCCCTCTGCTAGGTGTGGCCGCCTGTGGCGACGACGAGGTCGTCACCACGCCCGGCATCGCGCTCGACGAGTTCGTGCAGTCCTACCGCGACGCCTCCTGCGCCCTGCTCGTGCGTTGCGGGGCGATGCCCGACGCGGAGACCTGCCTCGCGACCACGCAGGCCGACCAGGACATCGTGCAAGCGGCGGTCGCGGCGAGCTCGGGCAACCTGAGCTACGACGCCGACGCGGCGAAGGCCTGCATCGACGCGGTGCGGGCCTCGAGCTGCGAGGCCGGTACGCTGTTCCCCGAGGCGCTGGCCCAAGCCTGCGATCCGGTGTTCGGCGAGCGCAAGGCCGAGGGAGAGGCCTGCTTCGCTGCGAGCGAGTGCGAAGGCGTCGGTTCGTTCTGCGACGAGTCCTGTGGCGCGGGTTGCTGCGAGGGCACCTGTCGGCCGGCCTCGGCGGGCGCGGCGATCGGGGAGGCCTGCAGCGACGAGCAGCCCTGCGTCGCCACCGCGATCTGCGCCTTCGACGACGAGCTACAGTCCACGTTCTGCGTCGCGCGCTCCGGCGCGGGCGAGGACTGCGTGCAGGGCGGCTGCTCGGCCGGCCTGAGCTGCGACCCCGGCACCAACAAGTGCTTCCAGCTCGCGAAGTCCGGACAGAACTGCAACCCCGACCTCGACACCCGCGTCTGCGCGCACTTCGGTGAGTTCTGCGAGGTCGAGTCCAGGCGCTGCACGGCGCGCCCGGGCGTCGGCGAACCCTGCGGCGAGACCGGCACCACCGATCAGGTCTGCGCCGCCTATGCCTACTGCAACGCAGGCACCTGCGCGCTGCGGCCCGTCGCCGGCGAGTCTTGCGCCGAGCAAGAATGCCTCGGCAACCTGCGTTGCGAGGACGTCGAGGGCGAGCTGCTCTGCCGCTCGCGCGGCTCGACGCAGGCCTGCATCGCGCAGTGAGCCCGCGCTCGCCGATCTCGTCGTGGCGGCGACGCGGGCGCTCGAGAGGAGCGCTCAGCTCGCGTGTCGTCACGGCGCGAGCCGTGGTAGGTCGACGCGCGTGAAACGATTCCTCCAAGTCGCGATCGCGCTCGCTCTGCCCTTCGGCCTGCTCACGACCTCGGCCTGCGGCGATGGCGACACAGGCGCAGGTGGAGGCGGCGACGGCCGCTACCGACCGGCGAAGAACGGCGTGCCGGTGGCCGAGGCCGCCGCCTGCGCGGAGCTGTCGACCGCGCTCGAGTCGGCGCGCACGAGGCTGAGCTGTACGATGACCTCTCCCACCTGCCCTTCGCTGGTGAGGACGAGGGTCGGCGGCGAGGCCTGCCTCCAGTACGATGAGGGCACGATCGATGGCTGCGCAGAGCACTACCGCGGGTCGGGGGACTGCGACGAGCTCAAGGCGCGCTTCGACGACTGCGTCATCGCCGCCATCGTCGGCTCGGCGCCCGGCGGCTGTGACTGAGGCTCGGCCGGCCTCGGGGCGCGAGCGCTCGCGCCGCGGCTCGCGAAGGGCGGCACGGTGAGCCAGATCCTGCCGCGCTTCGACTACCGGCTCCAGGTCGCGGGTGACACCTCGACCGGGCCGGTGCGCTCGGACAACCAGGACGCGCTGCTGCTCGCACCCGAGCTCGCCTGCTTCGGGGTCGCCGACGGCATGGGGGGACTCGCGCACGGTGCGCTCGCCGCCGAGCTCGCGCTCGGCTCCGCGCGTGAGCACCTCGGCTCGCGGGAGGCCCAGCGCGCGCTCGACGCCTTCGTCGCGAGCCCGAGCCTCGAGCGCAGGCGCGCGGTGCTCGAGCTCCTGAAGTCCGCGTGCCTGCGCGCACACCAAGCCGTGCGTGAGGAGTCCGCGCGGCGCGGCGAGGCGATGGGGACCACGCTCGACCTCTGCGTCTTCGCACGCGACAAGGCCTTCGTCGCCCACGTGGGCGACGGCCGCGTCTACCTCGGGCGAGCGACGACCACGCTCCAGATCACCGAGGACCACCTCGTGCACGATCCCGAGAGCCTGAGGCTGCCGCGCGGAGGGTCGCGCCAGGTACCCCGGCCACTGTCGAGCGGCGTCGGGCTCGAGGTGCCCCTGCGCATCGACGTCTTCCCCGTCGACCTGAGGCGCGGCGATCTGATCGTGCTCGCGAGCGACGGCGCCTGCGCGGGCATCACCGACGAAGCCACGCTCCACCGCATCACACGCAAGGATCCCGCGAAGGTCGTGCACGAGCTCGTGCACCACGCCGCGAGTCGGGGTGGGCGCGACAACGCCACGGCGGTCGCGCTCAAGGTGGAAGACCGCCTCGTCGCGCGGGCCGGCGACGACGCGCACGTGGCCGACGACATCGCCACGCTCTCGCACTGCGCGCTGTTCTCGGGGCTCGGTACGCCTAGGCTGATGGCCGCGCTCGCGAGCGGGATCGAGGTCGAGCTCGAGGAGGGCCACCGCCTCACCGCTGCAGGCGCCGGCGACTTGTGCGCCTACGTGCTGCTGGAGGGCACGCTCGAGCTCGCCGACGGCCGGCGCATGGGCCCCCCTGCCCTGCTCCACGCCGAGTCGCTCGTGGGCGTGCGCCCGAAGGATCTGCGCCCCGCGCAGGTGGTCGAGCGGGCGCGGGCGCTGCGCATCCGCCGCGACGACTTCCGCGAGGTCACGGCCTACGATCCGCAGCTCGCCGCCGCGCTCTACGAGCGCCTCGCGACGCACCTCGCGCGCTCGCCCTGAGCCGCCGGAGCTCGGGGCTCGAGGCTGGGTGCTTCAGCCCTCGCCGGACGCGGCGCGGTTCGGCTCCCAGAGCACCTCGTCGAGGCCCTCGGCCGCCGCGGCGGCGCGGCTCCAGACGAAGAACGCGTCCGAAAGCCGGTTCACGTAGCGCAGATCGACCACGTCGATCTCGGTGCTCCGGCCGAGCCGCACGAGCAGCCGCTCAGCGCGCCGACACACGGTCCGGCAGAGGTGCAGCTCGACGTTGAGCCGCGAGCCGCCCGGCAGCACGAAGGAGCGCAGGGGCGAGAGCCCCTCCTGGCAGGCGTCCATCTCGGCCTCGAGTCTCCGCACCTCCGCGTCGGTGATGCGAGGCTGCTTCGGGTGCAGATCGCCGGGCAGCGTGGCGAGCACCGAGCCGAGGTTGAAGAGCTCGTGCTGCACGCGCAGGAGCGAACGCTCGATCGTCTCGAGGTGCGCTCGGCCCGGGCCCTCGGCGCGCGCCACGGAGAGCAGCGCCTCGTGCCTGGCCGCGCCCACGAAGGAGTTCAGCTCGTCGATCGTGCCGTAGGCCTCGATGCGCGCGTCGTCCTTGTCGACCTTCTGGCCACCGACCAGGCTCGTCTGCCCTTGGTCGCCCTTCTTCGTGTAGACGCGGTTGATGGCGACGTGAGGATCGTGGAAAGGCTTCGAGTCGTCGGACATGACCGGAGGGGTTAGGGTACGAGCCCAGCCCGGTCAATCCCGTCACCTGGGCGCAGCACGCTTCTTCGGAGGGTGCTGCGTCACGAGCCCCCCCGAACATGAGCGCAGACCGACCCAAGCCGCCAAGGGCCCCGAGGGGCCTCGACGAGCTCGTACGCATGCTCGAGGGCGACGCGCCTCCGCTCGTCGTCGACCTGCGCGAGGCCGAGGAGCTCTCGCGGCGCCCCTTCCCCGGAGCGCTGCATCTGCCGTGGTCCGAGCTCGGCGGCATGGGCCGAGAGGAGCTCTCGCGGCGCCTGCCCGAGCGCGAGGCGGCGATCGTGCTGCTCTGTGCGCGTGGCGCGCGCAGCGCGAAGGCGGCGGAGCTGTTGCGGAGCCACGGCTACGGCCGCGTCGACGCCGCGTGGATGGGCATCGAGGACTGGGCCGAGCGCACGCGCGCCGGACACGCGGAGCTGCACCCTAGGCTGCGCACGCCGGAGGCGCTGGAGCGCTTCGCGAGACACCTGGGGCTCGCGGAGATCGGAGCGCTCGGGCAGTCGCGCCTGCTCGGCGCCCGCGTGCTCGTGGTGGGCGCCGGCGGTCTCGGCTGCCCGGCGGCGCTCTACCTCGCCTCGGCGGGGGTCGGCTCGCTCACGATCGCAGACTTCGATCGCGTGGAGCTCTCGAACCTGCAGCGACAGATCCTGCACGGCGTCTCCGAGCTGGGCGCGCCGAAGGCCGAGAGCGCGGCGCGGTCGCTCGCGCGGCTCGACCCCGGCTGCAAGGTCGACGCTCGGGAGCTGCGCGTCGATCCGAGCAACGCGCTCGCGCTCTGCGCGGGTCACGACCTCGTGCTCGACGGCAGCGACGATCTCGCCACGCGCTACGCGCTGAGCGACGCGGCGGGCTCGCTCGGCGTGCCGCTCGTGCACGCGAGCGTGCACCGCTTCGAGGGCCAGCTGACGCTGCTCGACCCCGCGAAGGGCGGCCCCTGCTACCGCTGCATGCACCCGGTCGAGCCGGAGCGTGGGCTCTACCCGAGCTGCAGCGCAGGCGGCGTGCTGGGTGTGCTGCCGGGCCTGCTCGGGGTGCTGCAGGCGACCGAAGCGCTCAAGCTCTTGCTTGGCCTCGGCCGCCCGCTGCGGGCACGGCTCCTGGTCGTCGACGCGCTCGAGCTCGCCTTCCACGAGTTCGAGGTCCCTCCGCTCGAGGGCTGTCGCTGCGTCGCGTGGCGCCGTGAGGGCGCGCGGAGCGGCTGAGCTCCGCGCCCGGCTCCTTCGTCGAGCGTCCCTCCACCGAGCTACCGCGCGCGCTCTTCAGGCGCTCGCACGCCGCTCGCGCTTCCCGCCACGCAGCGTGGCGTAGGTGAGCACGTCCTTCTTCGAGGGTCGGTCGACCTGCTCGATGCGGCTCGTGATGAGCTGACGGTCCTCGCCGCGCTCGTTCTTGTAGCTGAAGTACATCGCGTCGCCGGGCTGCGGCGGCTCGAGGCTGGGCACCACCGAGCCGTTGTCGAAGAAGCGCACGCCACCCTCGAGACGCAGCGACACGGCGGCGTGCCCCTCCGCCCAGCGCTTGGTGTTGCGGTCGCGCACCGCGACGCAGACACCGTCCTTGATGTGGTACTCGGTGTTCCTCGTCACGATGAGGCTGTGTCGGCGTCGCTCGTTCCCGGCGTATTCCATGGTGCTCTCTCCTCGCTGTGCTTCGAAGCTCGACGAAGCTGCCCGTCGTCTCGGCCGCGGCGCGGCCCACCGCTCAACTGTTGCGTGTTCCATCGCGGAGCGCGTCGAGCGCGTCCGCCATCACGTCCACGGCGATGACGACCCCACGGGTCGACCAGCGCACGTCGATCTCGGCCCGGACGGAGCCGAGCGCGCGAGGCGCACGCACGCGCGCCTCACGCTCCGCGATGCGCAGGGCCGCCAGCCGGACGTGAGGGTCGGCCGAGAGCACGCGCGCGAGCCACACGGGCTCTGCGCGGAAGGATGCGCGGCTCGGGTCGAGCAGGATCGACGTGGTGCCGAACCACCTCGGCGTGTCTCCGTCGAGCCGCTCTGCGCCTTCGCTCACGACGTCGGCGTGCGCCATCCACGCGCGCAGCGCGCCCTCGTGCACCCGCGAGAGGTGGATGCGCCGCTCCACGAGGAGCGGCGCCACCTGCGCCTTCGCGAGCCCGGGTCTGAGCGACATCGTGTGTGATCGTAGGCAGGCGCGCCTCGGCACGGCCAAGCTCCCGCCATTGCGCGCGGCGAAGTTGCGCGCTCGGGTGGCTACGTGTCTCGCCTCGCGAGCCGGCGCGCCCACGCTTCACGAGAGCACGGCCCCTCTCGACGTAGCCCTTCGATCGTCGATCGACCGGCCCTCTCACGCTCGACGAATCACGAGCGCTGCCTGCGCGTGCGCCGCCATCTTCACCTCGACCCTTGACGCAGGCTGCGAGCTACACGATTCAACATTGCTCGTCTTCGTGGGTGACATGAGCACGAACAAGAAGAGCAAACGGCAAGACGACAAGGTCATCCACGTCGTCTTCGGCCCCGGAGGCGGCAGGGTGCAGGCGCCGCCCGCACCGGAGCCCGCCGACGCCGAAGAGCCGCAGAGCTCGCGCGAGCCGGTGAGCGACACCTTCACGCTCGGCGAGGTCGCGCGCCTCTTGGGCATGTCGACCGGTCGTCTGCGCTCGCTCGACAAAGCCGGGATCGCGCCTCCGAGCGGCAGGCGTCGCGGTCAGCGCGCCTACACCTTCGCCGACCTCATCGCGCTCCGCGCCGCGCGCGATCTGCTCGCGAAGAAGGTGCGGCTGCGCGACGTGTCGCGCGCGCTCGAGAGCATCCGCACGGCGCTGCCGAAGGTCACGCGTCCGCTCGCCGAGCTGAGCATCGTGTCCGATGGTCGCAGCGTCGTGCTCAAGAGCTCGGCCGGGAGCTACGAGCCCACCACGGGTCAGATGGTGCTCGACTTCGAGGTGAAGTCCCTGCGCGACGACGTGGTGCGCGTGCTGCGCCCCGCGGCGGGTCGCGCGCGCACGCGCACCGCCTACGACCTCTACGTGCGCGCGAGCCAGATCGACGAAGACCCGGCGACGCTCGCCGAGGCGGAGCAGCTCTATCGCCGCGCCGTCGAGCTCGATCCCTGGCTCGCCATCGCGTACACGAACCTCGGCAACATCTGCTTCCGCCGCGGCGACGACGCCCAAGCGGAGGGCCTCTACGAGCGGGCCCTCGAGGTCGACCCGGCCCAACCCGAGGCGCAATACAACCTCGGCTACGTGATGCTCGAGCGCGGCCGCACCGAGCTCGCGATCCGCTACTTCCGAGGCGCGCTCGCGAGCGATCCGCGCTTCGCCGACGCCCACTTCAACCTCGCCATGGCCTACGAGCAGCTCGGAGACACCTCCGAGGCCAAGGTCTACTGGAAGCGCTACCTCGAGATCGAGCCGACCGGGACCTGGGCCGACATTGCACGCCGGCACCTCTGAGCTCGCAGGCACCTCTGAGCTCGCAGGCACCTCTGAGCTCGCCGTCACCTCTGAGCGAGCAGGTGCCTCTGAGCGCTCCGGCTTGGGACGAACCACCGGCCGTGCTAACCAGCCCGCGTGCTGGGAACGCCGTCTTCGTCGAGGCAGCTCGCCGTCAGTGTGGTCGACGCTCTGAAGCGTGAGGGACACGTCGTCATCGCAGGCGGCGAAGGCGAGCACGTGCTCGCGGATCTCGAGGCCGCCATCGCCCCTTCGCTCCCGTTGATCCTCGCCGGCACCAGCCTGCAGGTCATCACCGGCGAGGTGACCAGCAGCTTCGGGCACGAGGCGACCGACGAGCTGGTCGAGGAGCTCGTGCACACCGTGCGCGAGACCCTGCTCGAGTCGGACGGCGTCGAGGACGTCTACGCCGACGATCGCACGCTCGAGCGTGCGATCTTCAAGACCTTCGGCGTGGAGCTCGCGCGCCTCGCCGCGCTCTCCCAAGAGGCCGACGAGGAGCACGCGCCCATCAGCGTCCGGCTCGAGACGCTCGGCTACGTCGCCAAGAACGCGACGCTCGCCACCGACGCCGCCACGCTCAGCGACGCGCTCGAGCGCGCGGCGCGCGCGGCGGGGACGGAGCTCGAGCGCTACGAGGCGAGCACGCACACCGCGTTCTTCTCGGCATCGGAGGCCGACCCCGACAGCCGCCTGGAGATCGAGGAGGCGATCGAGGAGGAGCTCGGCGAGCTGGTCGAGCTCGGCCTGGTGGAGCTGCCGACCATCGAGCGCACGATCGCGCTCGGGCGCAGCTACGAAGGCGACGACAAGAAGCGCTTGCGCCGCTTGCTCGACGAGCTCAGCCGGCGTCTGCTCGTCGCGCCGACCTGCACCGCCTCCTGGGACTGGTCCGGCCGCGCCGACGAGGTGAAGCTGGTGTTCGTACCCATCGCCGAGCCCGATCCCAAGCTCGTCGACGAGCTCGCGCTGCGCTTCACGAAGGAGCTCCACGCCGCGCTCGGCGACGCGCAGCCGCCGGAGAAGGCCGCCGCGCCGGAGAAGGCCGCCGCGCCGACGGAGGCCGCCGCGCCGAAGAAGGCCGCCGCGCCGAAGAAGGCCGCCGCGCCGAAGAAGGCCGCCAAGCCGAAGAAGGCCGCCAAGCCGAGCTGAGCGCGATGGCGTTCGCGGCCCTGGAGGCCGGACGTCGGCGTCAGCGCAGGCGCGACGGGCGACGGTAGGCCCACACGACGGGCACACCGTCGAGCCCGGCGATGACTGCAGGGCGAACGGTCTCGTAGGCGACCCAGGCCTGGTACTCCTCGCCCTGCATGTGCATCTCGTGGTGGTAGAGCGCGATGTCCGCGTCTTGCAGCGCGCGCACGGGCTCGATGTCCGCTCGCAGGCGGCCGTCTTCGACGAGCATCCTCCACGACTCGAGCGCCGTGTCGTGCACGTAGACCCGGCCGCCTCTCGGCGTCTCTCGGTTGAGCCAGCCCACGAGCGAGCCGGTCGTGTAGCCCCAGAAGCCCCTGTTGAGCCCGAGGCTCGCGCCGCCTCGTGGGCCTCCGACGAGCGGCACGTAGTGCGAGAGCGCGAAGGGGTGCGCACGCAAGGTCTCGACGACGGGCGCGGCGAGCACGAGCGAAGCTGCCGCGAGACGGATCGCATAGAGACGCCCCGCAGGCGCCGCGAAGCGCGCGCGCAGCTCGAGCTCGAGCCGCGCGAAGCCGAGCCCGGCGAGCATGGCGACGAAGGGATAGGCCTGGATCCAGTGCTTCGTGCCGCCGAAGATGGGCGTCGAGCTCGACAGCCAAGGCGCGTAGGAGATCGCGATCGCCCCGAAGAACAGCAGGGCCGTGCGCGTGGCCGCGCTCGGCGCCTCGCGCGCCCGGAGCTCGCGCCACGCATCGCGCGCGCGTACTGCGGCGCCCGTGCAGGCGAGCAGCACGGTGATCGTCGGCACGGTGGCGAGCGTCATCAGCGGCGCGTAGAGCCGCGGAAACGGCGGCTGCCACCAGGTCTCGCCGAGGAACTCCATGTTGTAGTACTCGTGCTCGAGGTGGAAGCGGGCGTACTCCCACCAGCGCTCGAGGCCTCGATGCCAGAGCCACGGCCAGGCGAGCACGAGCACGGCGGGCCCCATGAGCGCCATCGCGAGCAAGGTGCGCAGCCCGTCCTCGACCCTCGGCAGCACCGGCAGCCTGGCGTGGCGCGCCCAGATCGCGAGCAGCCCGAGGTGCGCGACGAAGAGGAACGGCAAGAACCAAGCGTTGTGCTTGGTGTCGAGCGCGAGGCCGAAGAGCAGACCCGTGAGGAGCGCCGGGGCCGCTCCGCCCCCCGAGAGCGAGCGCGCGTAGGCCGCGACCACGAAGAGGAACATCGCCGCGATGGGCGCGTCGAAGCAGGCCAGGTGCGCGTGGTAGAAGAGCCTCGGCATGAAGACGAAGAGCGCCGCGGCCACGAGCCCCGAGAGCCTCGTACCGAGCGCAGCCGACCAGGCGTAGACCAGCGCGGCTGCGGCGCCCGAGAGGCACATCGCCGGGAAGCGGAAGGCCGTGCCCGGCTCGGCGAACCAGCCGAGCTTCTGCCCGAGCACACGATCGGAGATCGCGAAGAGCGACTTCGCGAGCGCGGGGTGCTCGCTGTTCACGCGGAAGGCGGCGTCGACGGCGCCTCTCTGCATCGCGGCGCGTGGGTCGTCCCAGAGGAGCGCGAACCATTCGCCGTAGGCGCGGGCCGCGTGGAAGTAGAAGCCCTCGTCGCGCGCGTAGCCGAGATCGCCGCTCGTCGCGAGCAAGAGCGCCACCGTGCCGAGCAGCACGGCGAGCGCGATCACGCGGTCGACGCCGTCGAGCGACCTCATCGGCTGTCGGCCCTGAAGCAGTAGTGGCGGTTGGTGGCGTCTTCGGCGTGGATGCGCAGCTCCACCGAGGCCCTCTGCTTGCCGGCGTGCGCGCCGAGCGGGATCCGCTTGCGAGTCCAACCTTCACCGTCGTGGTGCACGACCCGCTCGAGGAGCTCGCCGTCGACGCGGATCTCGAGCGTGACGGGGGCGCCGCGCCGCTCGCGCTCGATCACCCAGTACATGCCCGCGTCGAGCACGAGCTCGCGGCCCAGCGGCACCGCGTCGTAGCGCAGCACGCGCGCGCCGCTCGACGGCGGGTGCGCGAAGATGCAGCGGCGCGGCAAGAAGCGCTCGTCGGCGATCACCGTGACGCCGACGTCGGACCAAGCGCCTTCTCCGCAGTCGAAGCGCTCTCGCGGCAGGGTCGGGTGCCCCGCGAGCCCACCTGCGAGCACGCGCGCCCGCGGCTGGAAGCGGCAGGCGCGCGAGGGTTCGGTGCCGTGCACGACGACACGCCCGGGCGCGAGCGCGTCGACGAAGTCGAACACGACGCGCTCGGGCGCCGGGTTCTCGAGCAGGCGGAAGCGGAGCGACCCACGCTCGCGGGAGGCGAGCTCACGGAAGCCCGAGAGCTCGGGCGAGCGCCGTCCCGAGAGCGAGATCTCGAGCACGCGCGGCGCGGTCTCGAGCCCGCTGTGTGCGACGTGGTGGAGCGGCATCCAGTCGTCGCCGAGCTCCGCACGCACGTGTGGCTCCGCCCACCGAGGCGCCACCACGACGGGTGTGCCGATGGGCGCGAGCGCCTCGAGCTCGGGGCGCAGCGTGCTCCACTGCTCCGCCCCCGGCGCGCCTCGGGCGAGCACGAGCTCGGCGCCGAGCTCGAGCGCGCCGCCGAGCGGCAGCGCGAGCAGCAGCCGCGACC
>ERZ761602.1188-NODE-1188-length-49443-cov-188.301227_pt1 | contig 49443 bp, 35 predicted proteins | sample MGYA00512165_ERZ761602 | MGnify/ENA primary metagenome ERZ761602 (study PRJEB28899, sample SAMN02445085) | bioreactor sludge metagenome | biome: EBPR sludge; isolation source: Thorneside wastewater treatment plant | place: Australia: Brisbane, Thorneside...
CTCTACATTTTTTACTTTTCACTTTTTGCGTCTTTGCGCCTTTGCGTGAAACAAAATCGGGATAGCAGTCATAACTCATAATTTTTCAAAATACAGACACACGGCCGTGTGTCTCTACATTTTTCACTTTTCACCATTCACTCATTTTGAGCCTCTACGCCCATACCGATTTAAACGACACCATAACCGCCCTCATAACCCCGCAGGGAGTGGGCGCCATAGGCGTAATACGCCTTAGCGGCAGCCGCGCACTGGAGATTTGCCAACAGTTTTTTAAAGGTAAAAACCTCCTCAAACAACGAAGCCATACCCTACACTTTGGCGCCATTACCAACCCCGCCGGCGAGGTGATAGATGAGGTGCTGGTGAGCGTATTTAAAGCGCCGCACTCCTACACCGCCGAAGATACGGTAGAAGTGAGCTGTCATGGGTCGCCCTATATTTTGCAGCAGGTTTTGGCATTGTTTATAGGGGGTGGCGCAAGGCTTGCCAAACCCGGCGAGTTTACCCTGCGCGCCTTTTTGCATGGAAAATTAGACCTCAGCCAAGCCGAAGCGGTGGCAGATTTGATTGCCTCCGAAACAAAGGCTGCCCACCAAATAGCGCTGCAACAAATGCGCGGCGGTTTTTCTGACCAACTGCAAATGCTGCGAGAACAACTGATTCATTTTGCCTCGCTTATTGAGCTGGAATTGGATTTTAGTACCGAAGATGTTGAATTTGCCGACAGAACCCAACTTACTGCCCTCATACAGCAAATTCTGCAAACCTTAGAGCAACTGATTCACTCTTTTGAATTGGGCAACGTTATTAAAAACGGCGTTACTACGGTTATTGCCGGCAGGCCAAACGCCGGTAAGTCCACCCTGCTCAATGCCTTGCTTAATGAGGAGCGCGCCATTGTGAGCGAAATTGCCGGCACTACCCGCGATACCATTGAAGAAACCCTAAACATAAACGGCATTACTTTTAGGCTCATTGATACCGCCGGCATACGCGAAGCCCAAGACACCATAGAGGCAATAGGTGTTGAAAAAACCATGCAAAAAATAGCGCAGGCTACCTTGCTGCTCTATGTTTTTGATGTTACTGCCCTTAGCCCGGCAGAGGTAACAGCCGACCTTGCCCTGCTGCACCCCCAAGGCGCTGCCTTGTTGGTTATTGCCAATAAAATGGACGAACTGGAAGCCCAAATGCCCAATGCACACGACTACTTTAGCCGGTTTTTCCCCGATACTTACCTGCCCCTTTCTGCCCGATACCGAAGCGGAATGCAGCAGTTAAAAGATGCTCTTTACCACAGTGTAACGGGCACTGATAACCTTGCCCAAAACCCCGCCACCGCTGCCACCATAGTAAGCAATGTGCGCCATGCCGAAGCCCTACACGGCGCTCACCATGCCCTTGAGCAGGTGCTGCAAGGCATTCAACTACACATTAGCGGCGAGTTGCTTGCTGCCGATATTAAAACGGCATTGGCTTACCTTGCCCAAATTACCGGCTCCGATATTACGCCCGATGACCTGCTGGGAAATATATTTAGTAAGTTTTGCATAGGGAAGTAGATTAGATAAAAAAAGTGTGTAAATTTGCACTCAAAATTTGAAACAATTTAAAATTAGTCTGTTATGGAATTTTTAAATAACGAAAGAAGAATACTTGTATCCTTTTCTGAAAGATTGCTTGCTGAGTTAGGTTCAAACTACGAACTACAAGGCAAGGTGAAAGAATATGCACAACAACTGAGTGACAATTTTTCATCAGGTTTAGTTCCATTTAAAAAGATAGGCGAAAATTGGCATATAAAGGATTTTGAAGTAGGAGGAGTAGAATATCGCTTGCTATTCTTACACTTTGTTGAAAACGGGGTAGAAATACTATACTTACTTTTTTGTATTTCCAAAACAGGCAAAGAATTTAAGACATATTTTAAGGGTTTTAGAACACCACGTTCTCAAAAAGATTTGACTAAGTACATAGAAAAAAATGCCAACAAAAAGACTATTCTAAGTCAAGAAAAGATTATAAGTGCTATTGCTAAAATTAATGCTCCAATTGAAAAACCTGATGTTCCACAGCTACTAAGAGCATGGATTGACGGTTACAAATACAAATCTGAATCTACCTTTTTTGAAACAACTACTTGGAAGCCAAGTGTTCTAAAAAATAGAAATCATAGTGGGTCAATTACTCAGTTATTAGATGACATGAGATCTATTCAACTGAAAAAATCCGATAGTATAGAAACGATACCGTTTGATACGGGATACCCATTTCTTATGGGTTATTCCCTTCATAATATTTCAGTACTGTGTTCTTACTATAGTTACGAAAGTAGCGAAGGCAAGAAAGATATGTTTATACTATATTCTATGTTTGTTGGCAAACCCACACAAAGAGATTATCTGGAACTCATTAGCACTTATTCACTTGATAATGTTAGTATTAATGAAGATTTTATTATTAAAAGTGCAGTCAAAGCCTACCCTGATTACCTGCTTGTCAATGAGGAATTTCTTGAAAGCATTTTGGATGATGAGGATGCAAATTTAGCCCTATCGCCCGAGCAGGAAAAAGCACTCATAGAGGCTCGCTTCCCCCTATTTATCAATGGGCAAGCAGGAAGTGGAAAGACAACAATGCTGTATTATATTTTTGCTGATTTTTTTGCTCGAAGACAAAAAGAAGTTATCCCACATAATATAATTTACATTACACAAAATAAAGAACTTCTTAAAGAATCAAAAAACAGAGTTCAAAAGCTATTTGAGTATAACCCGAAGTTTAGTGATATGAAGATTGATACTACATCACTCGACAAACATTTTTCTACTTTATATAATTTAATGAATTCACTTTTAAGTGAATCTGAAAAAGATAAATTTGATATAGGCAAACAAATGACATTTGGCTTATTTAAACATGAGTTCAACAGTAGATATGTTAAAACTGGTAGTAAGTTGTCACCGGAGTTAGTTTGGTATGTTATCAGGGCATTCATTAAAGGTTATTCTATAGACAAGGAAATTGACAATTTTAACGACTTAAGTAGAGAGGATAAAAAACTAGTATCGATAGATACATTTAGGGAAGTATTAAAAGTTTATTCGTGGTATAAAACTTTATTGAAAAATAATGCCTATTGGGACGAACAGGATTTAGCCACTAAAGCTATTGAGGGTTTTGATAGCAATAAAAATTTAAGTTACGGCATCATTATTTGTGATGAAGCACAAGATTTTACAAGAAAAGAATTGAGTTTTATTGTAAGATTATTAGAACATGCCTCCTGTGATTTGACAAATGAAAATATTATGCCAGCAATATTTGCTGGAGATCCTTATCAAACTATTAACCCCACCGGCTTTAAATGGAAAAATGTTGAAGCAATGGTAACTAATGAATTTAAGCGATTAGTATCAACGGGCACTACCAAAATTAACTTGCAACACGTTGAGTTGCTTCACAATTTTAGATGCAGTCCTGCAATAATTAATTTATCAAATGTAATACAGTCTCTTCGATTTACTTATTTGGAATTTCGTGATCTTAAGCCTCAGTCTGAGTACAAAATCAAAAAAACCATAACACCGCTTTTTGTTTATCTTGACCGTACTTCATCTGGAATAGATATAGATACACTGAAAAAATTCGCTGTCGAAAATTACAAAGAAACTATTTTTATATTATCTAAGGAAATAATATCTTCAAGTTCGGGTGTTAAAAGTCACGAGATAGAGGATGACGAATTTTTAAGTATATTCAAGGAAAATAAGGCGGAGGATGAATCAATTATAAATATTGAAACAGCGTCATCATTTAAAGGAAGAGAGATTTATAATATAGTTTTATATAAATTTGGTGAAGCCGCCCCAATTGATTTAGCTGACTTTATGAATAGTGACAGTGAAATTTCAGAAAACCATCGCTTTGAATTATATCACTATTTCAATAAACTATATGTGGCTTTAACAAGGGCTGAAGAGCAGTTATCGATTTTTGATACTGAAAGTGGTTTTAATAAGTTATGGAAACATCTCCAAAATGTAGACACCTTGGGTAAAATAATTAGTGTAATTAGCGCACTTGATGGTGAGGGTGGGAGTATAAATGAATGGAAGGAGTGTCTCGAAAGAATATTATCATCTACAGATGAAACTCATCAAATCATTAAAATTGCTGAAAATGAAACCGATTTGGATTCAGTAGCAGATAAAGACCCAATTAGAAATGCTCAGAGATACGAAAAGTTTGGAATGCTTAACGAAGATCCCTCTCGTTTGTATCAAGCATCTGTATTTTACGATCGTGTAAATGATCAGCCCAATGCCAATAAGTGTAAAGCCTATGCATATTACTTTGAAGCAAAGAAAGAATTGTTACAAGGAAGATTTAATCAAGCGATGTATGAAAAAGCCGGAGATGCTTTTTTAAGCACAAATTTACCTGATAAAGAAACTATGGCAAAAGATACATATTGGGAAGGTGCATGCTTTAGCCAAATTTCAAGAAAATTTGTAAGCGGTAGTTCTTGGCAGGATAGAATAGCGGAATATTGCACTCAAACATTTAAATCTGACTCATTACAAAAACTCAGAAAAGCATTAGAGCAGGAAAAGCATCTACATAAATCGGCTAAACTACCGATGGAGAGATTAGCTGATCGAATAAAAATGGATCCTTACCTATACGAGGGCGGTAGAGATGAGTTATTAGCCCTAGCTAATTTTTTTAAAGATTTAGGTTTCCATAAGACGATTCCTGTTTTTTGGGACTTAGCCGGCAATCTTTTCTACAAATCAGATGGCTATTACGATATAGCAAAAGACTGTTGGGATAAATCTGGAAAAAAGAATTCCGCAAAGTACCATTGGGTAGAATACCATTTAGCTAACACAGATGAAGAAAGAGTTAAGTATTTATTTCAGGTGAATAGAGACGAAGAGATAGATTGGTTGTTAGATACAAATACTAAAAGTGCAGAAGCTATAATATTAGATATAATCGAGAAAAGCAAAACCTCGGATGTGGTAGAGTGGGGAGAAGCTACTCAAATAAAGTGTTTTGAAATTCTATCACAACAAGATTCAAATTTATTTACGTCATTAATAGGGAAATTCAAGATTGATTATACCTATAGCTTAATTTTTGACTTTTCAAATTCTCCAAACCAAGACCAAGAAAGCATACAAGAAAAATTATTGGATATTATCTGGAAAACTCAGCGTTTTGATTTGTTGAGCAAACATAAAGATGATACGAATTTTTCTATAAAAATATCAACATTTGCCATTGAATGTTTTAATGAGTTTGGATTTGAATCGTCAACTATCAATAACTTTGTGGGGTTATTATCATGTGTTTCTCGAAATACAATCAATAGAGTACTAGAAGTCGCAATTAATAAATTTTATGAAAAAGAAAAATATCTAAAGGAGGAAAGAGTTTTTGAGAGAGTAAGCAAGAAAAATATTGGCATATTGGAAAATTACACTGTTAAATTTTATAAAGAAAATAAAAAATTTTCACAAGAACACTTTCTATATTTAGATAATCTATTTTTCCTACTTAAATCACAAAAGGAAGAGGTGGTATTTAAGTTTTATGACTATGCCCTTAAAAAAGCCGCGAAAGCTAATAACATGAATCTTAAACGGGATATCGTAAAAATATGGAAAAGGAGGGGCGGAAATCCCCCTGAAGATCATCCCACTAAGAAAGTATTGAGAAAAAAATATGGATCGATGAATTTATCAGGAGCTTTTGTTCAAACAGGAGGGGACAAAGATAGCCCTACTGCAAAAATCGAATGGGAAAACATAAAGATAGAAATATCTATATCGAGTCCAAGAGTCATTATTCATTGTAGTGATGGTAGTTCTGATACTGTAAAGATTGGAGACAGATCTCTACCACTTAATAACTTTGAAAACCCCATCAAAAATCTTGATGACAACACTTTCATTTCACAACATGGAAATTATAGAGGGGAGTTCATAGAAAATGGAATACGGTTTATGAGAAAAGAATCTGTTTTAACAATTACTTTATCCAAAAAAGAACACCTCAAACCAAAGACCCCCTAAATGATATTTTAGCTAAATAATATCGCATATTATTTGCCCCCCACTTCATCTATCTCTTGCATTAGCAGGTGGGTTGCTTGCAGGGCTGCAATTATTTTTTGGTAGTGCATAATGTCTTCAAAGGTGAGGGTGCGGCTTTTGCGGTCTTTGAGCCATTTTTGGGCGGGTTGGTAGCCGCCTATGTAAAACTCCCATGCCGTAGGCGGCACACCAGCAAAATACTGGGTGGGGTTTATAAATACCTTGCCGTTTTGGTAGCTTAGTTTGGTTACTTCATTGGTGCCTTGTAGGGGGTATTGGGTAATGTATGCCGATACTACCGGACTTTCTAACAGGTGTATTTGGCGCAGTTGGCTGCCCAATTGTACTAATTGCCAAAAAGTGGTGGGGTTGGTGGGGTATGGAACACGGGGGAAATCTATTTTCAGAAACTCTTTGTATTTTTCCCGATAGGCGGGCGAGTGTAAAACGGCATAGATGTAGTCTAAAATATCGATGGGTGCAAAGGTGTTTTGTGTAGTTTCTTTTTCGTTGGTAAAGGTTAAACCCAAACCGACTGCTATTTGCTGAACTATGGCAGTGTTTAGGTTGGGTGCTCTTTGGGTTGTTTGCTCCATGCTTTGCTGACCGCCGGCGGTTTCGGGGTAGAGGTAGAGGGGGAAAACACTTGTTATCTCGCTGGTTTTGTTTGATACAAAGGAACTTTCCATAATTGAACCATTTACAAATGAATGTTGCCATGTTTCTCCTGCTTTAAACTGCTTACATAAACACAACCCCACATTTTCCCCCTTAATAAAATGTTGCATAACTTCGCCTCTGGGCATACAGTGGAACCCTTTTGATTTTCCGGTATAGTAAGTATATCTGTTATCGAATGGGCGGTAAGCAATTGGGACAATCAAATTGAAATTGGGTCCCGAATTAAGTAAATCTTTTTTTGCCATATCTATACTCCAATCTCTTACGTCATTTCCTAAATCAAATTTTATCCGTGCTGCTTCGGTGTTTAGTGAAAGGAATTGCGTTATGGTTTCTTTAACACTCTCGGGTTTATGGTGTATGGTAAAGCCATCTCTGGCAGTAACAACCCCTACCGAATTTACCGGAAACAGTTTATTGATTGCAAACCCCTGCTCATAAATTGCCTGCAAACCGGTATTTTTAGGCACAAAGAAGTAGGCGGGGCTTTCGGGTTTTAATTCCTGAAATTGTATGGTTTGGAAGGTGTTTTGTAAAAGGAAGTTGTATTTGAGTTCTCTTTGCCCATACAAATCAAAATGAAATACCTTACCCAATTCATTAGGTTTCTTTTTACCGGTTTTAATAAACAGGTTAATGCTTACGCCCTGTTGTATATCAAACACGTTTACATCGGGGCTGCCATCGGGGGCGGTTTCTTTCTTTTTACTGTTGCCGTGCAAATCAATCGTGTATATTTTGTCGAAAGTTTTGAGCAAATTCCAGCGCATACCTCTAAAGGTAGGGTTGTCTAAATAGCCATGCGGGTTAATAAATGCTATTATTCCGGCATCGTTTTTTTCTATGAAGTATTGGGCAAAACGCAAAAACTTTACATAGTCGTCATTTATCCATTTTGGGTTTTTTTCGTTTAGCTTGGTTTTTCCGCCGGGTTCTCTTTTGTAATCTTCCATGAGGCTCATAATCCAGTTGCTTTTGTTGGCGCTTTCGCCGCTATAAGGCGGGTTACCAATAACCACCATAACGGGTGTATCGCGTTTAATAAGGTTGGCTTGGTTGGCTTCATCAGAAAGCCATGAGGAAAAGAGCGTGCCGGTATCGGGGTGGTATTCTTCAAGGCTGTTGGTAAGAAATACCCTTAATCTTTGGTTTCCGGTGGGTCGGTAGCCGGTTTCGGTCAGCAGCATATCTAATTTAAGGTGTGCCATTGCGTAACTTGCCATGAGCAGTTCAAACCCGTTTAGGCGGGGTATCAGGTGGTTTTGGGCGTAGCTGCTCCAAATGCCTTGTTGCCCTGCAAACTTGTGGTGTATGTGTTTTATAATTTGCGCCAAAAAAGTGCCCGTTCCGGTTGCGGGGTCAAGAATTTGCACCTTGTGTACTTCCTGCTGGGTATTTTTGCCTTGTAAGGTTACGGGTATTTTGGTTTTACCGGTATGGGCAATACCATCGGGCAGGTTAAACTCGGTTTTCAGTATATCATCAACGGCGCGCACTATAAAATTTACCACCGGTTGCGGGGTGTACCATACGCCACGTGCTTTGCGCAGTTTGGGGTCGTACTCACTTAAAAAAGTTTCGTAAAAGTGAATAACGGGGTCTTCTTGTCGGGTGGTTTGCCCAAAGTTTTTCATAATATCTGCCACATCAGAGGCAAGAAATATCTGCACCAATTCATCAACAATCCATGTTAGGCGTTCATCAAGGTCATAACCGGCAATATCCTGAAACAGTTTTCTTAAAAAGGGGTTGGTTTTTGGTATCAGGGTGGCGGCTTCGTGTCGGCTAAAAGTGGGCAGCGTGGGGTCGTGGTATCGGGCGGCAAACATGCCGTAGGCAATAGTTTGGGCGTAGAGGTCGGCAAACTGTCGGTTTTCAATATCGTGAATAAGCAGTTTTTTAAACGAAAGCATTTGTGCTTTCAGGGGGCTTGTTTTGTGGTGTTCATCATCATTGTTCAGGGCTGTTTCAATAACATTAGCCATTAATTTTGCCCTTGAAGCCATGAGTTGGGCAAGTTTGGCAGGCGAGGTGATGGTTTGGGATATGGTTTGGGCAAAGTTTTGAATAAGGGTGGTAAAAGTGGAAAAATGGTGTGGCAATGGCGCTATTTTACCGTTTTCTAGTTTGCCAATAGTGGTTTCGGCAACAAGAACGCCATCTTTATAGAACCTGAACCAGAGGTAATCGGTAATAATAAGGTTGGCAAGCGAGGTTTTGTAACGGCTAAACTGCTCTTGGTGTGCTTTGGCGTTTAGGTCTGTGCCAATATCTTTTGCCTCTATGTAGCCAATGGGTATTTCAATACGGGTAAGAATATAATCGGGAGCGCCGCAGTTTATACGGGCGGGTTCGTTGGTAACCAGTACATCGGGGGGTAAAAGGTTTTTGAGTAGGTTTTGCAAATCGGGGCGGTAGCTGTGTTCTCTGCTAAAACCGGTTTGGTATTGGGTGTTTAAAGCGGTAAGGTATTGGGATATGGTCATGGGAAGCAATTGTTAGAGAGGCTGAAATAAGATATGCTGCAATTGATGTTTATTGTTTGCGGTTGTAAACTGTTCCGCTAAAGTTGGCTTTTTGTAGGTTGGGGTTAAAGTAGGCTTGTATCAATTGCTCAAATGCGCATTAAGTTAGGGGTTTTTTTAAGGTTAGGGGCAAAATTAGTAATTTTATACCCTATTTGTAGTTTTTTTAAAAATCCTTTATTTTAAAGGGTAGTTACTTTTTGCATCGGAAGGTAAAGTGGATGCAACAAGCAAAAAACCAGTCAGTATTGGAGACGCAAACGTTTGTTTATTGGCTACCTTTGCAATTTACAACCCTCTTATATGGCAAAACTATACCTTGTACCCACGCCCATTGGCAATATGGAAGACATTACCCTGCGAGCGCTGCGAATACTGAAAGAAGTACAACTCATATTAGCCGAAGACACCCGAACGACTGCAAAACTGCTGCAACACTACCAAATTAACACCCCGCTGCAATAGTTTCATGTGTACAATGAGCACAGGGCGTTAGAAAAGGTGATGAGCCTGCTTAAAACCGGCGCTACGGTTGCTTTAGTAAGCGATGCCGGTACGCCGGGCATTTCTGACCCGGGATTTTTGGCAGTGCGCGAGGGCATTGCGGTAGAATGTTTACCCTGCGCTAAGGCGCTAATTCCGGCTTTGGTAAACTCAGGTTTGCCCTGCGACAGGTTTTGTTTTGAGGGTTTCCTGCCCCAACAAAAAGGCAGACAAACCCGCTTAAAAGCGCTGGCAGACGAAAAACGCACCATCGTTTTGTACGAATCGCCCCACCGCTGCCACCATAGTAAGCAATGTGCGCCATGCCGAAGCCCTACACGGCACTCACCATGCCCTTGAGCAGGTGCTGCAAGGCATGCAACTACACATTAGCGGCGAGTTGCTTGCTGCCGATATTAAAACGGCATTGGCTTACCTTGCCCAAATTACCGGCTCCGAAATTACGCCCGATGACCTGCTGGGAAATATCTTTAGTAAGTTTTGCATAGGGAAGTAAAGCGCCAAACAAGGGCGCAGCCTCGGTTTGATGTATAAATGGAGCTATTCACCCCTGTTTTTAGCAAAAAAGCACACAGATGTCTTGGTAGTGTGGGTAATGCAAGGTTGGAGTTAAAATGAGCGCCCTATAAGGGTAAAATCTGCGTAAGGTTTAGGCACACTTGTTAAAATGGGTAACAGATTACGGTTCGCTGCACCTTTTAATAATACGGTTTTGTTGCTGTTCTACCCAGACTTAGGGGCTCTACACCTTGTGTGTTACTCACCAACAGCTATAAAATGGCGCGTTTGGTTTTGGATAAACTCCAACAACCATGCAGTTAGCCACGCGGCTTAATGTACATGATTTTTACCGGCAGGCTGCTGTTAACCCAGCCCCTGCCTGCCCAAATTACCAACCAACCTATACTGCTAAACACCCAAACCCTGCACAATGGGTTGTATATTTGTAAACTGCTAACTAAAAACGGCAGCATCATAACCGTAAAGCTCGTCATTTCCTGCTAACAACCCTACTTGCAGGTTTTACAGATCGGATATTTTTTTGTGTTGCACTTGCAGGTAAAACAGATTTTGCAAAAAATAGCGGCTCAACCCTTTATCGGGCTCATGCAGGGGTTTGTAACATTTGAGTTCAAAAAAGTCAATCGGGAAAATATACCCGTCCCAGCCGGCTATTTTACCCACGCCGGTCAGTTCCTGAAAATCGTTTGAAATGGTCAGGTTTTCAAAATCTTCTAAGGGTATATCTATCGTTTTGAGGCTCATTACCACAAACCCCAATTTGCGCGCTTGGTCTAAAATATGGTATAGGTTGGGCACATTATAGTGGTAGGCTTGGTTAATTTTGGTTATTTCGGCATCTATTTGGGGTTGTAATTGTGGCAGTGGCGCTACTTTTTTAAACAAGTCTTTAATATACAAAACACCCCCGGGTTTAAGTACTTGCCAAACGCTTTGCAGAACTGCCGCCTGATTAGGGGCATGACCAAACGATTCTAAAAAATAAACCACATCAAACACGCCGGCGGGGTAAATTTGGTTGAGTTGCTGAAAATCGCCGGTTGTTACCTTTATCTTATCTTCTAAACCCGCCTCGGCTACTGCCGCAGTTGCCATAACTGCCTGCACCTCAGATATGGTAAGCGCTTCTATTTGAACGTGGTAGTTTTGGGCAAAATAGATAGCCGGCGCGCATACACCGCAGCCGGCATCAAGCACGTAGTTTTGGGGCATTAAACCCATACTTTGGGCTTCGTAGTCTAAGAGTTTATGCACTTCTTTTGTTCGGAAAGCTTGTATTACCTTGCCATACACCTGCAAAAATTTATCGGTATATTGGTCATAAAATTGCCCTACATCTTGGGCAGTATAGTTCACTTCATTGGCATTGGTTAGGTTAGTATGGTCAGGTTGTTCGGGTTTATGCTGCCGGTTTTGTTTCTTACGCCTATGCCAACCCACATACACTGCCGCTGCACTCAACAGGGCAGTAAAAAGGGCAATTAAAGTGGGCAGTAATTTGCTTGGATGGTTATTCATTTAAAATTTAAAATATCGCCACTTAATTTTCAAGTTTCCCAAAACCTAAAACTAACCTCACATTGTGTTTACCGTTTTTTTGAGGTTAGTCCTATTATTGCCCACAAAAACCGAAGCGCCAGCAAACCGGCAACCGCCAGCAGTCCCTTTTTTAAGGGTACCGATTGGGTAATTCTGTGTTTTATTTCGGCGGCTATATTGGCGGGGGTGTATAATTGGGGGTTATTTCGGGCGCGGGATATTTTGTGTTGTATTTCGGCTGCTATGCGCCGGGGGGTGTAAATGGTGCGCCAGTTTTCGGGTGTGGCGGCATCACTAAGCGTAGTATCAGCCTGTGGTTCTGTATTCTGTTTTTTTTGTGCATCGGGATTATTAGCGTCAGACGCCGAAAATTGGTAGCCAAAAAGGGCTGCCATTTTAGCGGCAAGCACATAATTAAAACTATTGCCCGAAAGCAGAATTAGGTTAATCAGTTCCTGCGCGCTTATTTCGGGAATTTGCAGGGGCATTTCGGTTATTTTTTCCCAGCCGTCATCGGCAGGGGTTTTGCCTTGTTGGTACATGGCTTTTAGGCGCGCATTGTTGTATGTCGGAAAAAACTGCTCGTTTACGCGGTAAATTTCCACTACCGGCGGCTGTGTTTGCGGTTTAAGGTAGCAGTGTATAAGTTGTGCATCTTTTTGGGTAACGCCTATGCCGGCGGCTATGCGCGGATTATCGGTAACATTGGGCGGCGAGGCGTGAATGGTTTGGTTGTTAAATACTAAGGCTTGCCCGGCTTTAAGTTCTATGATTTCTAAATACGGAAAAACGGCAAAAATGTGGGGGTCGAAAGGGGCTTTAAAAATGGGTGCAGGCGAAGGGCGCGGGTGAGCAAAAAACCGATGACTGCCCGATATAACACCTAATGCGCCGTTGTTTATGGTAACATCTGCCAGCGGGGTCCAAACGGTAGCCGAACAAAACTGCGGCTCCTCTACAAACGTCCAGTCCTGATGTGGGGGCACAATGCCCTGTTTAGCGGGTTCTTTTACCACAAAACTGCCGGTAAAGTATCGGTGGTTTTGAAAATGGGCATCGGCTTTTGCGCCCATTACCTGTGTCAGTTTTTCAATTACGCCTTGGGTAAAATGGGTATCGGGGCTATCAAGGCTCACGCTAAACCCGTGTTCGGGCACATCGGGGTTATTTTGTGCGTGGTAAAAGCTGAGCAGGTCTTGCACTTCATTGGGGGTAAGCAGGTCTATTACTGCCCAGCCCTTTTGGTCAAAGTGCTGTTGTAGTTGGGGGTTGGTAAAAATGGGGAGCATGGTAAAGAGGAGGATAGTTTATACCAAATCGGCAGCTTGGGCTATAATTTCGGCAATGTCTAACACTTGCACTTCGTCTTGTTTGTCGTTGTATTTTACGCCATCGGTAAGCATGGTGTTGCAAAAGGGGCAGGCGGCAGCCACTACCTGTGCTTTGCTTTGCAGCACGTCTTCGGTGCGCTCCATGTTTACGTGTTTGTTGCCGGGCTCGTCTTCTTTAAACATTTGTGCGCCGCCGGCGCCACAGCACAACCCGCGCGATTTGCAGCGTTTCATCTCTACCAACTCAGCATCAAGGGCTTCTAATACCTGCCTTGGCACTTCGTAAATGCCATTGGCTCGCCCTAAATAGCACGAGTCGTGGTAGGTAATGCGTTTGCCTTTAAAAGCGCCGCCATCTTTGAGTTTTAACCTGCCTTCGTTTATGAGTTGCTGAAGTAGTTGGGTGTGGTGCATTACTTCATAGTTGCCACCCAGTTCGGGGTATTCGTTTTTAAGGGTGTTAAAACAGTGTGGGCAGGCGGTTACTATTTTGGTAATTTCATAGGCATTAAGGGTAGCTATATTGGTAAGCGCCTGCATTTGATACAAAAACTCGTTACCGGCACGGCGGGCGGGGTCGCCGGTGCAAGTTTCTTCCAAGCCCAGTACGGCAAATTTTACGCCGGTGTGGTGCAGTATTTTGGCAAATGCTTTGGTAATGCGCTGCGCTCTTTGGTCAAAACTGCCGGCACAGCCTACCCAAAACAACACATCGGGTTTTTCGCCTTGGGCAGCTAAATCTGCCATTAACGGCACATGAAATGATTGCGACATAATTATTTATTACTAAGGTTATGTAGGTTATTTTTGTTCTAATTCCTGAATCCAGGTAAGGCGTTGTTCGGCGGGCAACTGCCATACAGCGCCGTTAGATTCTACACCGTTAAACATTTTGTTCCACTCATCGGGCGAGTTAGATTCTTCCAGAATAAGGCATCGGCGCAGTTCCAAAATAATGTTGAGCGGACTTATGCTAACCGGGCACTCCTCTACACAGGCATTGCAGGTAGTACAGGCGCGCAGCTCTTCGGGGGTAATGTAATCGTGCAGTAGGGTTTTACCATCGTCAAAATCGGGTCCGTTCTGCTCTTTTGCTTTGGCAATATCCTCCATACGGTCGCGGGTAGCCATCATTATTTTTCGGGGCGAGAGCATTTTACCCGTTATATTGGCAGGGCAGGCGGCAGTGCATCTGCCGCACTCGGTACAGGCGTAGGCATCGAGCAGGCTTTTCCAGCTTAGGTCTTGTATGTCTTTTGCGCCAAAGCGCTCGTTTTCGGCAGGCGGTGGGGCGTCGGTGGCGGCAGATGGGTTTAGCATCAGGTTTATTTCTTGCGTTATTCGGGGCATATTGGTCATTTTACCTTTTGTATTGCTCAAATCGGCAAAATAGGCGTTTGGAAAAGCCAGCACAATGTGTAGGTGCTTAGAATAAGGCAGATACAACAAAAACCCGAAAACAGTGAGTATGTGCAGCCACCAGCCAAACCGCTCTATGACGTGCAGAGATGTTTCTGAAAAACCCGATAGCAGGGGCATGAGCATACCGCTTACAAGAAAGCCATACTCGCCCTGGTGCAACTGCATATCGGCGGTGTTCATGCTAAAAATGCCGGTAATGAGTACAATTTCGCCAATCAAAATAAGGTTGGCATCTTTCATAGGCCAGCCTGCCAGTTCTTTCATGGTAAAGCGGGGCAGCCGGAGCAAATTGCGGCGCGATAAAAACGCCAGCGTTGCCACCAAAGCCAATACCGATAACACTTCAATAAAACTGATGATAAAGGTATAAAAACCGCCCAAAAAAGGACGGAAAAACCGATGTACGCCAAAAACGCCATCGGTAATAATTTCTATCAGTTCAATTTGGGTGATAACAAAAGCCACATACACGCACAAGTGCAAAAAGGCAGGCGTAAGGTTTCGGAACATTTTTTTCTGCCCGAAAGCCAGCAACAGCATGTTTTTTAAGCGCTGCTCCGGTTGGTCGGTGCGGTTTTCGGGCTTTCCCATGCTGATACTTTGGTAAATTTGGCGGGCTTTTTTCCACACAATATAACCTACCACAGCCAAAACTGCTATAAAAATGATTTGTTGAAGCATAAAAATGACCAATAACTAAGGTGATATACAACAAACTAACCACGTTGCAGGCATAAAACAGCACTGCCCTTAAATGGTTAAACGGTTTTGGCGCAAATGTAAGAAAAAAGCCGGTAAATGATGTGTTTTGCCTAATTTGGTTGTGTAAGTAAGAGTTAGCTAACCTCACAAAATGCCGGAATGGATGTGTCAGTAGCCCTATTTGCCGCTTGGGCAAGATGTAACAAATAATGTTTCGGATACCGGCAGTACTACGGTTGTGCGGTTGTGCGAAAAGGGTAAACCCGTTTGTTAGCCAATAAAAAAGCAGGATGGTTTTGTGAAAAAATTTCAAAAAATAAGTCCCGATAAAGAGCAAACTAACACATCAAAATATCACTAACTTTGCGCCCCTCAAATAGTTTTGAGGAACTATTAAAATCCATATCACATGGAAATAGCAATAATACTTGTATTCATTTTTGGCTATTTAGCCATTACCTTAGAGCACCCGCTTAAAATAGACAAAGCGGTATCGGCAATTTTGCTTGGAGTGCTAAGTTGGACACTATACGCCCTTATGGGGCATGATTTTCATGAGGTGGAGCACAACCTGCATGAGCTGCTGCCCGAAATTATGAATATCTTGTTCTTTCTGCTGGGCGCTATGACCATAGTAGAGCTGATAGACATACATGAAGGGTTTTCGGTAATTACCAACCGTATCAGGGCTACCGATAAGCGCACCTTGTTGTTTACCGTTAGCCTATTAGCGTTTTTTCTTTCATCGGTATTAGATAACCTTACCACAGCCATTGTAATGGCTTCGTTATTGCGCAAACTGATACCACACAACCGCGAAGACCGTCTTGTTTTTGCCAGTATAATAGTCATAGCTGCCAATGCCGGCGGCGCATGGTCGCCCATAGGTGATGTAACCACTACCATGCTATGGATAGGCAACCGCATTAGCGCAATGGGCATAATTCAGCAACTGTTTTTACCCAGTTTGATTTGTTTATTGGTGCCTGTACTTGGGCAGATGATGTTTATGAAAGGAACATTTGAAGCAAGAGAGGTAAAAACCTCCTTTAAAACCAATTCGTTTGAGCGCAACCTGATTTTATTTTTAGGCATAGGCAGTCTTATTTTTGTACCTATTTTTAAAACCATTACCCACCTGCCGCCTTTTATGGGTATGTTTTTTGGTGTGGGGGTAATGTGGTTGGCTACCGAACTACTGCACCGAAACAAACCGCACGATGATAAACACCTGTACTCTACCATACACGCCCTTTCAAGGGTGGACACTGCCAGTATTTTGTTCTTTTTTGGCATTTTGGCAGCCGTAGGGTGTTTGGGGGCTATTGGGGCATTAGAACATGCGGCAACTTTCCTGAACAATACTGTTGGCAATCTTGATATCATCATTTTCCTGATAGGCATTCTGTCATCGGTGGTAGATAACGTGCCGTTAGTGGCTGCGGTAATGAAAATGTACACCGTTGAGCAATATCCTTTGGACAGCAAATTATGGGAGTTTTTAGCTTACTGTGCCGGCACCGGCGGCAGTTTGCTCATTATTGGTTCGGCAGCGGGTGTGGCAATCATGGGCATTGAGCGCATAGAGTTTTTCTGGTACGCAAAACGCATAACCCTGCTGGCGTTTATAGGTTATGTAGCCGGCGCTGTAGCATATTTAGGCATTTATTGGTTAATGGGACATACCCATTAAATCTTTTTTTATCCATTAATGTCTTTGGTTATTAAACGTGCCGAAGCCTTATATATAGGGCTCTTGGCAACCCGATGTTTGACTATTCAGCACATTGGCAGCGCTACTTTTTAGGTGGTTATTCCTAATTTTACCCTACATTTATGGGTAAACAGCAAAGGTTTTTCTATCTTTGCCGCCATATTTTTATGTATTAGCACAATTATTAAATCAATATTGTGCTAAAAAATCATCACCTAATCAGAACTTTAATTACCCTACACCTGCATGGAAGCGCTCATTATTGTAATTTTTGTACTTGGTTATTTAGCTATTACCTTAGAACACCCGCTTAAAATTGATAAAGCTGTATCGGCAATTTTACTGGGCGTAATTACATGGACAGCATATGCTCTTATGGGGCATGATTTTCACGAGGTAGAACATAACCTGCACGAGTTGCTGCCCGAAATTATGAACATTTTGTTCTTTCTGCTGGGTGCCATGACCATTGTGGAACTGATAGACATACACGAGGGATTTCAGGTAATTACCAACCGAATAAAATTTACCGATAAACGAACAGTATTATTTGTGGTGAGTGTTCTGGCGTTTTTTATGTCGGCGGTATTAGATAACCTCACTACTGCCATAGTAATGGCTTCGCTGCTGCGCAAAATAATACCTCATAATAGAGAAGACCGCCTTGTTTTTGCCAGTATCATTGTAATAGCAGCCAATGCAGGCGGCGCATGGTCGCCCATAGGTGATGTAACCACTACCATGTTATGGATAGGCGACCGTATCAGCGCTTTTGGAATTGTAAAGAGTCTCATATTACCCAGCTTGGTTTGTTTGTTTGTGCCGCTTTTGGTACAAATGTCTTTTATGAAAGGCTCATTTGAGGAGCGCGAAATAAAAAAATCATTCAATACCACTTCTTTTGAACGCCGGTTGGTGCTAATACTGGGAGTGAGTTGTTTGATTTTTGTGCCTATTTTCAAAACCATAACCCACTTGCCGCCTTTTATGGGTATGTTTTTTGGTGTGGGGGTAATGTGGCTGGCAACCGAACTACTGCACCGAAACAAACCGCACGATGATAAACACCTGTACTCTACCATACACGCCCTTTCAAGGGTGGACACTGCCAGTATTTTGTTCTTTTTTGGCATTTTGGCAGCCGTAGGGTGTTTGGGGGCTATTGGGGCATTAGAACATGCGGCAACTTTCCTGAACAATACTGTTGGCAATCTTGATATCATCATTTTCCTGATAGGCATTCTGTCATCGGTGGTAGATAACGTGCCGTTAGTGGCTGCGGTAATGAAAATGTACACCGTTGAGCAATTTCCTCTGGATAGCAAATTGTGGGAGTTTTTAGCTTACTGTGCCGGCACCGGCGGCAGTTTGCTCATCATTGGCTCGGCAGCGGGTGTGGCAATTATGGGCATTGAGCGCATAGAGTTTTTTTGGTACGTAAAACGTATTACGCTGCTGGCGTTTATTGGTTATGTAGCCGGCGCTATTGTTTACTTAGGGCAATACTGGCTGCTTGTAGGGGGATAGGATACAGAAAAAAACTTTGGGGCTCTCGCAAAGACGCTAACAAGGCTGACCTCCCCTACCCCTCCAAATGATGGGAATTTTTCACTACCCACTACCAAATCAGGCAAACTCACTCAGTTCTAACCACCGGTCGGTTTTGGTTTCAATGAGTTGAATAATTTCACCCAATCGGTTAGACCATTGCAGGAGTTGGTCGTGCGGGTGTCCGGTTTCGTTTAGGCGAAGGCTGAGGGTATTTTTTTCCTGCTCCAACTGTTCCAGTTCTTTTTCTAATGTTTCAAACTCTCGTTGTTCTTTAAAAGAAAGTCGGGTTTTGAGTTTTGGCGGGGCATCGGGCAGTTTAGCGTTTTTAGTTGAGGTATTGGCAGGTTGTTGTTCTTTCAGCAGGCGTTGTTTTTCGCGCTCGGCTTGTTCTTCTTCTTCCTTAGCTTCACGGTATCGGCTGTAATTACCCGGGTAATCACGTACTTTACCATCGCCGTCAAAAACAAACACGTGTTCCACCAATTTATCCATAAAATAGCGGTCGTGCGATACAATAACCAAACACCCCTCAAACGAGAGCAGAAAATCTTCGAGCAGGTTTAGGGTAAGCAGGTCAAGGTCATTGGTAGGTTCATCAAGGATTAAAAAATTGGGGTTTTTCATCAGTATGGTAAGCAAGTAGAGCCGGCGGCGCTCCCCTCCGCTAAGGGTAGATGCGTAGTTTTGGTGCATACTGTAAGGCATCATAAAGTGGTCTAAGAGTTGAGCGGCGGTGTAGTATTTACCCTTTTTTAGGGGTAAAATTTCAGCCACCTCCCGCACCACATCAATTACCCGCATATCCTCTTTAAGTTGCAATCCTTCTTGGGTATAATACCCCATAACCAAGGTTTGTCCAATGAGCAATTTCCCTGCGTCGGGTTTTTCTAAACCGGCAAGCATGTTGAGAAAAGTAGTTTTTCCGGCGCCGTTTTTACCCACTACCCCCACACGGTCGCGGCGTTTAAAGAGGTAGGTAAAATCATCAAGGATAACCCTATCCCCAAATCGTTTGTTAATATGATACATTTCAATAGTGCGGTTACCTATGCGGGCGGCGTTAATGCCGTCAAAACTAAGTTCATCTTCTTTAATGTTTTGCGATGCTTTTTGCTCTATTTGGTCAAAGGCATCAATGCGCGATTTAGCCTTGGTAGTACGGGCTTTGGGCTGTGTGCGAATCCAATCCAGCTCCTTACGCATCAGTTTTTGGGCTTTTTCGGTTTCCACTTTCAGGTTAGCTTGCAGTTCGGCTTTTTTTTCAAGGTAGTACTCATAATTGCCACGGTAGCGTTGCAGTTTACCCCCTTCCAGTTCTACAATTTCGTTGGTAACGCGGTTTAGAAAATAGCGGTCGTGCGTTACCAGCATCAGGGTAAGGTTGCTTTGGCGCAGGTATTCTTCCAACCATTCAATCATTTCCAAATCGAGGTGGTTGGTAGGTTCGTCCATAATAAGCAAATCGGGCTCCTGAATAAGCACGCTTGCCATAGCCACCCGTTTTTTTTCGCCCCCCGAAAGTTCGGCTACGGGTTGATTCAATCGGGTTATTTTAAATCGGGATAAAATTTGTTTGATTTTTGTTTCGTAATCCCACGCATTGCTGAGTTGCATTTCTTCAATACACTGTTCCAGCATACGCTGGTTTTGTTCGGTTGGGTTCATTTCCTGTTGGGAAAGGGCAAGCTCATAGCGTTTTATGGTGTCTATAACCGGGTTATCAGCGTTTAATACCGCACCTATAACAGTATCCTGCATATTCAATTGGGGTTCTTGTTCAATATAACCCAATTTAACATCTTTATGCAGTCGCACAGTACCACCTATATCTGATGAATCTAAACCCACTAAAATGCGGATAAGCGATGACTTTCCGGCGCCGTTTCGGGCAATGAGAGCTATTTTTTGCCCTTTGTTTATGCTGAAATCAATGTTTTCAAACAGCGTTTTTACGCCATAAACTTTTGTAATGTGCTCTGCCAATAGGTAATTCATAGCGCAAAGTTAATAATAAACAGGTTATCTTGGTTCTCTCTGTTTGTATGCCTTGTTTCTAAGGCAGTTTTGCAACTTTTGTTGTTTAATGAAATTGGGTTATAGTAACGCATTTACTTTGCAATACAAAGTACTTTTATAATTTTAATAACCAAATCCCTAAAGCCGATAACCGGCAGTAAACAGGGCAATTTGGATAAAATGGGTTGTTGTTTGTGAAATTTTTTAATGGTACAAGTAACACAGATTCTGCACTTTTTATCTCTGCTACAAATGCAGGAGGTATCAGCTTTTTAAGTCAAAAGAGTAATAACCACTGCCTCCATCCGTAAGTTTTTTATGGTTGTGTGCAACTAATACAAAGGCTTATTGTTTAGCCTACTCCAACCAAACCGCTATTGCATTATTCTGTAATTAGCTGCCTTGCGGCTGTTAAGCAGGTTTGTTGTATTTTTAAAGCATATTATTCTCAATGAGAACATCTACGTTTTTAATTGTTTTATTTTTAGGTCTTTTTAGTTTTGTTTCCCTATCGGCACAGCAGAAATATACCCTTAGCGGTTATGTGCGCGATGCTGCCAACGGCGAAACCCTACTTGGCGCATCGGTGGTAGTAGCAGAAAACCGGCAAACGGGCGCTTCTACCAATGTTTACGGGTTTTATTCGCTCACACTTCCGGCAGGCAGTTACACCATTGAAGTTTCATTTTTAGGCTACACCGCTCAGCAGGTTAAGGTAAATCTTATCCAAAACCAAACGCTCAATTTTGACCTGGCAGAGAGCAGCGTTATTATAGAAAACGCCGTAACTATTACCTCTACCCGACAAGACCAAAACGTAGAAAGCACCGATATGGGCAGAATGGACTTGTCTATTGAAAAAATTAAATCGCTGCCGGCGCTGGGAGGCGAGGTTGATGTGATACGAGCCATACAGCTTATGCCGGGGGTAAAAGGCTCCGGTGATGTAAGTTCGGGCTTGTATGTGCGCGGCGGCGGACCCGACCAAAACCTGGTACTGCTTGATGAGGCAGTTGTGTATAATATCGGTCATTTGTTTGGTTTCTTTTCAGTGTTTAATTCCGATGCCATAAAAAACAACACCCTTTACAAAGGCAGTATGCCGGCTGAGTATGGGGGCAGGCTCTCCTCTGTTTTAGATGTGAGCATGAAAGATGGCAACAATAAAACCTATGGCGTATCGGGCGGTATTGGCAACATTGCCTCGCGGCTTACCATAGAAGGACCGCTTCAAAAAGACAAAAGCTCTTTCCTGCTATCGGGCAGGCGCACTTATGCCGATGTATTGGCTCGCCCCTTTTTAAAGGGCACCGAGTTTGAAGGCAACGGATATTATTTTTATGACCTGAACGCAAAACTCAATTACCGGTTTTCTGACAAAGACCGCGTGTTTTTGAGCGGTTATTTTGGCAGAGATGTGTTTAATTTTAAAAGCCCCGATGGATTTAACCTCAATATGCCCTGGGGAAATGCCACCGGCACGCTCAGGTGGAATCACTTGTTTAGCAGCCGGTTGTTTATGAACGCAACGGCTGTTTACAATTCCTACTATTTTGGAGCCAACTCTCAGTTTGACAATTTCAGCTCCAAATTTTATTCGGGTGTAAGAGACTGGAACGCAAAAATTGATTTTGATTACTTCCCTTCATCGGCACATGAAATTAAATTTGGCGCTAACTATACTTACCATACTTTTACCCCCTACACGGTAGAAGCCCAAGTAGGCGACACCGAAATAAATACCGACGACGTGAGCAAACAAAACGCTCATGAAGTAGCGGTGTATGTGCGCGATGAAATTACCGTTTCCGAAAAACTGAAAATAAATGTAGGGCTGCGCGCCTCGGCTTTTCAACAGGTAGGACCCTACAAAGCGCCGGTTTACAATAACGAGGGTGTAGCTACCGATACCATTACCTACCAATCGGGCGAGCCGGTGGCTACCTATGGCGGGTTAGAGCCTCGGGTAAATTTGCGTTATGCTTTTACCCCCAGCATATCGGTAAAAGCCGGTGTAGCGGTTGCCAATCAGTATATACATCTTGTTTCTAACTCCACCGCCCTGCTGCCTACCGACCTGTGGGTGCCCAGCACTAAAGTGGTTGAACCCCAGCGAGGCATACAATACTCAGTAGGTTATTTTCAGAATTTTGCCGATAATATGTACGAGTTTTCGGTAGAAACCTACTACAAAGACCTGCGCAACCAAATAGAATTTGCCGAAAACTACGTGCCCGAACTTAACGAATTGGTTGAAAACAACTTTGTTTTTGGCAATGGGCGCGCCTATGGCGTAGAATTGTTTATGCAAAAAAAACGCGGTAAACTTACCGGCTGGGTGGGTTATACCCTTAGCCGAACAGAACGCAGTTTTCCGGATATTAACCAAGGGCGCACCTTTCCTGCCCGATACGACCGCACCCATGACCTATCGGTAGTGGTTATTTATGACGTTAATGACCGCTGGAACTTGGGAGCTACTTTTGTTTACAATACCGGTCAGGCTATTACCCTGCCCAATGGTTTTTACCTCATAGAAAACTGGATTTACACCGAGTTTGATATGCCCCGAAACTCCTACCGCCTAATGCCTTACCACCGCTTAGACCTCTCTGCCACCTACCGGCTAAACAAAAACCCGAAAGCTAAATTTAAATCCGACCTCAATTTTTCGGTGTATAACGTGTATAGCCGCATGAATCCGTTTTTCTTATACGCCGTTCCCGAAACTACACAAGGCGCTACCGGCAATACCGGCTCTATTGATATAAAACTAAAACAAGTTTCCCTGTTTCCCATTATTCCCTCGCTCACCTACAATTTTAAGTTTTAACCCCACCCAAACCCACTCCTCATGAACAAGTTAAAATATATAATAGCCCTCATAGTTACCGCTTTTATCCTCACCAATTGCGAAAAAGAGGTAATCCTTGACCTGCCCGACCCCGTAGCCAAAATAGTGGTAGAAGGCAGCATAGAAACCGATGCCCCGCCCTTTGTAACCCTAACCCAAAACTTTCCTTACTTTGGCTCCATTACTCCCTCCATGCTCGCAAATGCCTACGTGCGCGGCGCTACGGTAATGGTTTCAGACGGACAAACCGAGGCGCAATTAGATGAACTATGCTGGTCAACGCTTACCGATGCGCAAAAAGAACTGATAGCCCAGCTTGCCGGCAGCGCCCTGCCCGATAGTATTCCGCCCGATTTTGATTTTTGTGTTTATACTTTTTTCTCGTTTAATCCGCCCATTGTGGGGCAAAACGGTAAAACCTACACCCTCCACATTACCACTGCCGATGGCAAGGAATTGCACGCCACCACCACCATTCCGCAGCCTGTGCCGCTCGATTCTATTTGGTACGAACAAAACAAAGACCCCCGATACCCCGATTTATACCGCGTACTTGCCCGCCTGCAAGACCCCGATACGCTGGGTAATTACTACCGCTACTATACCCAGCGGCAAAACGAACCCATGTACCCGGGTTTCAGGTCGGTTTTTGATGACAAGCTCATCAATGGCAAAAACATCTTTTTCCCGCTTGACCGCGGCATTTTTAAAGGTGCAGAAATTGATTTTGATACCTACGGCTACTTTAACAAGCAAGATACCGTAACCATAAAATGGAGTACCATAGATACAAAAACATATAATTTCTGGCGCACCTTAGAGTTCAGCTCCAATTCCAGCAGCCCTTTGGGCGGTTCTACACAGGTAAATCACAATATACAAGGCGGCATTGGCGTTTGGGCAGGGTATGGTGTTAGTACCCTTCAAACTTTTGTAATTGAATGAGAAAAAACTATCTGCTTGTGGTATTTGTTTGCTTTACCCAATTGCTGCACAGCCAAAGCGCAGTGGAGGAGTACCGCATTAACCGCCAAATAGCTTTTAACCATATTACTGCGCTAAAAAACGGCGCGCTGCTGGTACGGCTCAAAACCAAAGAAAAATCTATTGAAGCCTACCGTAAATCGGGCGCTTTCAGTTTAGCCCAAAAAATAGAAGCCGAACAAGCAGCCGAAAACCGGCTCATTATGAGCATGGTTAAGGAGTATGTCAATTTTTGCCCTGTGTATTTTTTTTATACCCAGCATACTAAGCAGGTTCAGGCGGGGGTAAAACAAGGCATATTCCTCAACAATGATTTGCAGCCCGACCCCACTATTGTTTTGCCTACCGATACTTTTTATATAGCCGAAATTGATGCCCTCTTAGAAAACTTGCCCGATGAAGAACCGGAAGAACCCGATAGCCAACCTGCTGACAAACAGAGCCAACACGCACATACTACACTGCAAAGAGTTATGGTAATTAAAGACCGAAACCTAACTCAATTGCGCCGCCCTTTTCCCTATTACGTGCGAGTTACCTTTGACCAGTTTATGTATCTGAAATTTGAAAAACTCAACCACCGCCTACATCGGTTTTACCAGGAAGCAAGCCGGTAATAGTTACTTTGCTACATTCAATGCGGTCAATTTTGGGCTCTATATACTCAATAAATCACCAATAAAATCCTTTAACAGTAAAAATATGTATCCTTTTTGGGGAAAGTTGCGTCATAACTAAAAGTTCTGCACTTATTGCGGCATTATATTTGCCCAAAAACAGTAAATTACTTTAAGTTTAGCAATTTTTACTTACCCTCATAACAATGCAACCAACGCCATCTATTCCTACCCTCATATTGCTCTTAGAAGATAATGATGTTTGGCAACAAGTGGCGCACGATTTATCTAAACAAGGAGCTGAATTAGCCGATGAGCTGCGCCTATTTTGTTCGGCTAACAAACATACCCTTACCGATATACAGGTAGAAAGATTAGAGTATGTGTTACAACGCATAAATTACAATAAACTCATACAATTTTACCAAAAATGGGTAAAAAGCCCTAATCCCTCGCTTACCGAGGCGCTTATTTATCTTGCTGCCTACATTTACCCAACCTTAGATATTAATGACCCGCTATTAAGGAGCCGAATACGCGATATTTGTGAAGATGTGGAAGTGCGCATTAAAGCAAACATGACCATTCAGGAAAGGATAGAGCACCTAACGGAGGTTTTCTTTAATGTTCATCATTTTGAGCGGGCTGATGATACTGAGAGCCAGCATTTTGCCATTAATCATGCTTTGGCTTACAAAAAAGGGAACAGCGCACTGCTTACCCTGCTTTATTGTGTAGTGGCGCAGCAACTTGGGCTACCCGTTTACCCTGTTTTGACCGATTATTTTATGATACTTGGAGCACTGCGCAAACCTGCACCGGGCACCGGTTTATTGCAACCTAAAGATAGTGCCGAAACTACCAATTGGTACTGGGGAGAGGTAGATTTATTTATTGACCCAGCCGACAAAGGTGTGGTTATAGGAAAAAACCGATACCGCAGAATGTTAGACGAGCAGGATATAACCCTAACCGATAATTTTTTTCACCCTTGTTCTGTTGTGCAGGCTTTTCAATTCCTGGTGATGCAATTTCATTTTGCTCTCACTACACGAAATGACCAGTTGAATATAGACGAAATTCAAGACATACTAAACCTGTTAGAAAAATACAGCTAAACGGTAAAACTTAGGTATTTTATGGTAGTTGCCCCACTTAGGTTGAGCCTTTCATAACGCGTAGTAACCGATAACAAGGGGTTCGTTGCAAGCGGTGAATGGTATAAATCGGGGTAATTTGCCACTATTTTACAGCCTGTCTCTATTATGACTTCCAAGGTTGATTCGTATAGTACATCGCTATCGGTTTTAAGGTGAATAATACCTTCTGGTTGCAATATGTTTCTATACAGTTCAATATAACGAGTCGAAGTAAGCCTTTTTTTAGGTCTCTCCTTCTGCGGATCGGGAAAAGGCAACCAAATTTCTGCTATTTCACCCTTACCAAAGTAATGCTCAATTAACTCAACCTGACTTCTAATAAAAGCAGCATTGGTAAGCAACTGCATTTGAGCAAATTTTGCTCCGGTCCATATCCTATTGCCTTTCAGGTCAATGCCTATCACATTTTTATCGGGATATAAACGGGCTATTGCCGTAGTATATTCACCATATCCGCAGGCAAGCTCCAGCAAAATAGGGTGTTGGTTACCAAAATGCAAGGTTGCCCATTTTCCTGCATAATTGATGGTTTCGTTTTTATGATTGTATAAATCGGGATGGTGCCAATCTCTGTTTTCAAAAACATGCGGCATTGTTTTAATCTCGGCAAATTTTGCCAGTTTACCTTTTGCCATTCGTAATGCTGCTGGTTATGTTTCTATTAAAATAAACCTGCGGCGTTGCTGTTTTTGCCCCACAACGCCGCAGGAATCATTGCCAGTGAACAGTTGGGCATTAGTTACCTAAAAGGTAGTTAAACTCTAATAATATGCCTCCGGTAAGGTTGGCAGAGGTGGCGCGGTTGGCATCATAAACCGGTATGCCCAACACTTTCAAATCTCTGTTTTGGATATCGCCTAAGGAGTAATCGGCACGGAGCGACAAACCAAGATTAAGGTTGTCGGTTAAACGAAAGCGCGAACCCAAGCTAAAAGCAGCCGATAAATCGGTAGAAGTGAAAGCATCTTTGTACTCATAACCTATGCCGCTAAAGTCCACTTCCTCATCATCTGTAATTAATTTGGCTCCGGTTAGTAGCCCCAATTGTACGCCGGCAGTGCCTACAAAATAAGCTCCGGCATCGGGATTGCTGTTAAATTTGAGCAACAAAGGTATTTTGGCATAATTGAGTTTGGTTTGCATGGTTTCAAATCCTGAGGAGCCGTCTCCCACATATTTCTGCCCTTGTCCCGAAAAAAGAATACCTGTTTGAAAACCCAAAAAGTTTAAAAAGTTGTAACCGGCGTTAATGCCGTAAGCCATGCCCCAAGTACGGGTATAATCTAACCCGTCGCCGCGTGCAGCATCATCATCGTTAATAATCCAAACAGACTGAGGCAAAACCCTAACGCCAAACTCTAAGCCTTTTTGGGCAAAAACTGCACTGCTAAATGCTAAACTCAAAAACAAAACCGATAGTACTTTCACTTTTTTCATGTGCTATGATTTAAGAATGAATAATGACATAATTTTGGTTGCCGGGCGTTGCCGGTGTTATTGGTTTTGGTAAATAAACACTTGTGGTTTAGGGTGTTTAACGCTCATCATACCCCTATACATGCCTTGGGTGTTAAAAGGCATGGTTATGTTGCCTTGGTTATCTATGGCTATTACCCCACCGGTGCCGCCTTGTGGCAGTAATTTCTCAAATATAACGCGGCGGGCTGCTTCGGTAAGACTTAGGGCGGCATATTCCATGAGCGCAGCAATGTCATAAGCCACCACGTTGCGAATAAAAAACTCGCCGTGTCCGGTAGCAGATACTGCACAGGTGCGGTTGGCGGCAAATGTGCCGGCTCCTATGATAGGTGAATCGCCCACACGCCCGTAGCGTTTATTGGTCATACCACCGGTAGAAGTACCCGCTGCCAAATTGCCGTATTTATCTAACGCAACAGCGCCTACCGTACCTATTTTGTATGAAGCGGTTTCGCTCAGTTCTATAAATCCACCGGTACCGGGAGGCGCTTTTTTTTCCTCCTCTTGCATTTTTTGTAAGGATTTTTGTCGGGCGGGGGTAATGAAATAATCGGGTGTTACTATTTCTAAGCCCTGCTCCTTAGCAAAAGCATCAGCGCCTGCGCTTACCATCATTACATGCGGCGAGTTGTCCATTACCTTTCGGGCAGCAAGAATAGGATTTTTTACTGTTTTCAGCCCGCCTACTGCACCTGCTTTGCCGGTAGCGCCGTCCATAATAGAAGCGTCTAACTCGGCTGTACCGGAGTTGGTTAAAACTGCGCCCTTACCGGCATTAAACAGGGGTGAATTTTCTAACAACACAATAGCAGTCTGCACTGCATCAAGGGATGTTCCGCCTTTTTCAATCACAGCATAACCTGCCGTTAATGCAGCGGTAAGCTCCATACGGTACTGCTTTTCTAAGGTATCGGGCATATTTTGTTTTAGTATTACCCCGGCGCCACCATGTATGGCAATACCAAAATTTGCTTCTTTTGAATTATTCATACCCAAATTGCTGTATAAAAAACCATTGGGTTTAAAGGCAAACCCTACCCAACACAAAATAACGGTTGCTATAAACTGAATGGAATACCTAAACATGGCGCATAAACATTAAACGAAGTTAGATACTTGAAAACCGCCGGTAAAATACAAAAAAAACGGTTTCAAAAGGCAGTACAGTCAAAGAATACACCAAACCGCTTGGATTGGGTTAGATTAATACCTGTAAGACCCATCAGAATTAACCCCTACCTGTGGCAGGTTTCGGTAAGTTTCAAAATAATCGTATCCCACTTTCAGGTTATCCCAAAACTGAATAAGTCTTGAATTATGGGCATATTTTGAAAATTCAGTTTGATAGTGTTCGAAATTGTCAAATTTAAAAGGGAATATGTGTACCGGTATAACAGATTGTCCGCTGTCTTTTGCCAATACAGCCAACCAATAAACCTCTTTTATTTTATCGTTACCCAAAGGCAAACAGCCCGATGTCATACAAGAGCCGTGTATGTAAATATCGCCGCCCAAATTTCCATAGCCACCCAATATACGGTCTGATTCGTTTGGATAGTTAATGCCCAGCGAAAGGTAATAGGAACTTTCGGGGTTAAAATGGTTTACGTAGTAATAGCCTTCGGGAACCTGAAAATCGCCTTGACGGCGTTTGGGTCCTAATGAACCGGCTGAAACACAAACGGTGTACTCTTTAAATTTCACATACTGCCCGCCTTCTGCTTGTACCCAAACTTCTAAAATGCCTTCCTTTTTAAAAGCTCGCAGATAGATATTGCTGGGCGGATAAGAAAGCCCTCGTAGTGCAAAAGCAGTTTTAAGGTTGGTTTCAGAACCTATTTTAGCTTCCCAAACCCGAGGATAACGCAGTTGCTGATTAGCAAAGGAGATATAGGTGGTGTATTCTTGAGCAACAGATTTTTGTGTAAACAGCAAGGAACTGAAAAGCAGAAAAACAAAAACAACTGGTAAAGGCAGGTACATAGGTAAGGGTGTGTTTTATTGACTGCAAAAATACGCACACTTACCTAATAAAGGTTAATAACACAGGGGTATTTTAGGTGTGAACATAATGCTTAATCAAAAAGCATGTTGTAATCACGTTTTGAGGTTAAACATTTTTGGGCAAGCCAAACCGTTATTGAGATATTAGTTGTAACTTTACCACTTCTTACTTCAGTTGCAAGCCCTCATCTGTCTTACCACTAATTTTGTATGAAAAAAATTGATTTCAACTGGTATAATGCCGGCGGTCAAAAAATATACGCCCGAATTTGGCAACCCGATAATAAACCTGACCTTAAAGGGGTCATTTGTGTTGTGCATGGTTTGGGAGAGCATTGTAACCGATATGACCATGTAGCCCGTTTTTTTGTACAAAACAACTATGCAGTGTTAGCCTGCGATTTGTGCGGTCATGGTCAATCAGAAGGTAAGCGCGGACATGTGTCTTCCTTTAATGCTTTTTTTGAACAGATAGACCGCATGTTGGAAGAGGCAAGTAAGCGGTTTCCGGGCGAGCCAAAATTTATGTATGGGCATAGCATGGGGGGCAACATAACGCTTAATTACCTTATACTGCGCAATCCCCGCCTATTAGGCGCTGTTATCAGTGCGCCTTGGCTGCGTCCGGCTATGGAAATACCTTCTTCCAAACTTACCCTGGCAAAAATTGCCAATATATTACTGCCGTCTTACTTAGAAAACAACGGCATTGATGTAACTCAACTTTCAAGAGATGCCGGTGTGGTGGATGCCTACAAAAACGACCCATTGGTACACGATAAAATTTCTGCCCGATTGTTCTCAGAAGGCACTTCGTATGCCCAACATGCCATGAATAATGCTGCTCAACTAAGAATGCCGGTTTTACTAATGCACGGAACAAAAGATGGACTAACCGATTACCATGCCAGTGAGGAGTTTGCCCAATTAGCCGGCAGTATGCTCACTTTTAAAACTTGGGAAGGTTTTTACCACGAGCTGCACAACGAACCCGAAAAAGACGAGGTGCTGGCATTTGTATTGAAATGGATTGATGAAAAACAAAAAAAATCGACCGAATTGAGTTAATACAGCATAAACAACCTAATATTTGCCTCTGCTAATAAATAACACCTGCTTATGTTTTTTGAAAAAGTAGAACACTTGGGAATTGCGGTAAAAGACCTCAGCGCTGCTAATGCACTTTATACCCAATTACTCGGCGCGCCCCACTATAAAACCGAAGAAGTAGCCTCTGAACATGTGCTAACCTCTTTTTTTAAGGTAGGTGATACTAAAATTGAACTGCTACAAGCTACCCACCCCGATAGCGCCATAGCTAAATTTATAGAAAAACGCGGCGAAGGATTGCACCATATAGCCTATTCTGTAACTGATATTAAAGAAGCTATGCAACACTTGGCTGCACAAGGGTTTACTCTGCTCAATGCAGCGCCCAAACGAGGCGCCGATAACAAATGGGTTTGTTTTATACACCCCAAAAACTGCCACGGCGTACTAACCGAGCTGTGCCAAGAGGTAAACCCCCATGATGAGAGCCTGTAAAACTCCGCTCCTACCCGCTACCTATTCATAGTACCTTTGCGCTGTGCCTGTTCCTTACAGGTTTAGCGATACCGCACTTTATAGGTTACATCATATCTTTCGGGTAGTTTAGGCACAGTAACCCAGTTGTAATTTACCAATTGTTTAACCGTATCGCAGCCGGCAGTACCAACATAAACGGTTATTTCATAAATGTACTGTTTATCTTTGGTATCGGCAAGAATGCTGCGCGTGTAAAAAGCGGCACAACCGGTAACTTCTGTTTTTTTACCCAGCAGTGTACGCTCATTAAAATCAATAACAGGCGGTTCGTAACCCACACATAAAGAATCGGGAATAAGAGCAGCATAGGTATTTGCATCGTCTATGACAAACTCAGTTTGTTCCGATGCAAAACAGGGTATATTTACCGCCACAATGCCGTCTATATTTACCAATGATTCATCGCAGGAAATCTGCAATAAATAAACAAAAACCAATAAAAAACCAAATAACCGAGTCATACGAAACACTTAATAAACCAATGGTTCAACAACAAATAAATGAACAAAAAGACAGCCTCAGCTACCAAAAGGATTAGCTTTTAAAAGATAAAAAAACAGGGTAAAAAGTTGCACGAAAAAAAGATATTTTTACCTGTTGCCGCTTTTTTCCGAGTCCTGCTTTCTTTTACAGGCTAAAACGGTGCGCTAAGTTAATAAAACTCCACTATCCGGTTTAAAATTATGAGCACCCCAAAGGTATTTTCTTACAATACTCGCCAAAATAGGGAATAAACCACCCAATAGGTTTGTCAAACAAAACAATAATGCAGGAGTTAAACCGTCATACCGATTGGGAACTGGTAGAGCTGGCACGCTCAGGCGAGCAGCGGGCTTTTAATGCCTTAGTAATAAGGCACCAAAAAAAAGTGGCCACTACCATAATAGGTATGCTGGGTAAAACACCCGAAGCCGAAGATGTGGGGCAGGAAACTTTTTTACGCTTTTACAATGCCCTAAACAATTTTAGGGGCGATGCAAGTGTTAGCACTTACCTTACCAAAATTGCCATTAACCTTTGCCTTAACGAACTGAACCGAAGAAAAAAACGCTCTTTTTTATCCTTATTTTCCTTAGCCCCAAACCGTAACCAAAACGAAGAACCCTTTGAACTACCCTTGCCCGATACATCGCAAAAACCCGATAACTTTGACAACAAAGACCTTATACAAATTGCCCTGCAACAGTTAGACCCTAAGTTTAGAAGTGTTGTGGTGCTTAGGCTTATAGAAGGCTACTCTACCAACGAAACTGCACAACTGCTCAATCTGCCCTTAGGCACTGTATTATCCCGATTAGCAAGAGCACAGGATAAACTGAAACAATTACTGCAACATCTTTTTAACTAATCTATTAACCATCACTTTTTAACCCCAACTCTCACAATATGAACCAGTTTTACCAACTTATATTCCGTTCTTTTGAGGAGCAGCTCGCCCCTCATGAACAACAATTGCTGCACCATGCCCTGCAAACCAACCCCCAACTAAAAGCCGAATACGATAATTTGCTGAAATTGAGAACTGCCCTTGCCAACCAACAATTTGACTTTGAGCCGCATTTTGCAGAGCGGGTAATGCAGGCAGTTGCAATTCAAGCAATGCCCAAAAATGTTACCCTCAGTTTTGACGCCCAATTAACCATTGCCTTTAAACGGTTGGCTGCTGCAAGTGCGGCCGCTATCATCATTCTTTTGGGAGTTACCTACTACCAACATCAATCGCTGTCTGTTAATGCTATTACAGGTTTAAACAAATACAACCCCGACGATATAGAACTGCTCTACACTATTGATATTTAACCCGATGTGCTATTGTTCCGTTTTTTTTACCTAACAAGCATCGCTTAATCAATAATCAACTAACCATGACTTTTAAATCTATAGCCATCTTGTTTCTTACGCTGCTCATTGGGTTTGTGCTGGGTGTGCTCAGTGCAGGCAGATTAGTGGAAAGCAGGGTAAATAATATGCAACAATTAAGAGAATCGCCCCTGAAACAGTTTGTGCAAACCCTACAGCCCGATGCGGAACAGGAACACCAAATTAGCCCTGTTTTGCAAAAGTATGAAGAGGAAATAAAGGCTCTGCATCAGGAAACCCGATTGCTCATTAGAGCTACTATTGACTCTATGCTGAATGAAATAGACCCGATGCTGAACGAAGCCCAAAAAAACCGAATTACGCAAAAAAGGCTGCAATCAAAAGAACGCGAAAGCAAAGGTTTACCTCCTCTACAACCATGGGGTCCGCCGCCGCCGCCACATCATGCCCCTCCTACTACACTTACCCAGCCTGCACCACCACCCAAGCAGCCGCCTGTACAGCAAAACAATTCCTTGCTTCCGCCCGCCCCCGACAGTGTAAAAAAAGCGCCTCCCACCGGTAAACCCTTTGCCCGTAATCGGTTCAGACCGCCTTTTACACCGCCCCACCATGCTCCGCCTATAGATTCGGTTAAATGGCGGCAGCATATTCAGCAGCGTTTACAAACCCCGCCCGATACTGCTACCTTAAAACAACTTTGGCAAAAGAAAAGAAGCGGAATACCTTTTACCGCCCAAGATTCAGCACAATGGCGAGCAATACACCGGCACATCAGATTGCACAAAACATTTAGCAGCAACAATGATTCGCTACCCGATGTAAAACCACGCCGCCCTTTTAACCAATTTCCAAGGTAAATTGACATTAGTAGGTATTGGGCAGTAATGGATAGTCAGTACTATTTATTATTCGCAACTACATACCCTGTGTTTTGGTCTTAACTAAATTCCTTGTGATAACCGCAAAGAATGCAAAGGTGAGCGCAAAGCTTGCAAAGACTTTGTATTCTTGGCGCAAAATCTTATCAATTAGCCTGCAAATACGCCATGAGCCTGCATGATGGGCAGTACATCAGTAACTACTGTTTTAAAAAAATCGGCGCTAATCAGCTCCATCCGTGTTTTCCGTGTGCTAATTGCTGACAGAAATCTTACCCATTAGCCTGCAAATACGCCATGAACTTACAGGGTGGGCAGCACCTTAGTAGTTACTATTATTCACCTTTTACTTTTCATCATCTTATCTATAAAGAATAAGCCCAATACAATAGTAGTGTTGCATTGGGCTTATTTAGTAAATTTGCCTAAACTGAAACTTACATCCAAACGGTCAGGAAATTCATGAACTCATGCTTCAAGTCGGCATAAAGTTTACGGAACACGTCCATATCATCACGCATTCCTTTATGGTCGGGAAAATGGCGGTGGTCAATGGCAGTAGGATGTTTTAGGGCTTCGGCTTCTAAGAAATTTTCGTGCTGTTTAATTTCGTGCCGATATTCATCAATCACCTCAGTTTGACGGATAAACTGATTTTGAAAATGTTCAACTTGCGCCATAGCTTCGTGCCCGGTGTTTTTCATTGCCACTTCGCCTAATCGTTCCTTAAAAATTTTAAGTTCCTCTTTACAAAACGCCAACTCACTCAGCCAAATTTTGTGTTCAAAGTGCAAATCCTTCATAAAAATATGTTTCTCGCTCATCGGGAAAAAATTTGAGGGTTAAATTTTAAATTCGGGCTCTAAGGTAATACGTGCTGGGCTATTTTTAAATGACAAAAGTCAATTTAGGGGCATTTTTTAGCAAAGTAATTGAAAAACACTTTACTTTGGGGCAATTTATAACACAAACAAAACCACTGCATGAAACAAAAAACAGTTTTAATTACCGGCGCTGCCACAGGCATTGGCATGGTAACGGCTCAGTTATTAGACCAACAGGGCTGGTATGTATTTGCCGGTGTATTGCCCAACCAATCAACAGCAGAACTGACCAAAGGTACATCAGAAAAACTAACCATAGTTACGCTCGACCTTACTGATGATAAAACTATTTTGGAGGCTGTTATACTTATTGAACAACTTACCGGCAGCGATGGGTTGGGCGCACTCATTAATAATGCAGGGGTAGCAAATATAGGTACCGGAGTTATAGAGGGCGTAAATATGGAAGAGGTTAGGCGTTTGTTTGATATTAACGTGTTTGGCACTATGCGCGTAACTCAGTGTTTTTTACCACTATTGCACCGTTATGGTAATGCCCGTATTGTAAACATGTCGTCGGGGGCGGTACGGGTGCCGGTGCCGGGCGCAGGCGCTTATATGATGACCAAAGCCGCCATTGAAGCATTTACCAAAACCCTTCGCATGGAGCTTGCCCCGTTTGGCATGTATGCCACGGCTATTGAACCCGGCGCTGTGCGCACCCCTATGACTGATAATGCTGCCGAAAATTTGCAGAAAGGTTGGGAAAAACAATCGCCTGCCATACGCCGGCGCTACGAAGCAGCACTAAAGCCTGCCGATAAGAGTTTGGTTGAGCAAATAAAAGATGCCAACTCGCCTCAAACCATTGCAGCAGTAATTATTTATGCCCTAACTACGCCCAACCCCAGTCCGCGCTATGTGGCAGGGAAGGAGGTTAAATTGCTGCCACTCATACAAAGGCTGCTGCCCGAAAGTACCTTTGAGAATATACTGCTCAAACAGTTTGGTCTTAAAAGGAAGTAGTGGATAGCCATTTCTGCGCTTTCCTCAGCAACTGCTAATTAAGATTACATGGCATATTAATTGTCTTTTACCAATACAACCACCTCCTGATAGGCTTCATTGAGGGCATCAATAAACTTATTCCATTCTTCAAAACGGTTGCGTTTAAGCAGGAGGTGGTTTATGTACAAATTTAGGTTTAGCGAAACGCTGTTTTGATTTTGAGTGTAGTTGGCAGTAAAACCAAATTCCTCGTCGGCATATTGCATGGCAGGGGGCAAATACTCTACCTTGTAACCATCGGGAATAAGGAGCGTGTAGGTAAAGTTTTCGGTGTATTGGTACTCTACGGTTTTATCTAACTTGCGCTCTTTAATATCAATGGCAGATTGCCGGTATTTTTGGTTAAGGTGTAAGTTAACGTAGAGCCGGTTATTGGTTTGAGTTACATAATCGGGCACGGTAAAATCGTAATGTATAGTAAGTTGTGGCAGGTTATTGTCTTTAAAACTGGTAGCCTGCACGTTTTGGGGTTCAAATTTATTGCTGCCTTTGCGCAGGTATTCAATATAAAATCGGTTTGATTTACCGGCTGCATCGGCTTTTAACTTGTCGTAATTGGCAAATACTTTTTTGTAACCGGTGTATGCTATTTTGCCGGAGCCGGTAATGCTGCGGTTATTGATAGTAAAAGTAAGGTTTTCTGTTTCGGCGCTGTAACTTGGCGGCGCTTGGGGCACAACCACTATTTCAAAGTGGTTATTATCAATGCCAATCATAGCTTCTTTACCCTGAATCATAGAAGTAGGCAGCCCAAAGGGCTGATACTCTCCGGTAGCATCTAAAAACACCCATTCGCCATTTAGTTTAGTAGTGGCTATCATGTGGTTATCTACAACCGGTGTAGGCACTTGTTTGTAAGAGTAAGGCTTATCTCTTGAACCTATCCAAGTGTAGTAACCGGGCAATCCGGCTGCATGGAGCATTTTCACCAAAATACTCGACATATCTTTGCAATCGCCGTATTTTTTTGCAAAAACATCGGAAGCCTCACGCGGCACAAATCCGCCCAAACCGTCTTCAAAAGCAACGTATTTTATATTTTGCTGCACCCAAAGGTAAATGTTGCGCACTTTTTCGGTATCGGTGAGGGCAGTGGCGGTAAGTTGATTAACCAATTGGATTATATTTTCATCGGGCTGTTGGTTAATGTGTTGTATCAGAGAGTAATACCATTTATACAAATCGGCAGTATTGCCCAAAATTCTTTGTTCTTGGTTGTCGGTTGTAAGTTTACCTATATACACCACCACATGCGGCGCATAATAACTGCGGCTGGGGCTATTATCTTCGGGAAGTGGCTGCTCAATATTATTTGCGCTCCAGGTATAGGTAAAAATGCCATTTGCTTGGGTCTTTTCAAATTTGATTTTATCAGTGTTTTCACCCAGCATAACATAAGATACCTCTATGTTTTGGGGAAAACTGACACTGTAAACCGATGAAACCACCGGCGTACCGTAATTGCTAAAATAATAGGCGCTTAAAAAATGCGGCTCTTTTGTTTTTTGAACATAAGTTAAATGGGTAGTAGCGCCTTCTTGCAATGCCGGAAAGCTGAACTTTTTTTCTTTGTAATCGGAATAAAAGATATTGCCCATCATTACGTCTTTGGTTTCTATCTTTTCTACCGGAAACTCCTGGTACTCAGTTTTTTTACCCTTTTTTACCGGCACTAAGGTTTTGGCTTCGAGTTGGGTAATTTCATCAAATCCCGACAGGTAAACCGATTGCTGTGCATAGCGTTGTTGGTTGCTGAGATATATGGTTTTTTCATTTATTTTACTCCAAATATCCCACTCGCCGGCTTGGTAAGCAATGTTTAAGTGTTCGCTTTTTTCCAACATTACCTGTTTACTGTCGGGAAATTGTGTTTTCAGGTTTTGTACTTCGGGCAATACTGTTGTTTGTCCGTAAAATTTGTAATCATTTACAAAAAACACAAAAACAATAAATGCTAAAAAGATTTGTTTCATCATAACCGATGGTTTACAATTGGGTTTAGGTAATAACGAGCATAACCAACAAATGTTATACCCGATAGGCTGAATGACCATTTATATTTAGGAACGTTCACCCAAATTCCACGGGGACAGTCCCGGTTTGATGTACAAATTGAGGTGATTACCCCTGTTTTAAGCAAAAAAGCACACAGATAACGCGGATTAAACGGATGTTAGTAAGTGGTTAGTGGTTAGTGGTTAGTGGTTAATTGGTAGCAGGTACCAACACTCATCGTTATTCACTTTTCACTACTTGCACCTTTATTTTTAAAAAATCTGTGCAAATCAGCCGCATCCGTGTTATCCGTGTGCTAATTGCTGCCGGAACGGGTGCAGCCTCGGTTTGATGTACAAATTGAGGTGATTACCCCTGTTTTAAGCAAAAAAGCACACAGATAACGCGGATTAAACGGATGTTAGTAAGTGGTTAGTGGTTAGTGGTTAGTGGTTAATTGGTAGCAGGTACCAACACTCATCGTTATTCACTTTTCACTACTTGCACCTTTATTTTTAAAAAATCTGTGCAAATCAGCCGCATCCGTGTTATCCGTGTGCTAATTGCTGCCGGAACGGGTGCAGCCTCGGTTTGATGTATAAATTGAGCTATTCACCCTTGTTTTCAGCAAAAAGGGCACACAGATAACGCAGATTAAACGGATGTTAGTAAGTGGTTAGTGGTTAATTGGTAGCAGGTACCAACACTCATCGTTATTCACTTTTCACTACTTGCACCTTTATTTTTAAAAAATCTGTGCAAATCAGCCGCATCCGTGTTATCCGTGTGCTAATTGCTGCCGGAACGGGTGCAGCCTCGGTTTGATGTATAAATTGAGCTATTCACCCTTGTTTTCAGCAAAATGGGCACACAGATAACGCAGATTAAACGGATGTTAGTAAGTGGTTAGTGGTTAATTGGTAGCAGGTACCAACACTCATCGTTATTCACTTTTCACTACTTGCACCTTTATTTTTAAAAAATCTGTGCAAATCAGCCGCATCCGTGTTATCCGTGTGCTAATTGCTGCCGGAACGGGTGCAGCCTCGGTTTGATGTATAAATTGAGCTATTCACCCTTGTTTTCAGCAAAATGGGCACACAGATAACGCAGATTAAACGGATAAACTCGGGTAAAAGAGAATCATTTACCTAATTGAGCCTTTATTTTTTAAAAATCGGCGTTAATCAGCTCCATCCGTGTTATCCGTGTGCTAATTGATGTCGGTTTTGCGCACTTACCGGCAGCACGTCATTTTACATCAAACTTGGGTCACACCCGCCGGAACTCTTAGCAATTAGCCTGCAACTACACAATGAACTTGCATGGTGGGCAAGCACCTAAGTAGATACAAAAATTAAACGCCAAATTGGGGTAAATTGTACCCAATAACCAAACAATGCGTAACTTTACAATCATTTTAAAAAGTTAGCACATGAAATACCTTTTACATGCCGGTCTGCTCCTCATACTCGGCACCTTATTTATATACGCACAGCAACATGGCACCCTGCCCAAAGGTTTAGCTCCGCATGAGCGCGAGCTGATGCCGCAGTATTTGGAACAAATCAGAAACAGCCAAAGCAGAGCGGGCATTACCACCCCTCCTACCCTACCCGTGCGCACTGCCGCTGAGTGGGAAGAAGCGCAAGCCCTCTGTATTACCTGGACTTCTTACCAATCTATCCTGCGCGAAATAGTGCGCTATGCCAAAGAAGAATGTACGGTGTATATTGTTTGCAGCAACCCGACCACTGTATCTAATTACCTTACTGCGGGCGGGGTTACGGTAGATGACAGCATTGTGTTTATTACCGCCCCTTTCAATAGTGTGTGGATAAGAGACTACGGACCCGAAGCCGGCTACCTGAATGATGTGCAGGAACTGATTATTAACGACTGGATTTATAACCGCCCACGCCCCTTAGACGATGTAGTGCCACAGGTTATTGCCAACCAAGCCGGTGTTACCATGTACGAAATGACCCAGCCGCCTTACGATATTGTGCATACCGGCGGCAATTTTATGAGTGATGGGTTAGGTACCGGCTTTTCTTCTAATTTAGTCTTGGAAGAAAACCCGGGTAAAACCGAAGCGCAAATAGACAATGTAATGCAACAATTCATGGGCATTAACCGATACATAAAAATGCCCACCCTGCCTTTTGACGGTATTCACCACATAGATATGCACATGAAACTGATAGACGAAGAAACACTATTAGTAGGGCAGTACCCGCCGGGCGTTTCCGATGGTCCGCAGATTGCCTCTAATATAAATTATGTAGTCAATAACTTTCCTACCGCATTTGGCAACCAATATAAGGTGGTTTATGTGCCTATGCCGCCCAGTGCAAGCGGCAATTGGCCAAGCAGTGGCGGCGATTACCGCACTTATGCCAACTCCATTTTTATTAACAAAACCATATTAGTGCCTACCTACACCGAGCAGTATGATACAACAGCCCTGCGCATTTACCGCGATAACCTGCCCGGCTACAATGTGGTAGGCATTAACTGTACCAATATCATTACGGCATCGGGTGCGCTGCACTGCATTACCAAATTGGTTTATACTGATGACCCGCTGCTGATAGCGCACCCCCGAATTAGGGATACCTATTTTGCTGAACCGCAAACGGTTATTGCACGTATTCAGCACCAAAGCGGCATTAGCTCGGCTACGCTTTACTGGAGTACCAGTGTTACCGACCCGCCCACGCCCTATACCATTCCGATGACCCTTACCGACCCTGCAAACAATATATGGACGGCAACTATACCCGCTCAACCCGCCGGCGCTACCGTTACCTATTATATTCAGGCTACTGCCAACTCAGGTAAAACCCAAGTGCGACCTATTACCGCCCCACAAGGTATGTATAACTATAAAGTGTTGCAAATTACCGCCGCACCCACCGTTAGCTTTAATGTGAATGGCGCTACCCAAATATGCCCGGGTCAAACTGTACAATTTACCGATACCTCTACCCCGGGTGTTACCGGTAGGGTTTGGACATTTCCGGGCGGGTTTCCGGCTACTTCTACCAGCCCTAACCCGATAGTTTTTTACCCCAATGCCGGCACTTTTAATGTTTCGCTTACTGCTACCAACCCCGTAGGTAGTAACTCCTATACTATGACCAATGCCATTACCGTACAAGGGTTTACAGGCATTGCCCCTTTCACCGAAAACTTTAGCGGTGGCATTCCTGCTGCTTTTACCATTACCAATACCAACAGCGATGCTTACGCCTGGACGCTGCAAAACAGTGTTCCCTGCCACGGCAGCAGCCTACGCATCAATAACTTTAATAACAGTACCACCGGCACTACCGATATTGTAAGTGTAAACGTTGACCTAACCAACTATACCAATGCAACCCTTACATTTAGTGTAGCCTATGCACCCTATAACACTACCTATTTTGACCGGCTTAAAGTACTGATTGACGAATGTAGCGCTACCGGCACAGAGGTTTACAACAAAGCCGGTACTACACTTGCCACCGCACCGGCTACTACTTCTGCCTTTACGCCATCGGGCTGTAGCCAATGGCGAAACGAAACCATTAATTTATCGGCATACAGTGGCAAGGTTATACGCATCAATTTTGTAAACGTGAGTGGTTATGGCAACTACCTGTACCTCGATAATATAGCCGTAGCCGCTACATTGGTGCCTTCGGTAGAGGTAAAAATTAAAGCGTTGTTGCAAGGTCCTTACCAGCCGTTGCTCAGCGCTATGACCGGCAACCTAAGCTCATCGGGTTTAATTCCACTGGCACAACCTTTTAATCGTTCGCCATGGAATTATGCAGGCGCAGAATTGTTTGTTCACCCTGCCCAGTTTCCCGCTACTACGGTTGATTGGGTGTTGGTTGAACTGCGAAGCTCCACAAACCCCAATACCATAGTTGCACAAAAAGCTGCTTTATTGCTAAGTAACGGAACCCTGCGCGATGCCACCGGCAGCAGTACCGGCGTAACATTTAGCGGCATAACATCGGGCGGCAGTTACTACATATCGCTCAAACACCGAAACCATGTATCGGTTATGAGTGCAAACCCCATAGCCCTGCCCAATGCTACTACTTTCGATTTTAGCGCCTCAGAAAGCGCGGTTTCTAATGCAAGGCAATTGGTACAAGTGGGTTTGGGTAAATTTGCCCTTTGCGCCGGCGATTTTGATGCAAACGGCGTTATTACCGTACAAGATTACAACTATTTTTACCTTCAAAATGCCACAACCAATCAATATAGCGATGGCGATGTGAATTTTGACGGAACGGTTAATAATTCCGATTTTGACTTTTACCGCCAAAACAGCACCCGAATTGGGGTAAACCCGATACGTTATTAAGCATATGAATTGCTTATGCAACACATAAAATTAACAGAAATAATTCTGTATGTAAAAGACCAGCAAGCAAGCGCTGATTTTTACACAAAAATTTTTCGCAAAAACCCCGATTTGCATGTGCCGGGAATGACAGAGTTTGTTATTTGCCCTAACTGCAAATTGGGGTTGATGCCCAATAATGGCATAGCAAAAATTTTATCCGACAAAACCCCACACCCCAACACAGGCAATGGCATACCCCGATGCGAGCTTTACCTTTATGTGGAAGATATACAATTTGAATTTTATATGGCATTAAAAAGCGGCGCAAAACTCATTAGCCCGATTGAAACAAGAAATTGGGGTGATGCCGTTTGTTATTTTGCTGATTTAGATGGACACATACTTGCCTTTGCCCAAAAGATTGCTTTGTAGCCTGCCAAATAGTATAATAGTACTAACTACCAACTGCTGCATACCGGGTTAAAACAATTTTTCTAACCAATTGCCCACAACATAAGAAAGAGCGGCAGCAGCTCCACCCAAAAACATGGTTTCGGCAATGCCTTTCCATGCGGTGGTTTGGGTTACGTAGGTTTTGAAGTAACCTATTACTCCAAATGCAAACATAGTAGCGACACTTGAAACCACAAATAAAACGTTCTGCTGGAGCGAAAGTATATCTTTAAACACATAAGCCAAAAGCGGAATAAGCCCTATGCCAATAAATGAGGCATAAGTAACCAATGCCATGCGCAGAGGCGATTTGGTTTCTTTTACCATTTCTAACTCGTCTTTCATCATGGTATCTATCCATCGGGCTTTATCTGCTGTGATAACGGTTACAATTTGTTCCAGCATTTCACCATCAAACCCTTTTTGGCGGTAAATCTGCCGTATTTCTTCTTTTTCCGTTTCGGGCATGTTTTCTATTTCCCATTCCTCGCGGCGGCGGTGTTTTTCGTAGTTGTCTGCCTCAGAACGCTTAGATAAATAACTGCCTACCGACATAGAAAAGCCATCGGCTATTAAATTGGCAAAACCTAAAATGATGATGACCGATACATCTAAATTAGCTCCTACCGAGCCGGCAACAACAGCAAAGGTGGTAACGGAGCCATCTATGCCGCCATATACAAACTCGCCTATATAGTCTTGAAACCGGTGTTGGTTGTGAAAGATGGTTTCTGATTGTTGGTTCATGCGCAATAGTTAAGCTAACAGAGTTTGCAATGTGAGTATTGTTTTCCAGTTTCGGGTGGTGGCGGCGGTTTTGAGTTTTGATTCAATAAAATTGTTGTTCAGCTTGGCTCTGCCATAGCTTTCGGGTGAGTAAAAATAGACCCAACGGTTTATGATTTGTATTTCTTCGGGCAGATAATTGGTTTGCAGCAGTTTTTCTGCCAAATCAGGGTTGGGCGTTTCCTTTAAAAAGGTAAGGTACATTTTTTCGGTATTCGTATTACCTGATTTTATGAATGGGTTTTGGGCAATTGCCTGTGCCAACAGGTGGGAAGTAAGGGTTATGATTTCTACATCGAAGCCAAATCTATCTAAAATTGCCGATTTTATGCTGTTGTTAATGGCGTTGGTATCGGGAACATGGCTGTTAAACAATACATTACCACTCTGTATATAGGTGGCAACATCGGTAAAGCCCAATTGGGTAAACATGGCTGCCAACGCCGGCATTTTTATCATTTTTTGCCCACTTACGTTGATGCCTCTTAGCAATGCGAGGTAATTTTTCATGTAGCGCTTGTGAATAACAAAACAATCCACTTCGCAGAAAAACCTTGAAGTGGATTGTATTAGGTTGTTAGATTTGGTTTTGCCGCAAAAACAAAAGTGTTGTGCAGCGTTATTATCCGGGAATGGTGGGGGTAAATTTTTGCAAAAACTGTTCTAACTGCTGTGTTTTGTAGTGATTTTCGCTGATAAATTTCATTAGTCCTTCAAACTTATCGGGACCTCTGTAACCCGGGTAGGCATCTATGCGGTTTAGGTTTTCGTCTAAAAAGGCAATAGTGGGGTAACCAATTCTGCCGGTGGGGCTATTACCCAAAATAATAACCGCAGCCAATTTATTAGTGCCTTTGCGTCCGTTTGGGTTGGGCATAAACTCCCATTTTTGCCCTCTGAAACTGAGGGTTTCTTTTGTTTCGGCATCTAATTTAACTGCATAAAAATTCTTGTTGATGTAGGCTGCCACATCGGGGTGCTGAAAAGTGGCTTTATCCATTTTTTTGCACCAGCCGCACCAGTCGGTGTAAAGGTCTATGACTACTTTTCGGGGCTCTGATTTCATTTTTTCTTCCATTTCTTCCATGGTGAGCCAGTTAATCAGTGATGATTCTGCCTGCACAGAAGAAGGCGTGTTTTTACTACCGGCATTGTTTTGCGCTGTGTTGGCAGCCGGTGTGTTTTGGTTGTTGGTTTGTGTGGTTTCTTCGCTGTTGCAAGCGCCTAAAAAGCCTAAAAAGGCGGTGAGTACAATGGTGTAAATTGGTTTCATACAGGTAAATAAAAGGTGAATGAGTGTAATAGTTAAAACAAAAGGCTGCCTATGCGTACCATATTGCTGCCGCATTGCAAAGCAATAGGATAATCTGCCGACATGCCCATGCTAAGAACGGTAAAATTTGGCAGCAGGTTTAAATGGGTTTGTTTTATTGTGTTAAAAAGGGTAGCTAAGGTGATAAATTCGGTTTTTACCTGCTCTGTGTTGTTGGTAAACGATGCCATACCCATTAACCCGTTGAGGTTTACGTGAGGTAGCGGATTTTGCTGCATTTGCGCTATACATTGGTGCAATTCGGCAATATCAAACCCAAATTTTGTTTCCTCCTGTGCTATGTGTACTTGCAGCAAGCAGTTGATAACCCTGTTGCATTTACCGGCTTCTTTGTTTACGGTTTGGAGGAGTTTAAAACTGTCTATGGAGTGAATGAGCGCTATAAATGGTGCAATGTATTTAACCTTGTTGGTTTGCAAATGCCCTATGAGATGCCACTGCACATCGGGCGGCATTTGGGGTTGTTTGGATAGTAGTTCCTGCACTTTGTTTTCGCCAAAAATGCGTTGTCCGGCATGGTAGAGGGGTAACAGCTCTGCTGCTGTATGATTTTTGCTTACAGCTACCAGCGTGGCTTGGCAGGGAGCTAACTGTTGCAGGATTTGGTGGTATGCGGTGAGGTTGGGCATGATAAAAAGAAAGTGGGTTTTACTCTTTCACAAATTTACCCCTTCCGAGTAGCAGGTTGTTTTGGTAGAGGTAAAGGGTGTAAATGCCCGATGCAAGTTTATCGGTAGGGCAGTGTAGATGTGGTTGGTTATTGGGGGTAACGGGGGCGCTCCAAACGGTTTTGCCCGATGTTTCGGCAATTTGGAGGGTTAAACCGGTTTGCGTGGCAAGTGATAGGGGCAGCGCAATGAATACAGACTGCGTGGCAGGATTGGGAAATACTACCAACTGAACTATGTGTGGGGCAGTTGCATTGGGAATGTTTACCGCATCGGGGTCTAAAAAATCAGGGATACCATCGCCGTCATCGTCATCGTCAAAAAGGTTACCGTTGTTGTTGGCGTCTTCGTATTGGGTTAAAATGCCGTCTCCGTCATCATCGTTATCTAAGTAGTTGGGTATGCCGTTTTGGTTGGTATCGTCATCGGTGGGGTTGGCGTTTTGGTTTATGTCTTCTAATATGGTAGGAATGGTATCATTATCATCATCGGTATCTAAAATATCCAAAATGCCGTCGTTGTCTGTGTCAATAGGTTGTGCATTGGGGGCTTCTATGGCATCGGGCACTGAGTCGGCATCGGTATCGGGGTTAAGGGGGTTTGAGCCCAGATATACTTCTGCGCCATCGGTTAAGGTATCGGCATCGGTATCGGGGTTAAGGGGGTTGGTTTGGTGTTGGTTTACCTCTTCGCCGTCTGTTAAGCCGTCATTGTCTGTATCGGGCAAGGTGGGGTTGGTATTGTATTCAAACAACTCCTGCCAGTCGGTAAGTCCGTCATTATCGGTATCGGGGTTAAGGGGGTTGGTAAAATGCACCAACAGCTCATCGGGGTCGGCAATACCGTCTTCATCGGTATCAAAACTAAGGGGGTTAGTGCCATAGATGTTTACCTCCTGTCCATCGGTAAGACCATCGCCGTCTGTATCGGGCAAAATGGGGCTGGTGCCTATGGCTTCTTCTTCGGCATCGGTTAATCCATCGGCATCGGAATCAATTATTGGGGGGCAATCTAAAGTTAAACTGAGCGGAAACAGTGCGCCCTGCACGTGTTCGGGTGTGTTGTCGTTTAAGTTTAGCAGGGTAAGTGTGGGGTTATATTGCAAGTTTACATTACCCATGCCCACTATTTGAAAACAAACAGTACCTACATCTGTCCAGTTGGTTTGGGTAAGCAATGGGCAACCCTGATTGCTCAAAAGCATGTTGGTAGTGAGGTTAAACTCGCCGGTGTTGGGGTCATAAGCCCAACTGGGGGCAAAATAAGGGGCAAAAAATCCTCCCAAAGCGCATGAATCGGTATTGTTAAAATGGATAGAGGTGTAAACCGGATTGTTTATTACGTTTTTATTGTAGCTGAAAAACAACGTGTGCGAACCGATGGCAAAATCGGGTTGTCCCGATGCTGCTTTTAGTTGAAGGGTTGCACAAAATTGCCCCAATGAGCAAATAGCTTGCGGATTGCCAAACTGTGCGTCATATACCGCCGGGGGCTGTGCTGCTGCTTTGTTTACAAGCAAAAGGGTAAAACATAAAAACAACATCTTTTTCATGGCACAAATTTACCCTTTTCTTTGAAAGTGAAGCATTAAAAGTGAATAGTAAATAGTGTAGAGAAGCACGTCTGGGCGGCTGTACTGTGAAAAGTAAATAGTGAAGGGTGAAGCTGTCCACTAACCAATAAAAACTCCCCTCAGCCCAACATCAAAGAAGGGGGAGTTTTTATTGTCTGTTTTTCAAGGTTTTGGGGTCATTTTTAGGGTTTTAATACCTGTTTTTTTTTAGAAAATAGCGTGTAGAACAGAACAAATCAGCTCTGCCCATTACCAACTACTCAACACCAAAACTAATAACTAATAACTAACCACTACCCTATCACTTCCTCCTCTTCGGCTTGTTCTTGCCAGTGTTGGGTGGCAATTTCTTTTTTAAGCTGTTTGGTATAAAGGCGGTAGTAATGCCCCCGCTGCTTCATTAGTTGGGTATGGTTGCCGTCTTCGGTAATCGTTCCGTTTTGGATAACCAAAATTCGGTCGCAGTGTTTAATGGTAGAAAGGCGGTGAGCAATGATGACTGAGGTACGTCCTTTAATCATGTGTTCAATGCCGCTTTGAATGCGGGCTTCGGTAAGTGTATCAACCGATGAGGTAGCCTCGTCCATAATAAGTATGCGAGGATTGGTAATGAGTGCGCGGGCAAAAGAAATAATTTGCCGCTCACCCATAGAAAGGTTGTCGCCACTGCTTTCTACCTTTTCATCAAGTCGGGAGGTAAAGGCTTCACCCCCTACCAGCATTAGGGCGTTAATAACTGTTTCATCGGTAGCATTGGGGCGGGCATACCTAACGTTATCGCGCACAGTACCCTCAAACAAGTGGGGTGTTTGCAGCACCACCCCCAGTTGGCTGTGCAGGCTTTGCTGGGTTTGGGCGGTATAATCTAAGCCGTCTATGTAAATAACGCCGGAAGTGGGCTCGTAAAAACGGCAAATAAGGTTGGCAATAGTGCTTTTACCATGTCCGGTAGGACCCACTAAGGCAATAGATTGACCTGCTTTAATGTGCAAATGCAGATTTTGCAGCACCGGTTTATCGGGGTGGTAATAAAAACCCACGTTGTTAAACACAATTTCGCCCTTTATTTCGGGAAAAGCGCCGGCATTGGGTTGGTCTTGAATGGTGGGTTTTTCGTCTATCAACGAAAAAATGCGCTCGCCGGCAGAAAGGCTGCCCTGTGCCAAAGCGTAAAAGCGCGAAATATCCATGATAGGGAAAAAGATAAAGGTAGCATAGTTAAAAAATGCCGAAAGTGTGCCTATGGTAATGCCAACAGGCACTGCCAAAGCCATTTTAGCTCCTACCAGCAAAACAGCCGCTGCCGCTGTTGAACCTATCAGTACCACCATTGGGTAATACATGGCGGTATAGTAAGCAGCTTTGTAAGAGGCATTGCGCATTTTGTTGCTCACATCGGTAAACTCCTTGCTTACGCGGTCTTCTTGGGTGGTAATTTTATTTACCTCAATACCGTTAATGTGTTCTGCGTAATTGGCGGTTAGTTCGCTGTTTAATTTGCGGGCTTTGCGCGAGTAGTCTAAAATAAGCATCCGTATTTTTATAGATACCACAAACAAAACAGGCAACGAAACCAACACAATCAGCGCTAATTGCCAGTTGTAAAAAAACATAGCGCCCATGCAGGCAATAATCATGGTAATGCCCCAAACTACCTCTAAAAAACCCCACGAAATGAGTTCGGTAACGCGTTGGGCATCGGAGGTTATTCGGGATAAAAGCCAGCCGCTTGCCTGTTTGTCGTAAAATGAAAAAGACAGCTCCTGTAATCGGGCAAACATTTGTTTGCGCAGTTGATACATTACCGTTTCTTCCATAAAACCGGCTTTTTTAATAAAAAAGTAAACGCCTATAACCTGCACTACAGAATTGGCAAAAAATAACCCTACATAAAAAAGTAGTTTACTGTACGTTACCGATGGGTTAATGCCTTGTTTTTGTGCCTGTAAGTATTGGTTTACCGCCGGTGTTATGGCATCGTCTAAAAAATACATCCAAATAAGGGGAAATAGTGCATCGGTTATGCCCACTAATACTACCGATGCTACAAATACCCAAAATACGCGCCTATGCCCGATGGCATAACCAAATAACCGTTTTAAAAACGGACCTAATGCGGCTTTTCCGCTAAATTCTTGGTCTTGAAATTGCTGAATATGTTCCATAAGGGAGAGTTAAAAGTGAAGAGGGAAAAGTGAAAATTTAGAAACGTACAGCCGTGCGTCTGAAAAGTGAGAAGTTATGAGTTATTAGTTATTAGTTGTGCTTTCCTAAAAACCTTGCCCGATTTTATTTCACGCAAATCTGATTTTGTTTCAATCAAATACGCAAAGAAAAGGTGAAGTTGAGTGTGTAACAAATTAGGGGATTGGTTATGGGATTTAAGCAACATGAGGC
>ERZ761602.1191-NODE-1191-length-49409-cov-6.292519_pt1 | contig 49409 bp, 43 predicted proteins | sample MGYA00512165_ERZ761602 | MGnify/ENA primary metagenome ERZ761602 (study PRJEB28899, sample SAMN02445085) | bioreactor sludge metagenome | biome: EBPR sludge; isolation source: Thorneside wastewater treatment plant | place: Australia: Brisbane, Thorneside...
CGATCGACGCGGCCCGCAAGTTCCTTGTCCTGCTCGACCGCGATGACTGGACCGCGAGCTGGCAGGCGACCCACAAGTCGTTTCAGCTGCTCAACACGGTGGAATGGTGGACCGGGACCTCGCAGCAGGTTCGCGGCGAGGTTGGCACCGCTGAGGGGCGCGAGCTGGCGACGGTCGATTTCGCTCCCGCGCCGCCCCACGGCTATTGGACCGTTTCGTTCAAGGCCCGCTACAGCAAGAAGGGCGCGGCGACCGAGACCGTTTCGCTGGCCTGGGAAGACGGCGCATGGAAAGTTGCCTCGGTGGCCATCGAGTAACAGCGGTGTGACCCCGGTGTACCGGCGGTGTGGTATCTGAGTGCCCCTTGACCGGGGGCTCAGTACATGTGCTGACCGCCGTTGATGCTCATGGTCGAGCCGGTGATGAAACCGCCGTTCTCCGAAGTCAGGAAGGCCACCCCGCGGGCGATTTCCTCGGCGTGGCCGAGCCGGCCGACCGGGATCTTGGCGACGATCTTTTCCAGCACCGGGGCCGGCACCGCAGCGACCATGTCGGTATCGATATAGCCCGGGGCGATCGCGTTGACGGTCACCCCGTACTTGGCCCCTTCCTGGGCCAGGGCCTTGGTAAAGCCGTGAATTCCGGACTTGGCGGCGGCATAGTTGACCTGCCCGTACTGCCCCGCCTGGCCGTTGATCGAGCCGATGTTGACGATCCGCCCCCAGCCCCGCTCGCGCATGCCGGGGAAAGTCGCCTTGGCCATGTTGAAACAGCCGCCCAGGTTGATCCGCATCACCTCGTTCCAGTCATCGAAGCTCATCTTGTGGAGCACCCCGTCGCGGGTGATCCCGGCGTTGTTGATGACGATGTCGACCGGTCCGAATTCCGCAGCAATATCATTGCAGTTGTGGATGCAGGCCTCGTGATCGCCCACGTCCCAGCGGATCGCCGGGATGCCGGTGCGGGCCGTGAAGGCCTTGGCCTTTTCCTCGTTCCCGGCATAGTTGGCGATGACCGTGTGACCCTGCTTTTGCAGGCGCAGGCAGATCGCCTCACCGATACCCCTGGTTCCGCCGGTTACGATTGCCACGCGCGCCATGTGCTTCCTTTCCCCATTGCGGTCGATTCCGCTAGGGCAAGCTTATGGTCAGCCGCCCCCTCGGGCAAGCTGGCTGCATAGCTATTAGCACTGACTTTGGTCTTAGAAGCGGAACTGGGTGCCGACGTAAACGGCCTGGCTGTCCTGCTTGCCATCCGTCAGCGGCAGCAGGCGGTCACGGTCCGACGTGACCCGCACCCCGGCGGTCAGATCGAGGTTGCGGGTCACGCGATAAGACCCGCCCACGCCCACGGTCTGGTCGCTCTGTTCAAAGGTTCGCGGGCTGCGCCCGGTCTTCTCGTGCTCGTCCAGCTCGATCCGCGGGGCGAAGCGCGATGGCTTCCCGGCCGAGCCCTGCTTGGGCTGATAGGCGGCCAGATCGGGCATTTCCGTCTGCCGGGTCTGCGGCAGCGAGGGCGCGGTGTTGTGCGCAAAACTGCGATAGCCGCGCGCCGAACCAAGGCTGTACGCAGTCGGCGCGATGCCCAGTCCGCCAGGCTGGCCCTGACCGGCTTCGGCTGCAACCGGGCGGCGCATCGCGGCAAGGCCCGCACCATCCAGCCGCACGGCCACTGTCACCGAACCATCAGGACGGCTGGGGGTTGCCGCGGGGGTAAAGCGGAAGGTCCGGTCCTTGGACAAGGCCCGGACCGTGATCGAGCGGGCCAGCCGCGGATCAACCGCGGCGGGCTGAAACCCGCCATCGACCAGCGCGGGCGCAGCGGCGGGCGATTCGACCCGGTTGGCAAATGCCAGCACGGCCGAAGGCAGGGCCAGAATGCCGACTGCGGCGAACAGCAGCCCGGAGCCGGCGCTGCCGCCGCCCTTGCGTTGCTGCTGCTGGCTGATGCCGGCCATTCGCTTTGCCCTTTCATGGCGACAGCGATGTCGCCGCGCTCGCCCGATAATCGCCTATTTGGCTTCGGACTCCAAGCGCCAAATTGCGCAACCAGCGCTTAACTGCCGGTGAACATCGCACTGCGCCACGGCCCATTCAGGCCGGGTTCACGGCCCCGGCCGGTTATAGCGCGGCACAGCGGGCTTGCCGCGCGGGCCGCCTAAGCTATAGAGGCTGCGCACCAGCACGCTGGCTGGACCATTGGCTTACAGGACCCGGATCGACACATGATTGGCAGCACTTCCCCCAAAGCGAGCATCCTGGGCCAGACCGCCCGCGCCGGGCTGATTGCCCTCGCCGCGTTGTCGGTGGCTGCCTGTGGCGGGGGCAAGGACCGTCCCAAAGCCGATCTCGCCGCTGCAAAGATCACCACGATCGGCGTCAATTCCTACCTGTGGCGCGCCAGCCTTGAGGCGCTCAGCTTCATGCCGCTGCTGCAGACCGACAGCAATGGCGGGGTGATCGTGACCGACTGGTACGCCAACCCCAACAACCCGAACGAGCGGATGAAGGTGACCGTGACGATCCTCGACCAGGATCTGCGCGCCGATGCGCTGCGGGTGGCCGCCAGCCGCCAGACCCTGACCAATGGGGTGTGGGTCGATGCGCCGGTTGCCGCCGCCACCGTGCAGAAGCTGGAAGACGTCATCCTGACCCGCGCCCGCGACCTGCGCCGCCAGGCCTCCGCCGGGAATTAAGAGGAGCGAGGTCCCGCCTGCGGTCCCCGCTTGCGCGGGACCGGCGAGGCGTTAGAGGGACCTCATGACCACCGACCGTTTCGATCCGGCCAGCGCCGATCCGCGCTGGCAAGCCGCATGGGACAAGGCGCAGAGCTTCAAGGCCGACGATTCGTCGCCCAAGCCGCGCAGCTATGTCCTTGAGATGTTCCCCTATCCCTCGGGGCGCATCCACATCGGCCACGTCCGCAACTACACGATGGGCGACGTGCTGGCGCGTTACAAGAAGATGCGGGGCTTTGAAGTGCTGCATCCGATGGGCTGGGACGCTTTCGGGATGCCGGCCGAAAACGCGGCCATGGAAAAGGGTGTCCACCCCGGCGGCTGGACCCGTGACAATATTGCCAACATGAAAGCCCAGCTCAAACGGCTCGGCTTCGCGCTCGACTGGAGCCGCGAACTGGCGACCTGCGAGCCGGACTATTACGGCCATGAACAGGCGCTGTTCCTCGACCTCTACGAAGCGGGGCTGGTTTATCGCAAGGAAAGCGCAGTCAACTGGGATCCGGTCGACATGACCGTGCTGGCCAACGAACAGGTAATCGACGGACGCGGCTGGCGTTCGGGCGCGCTGGTCGAAAAGCGCAAGCTTTCGCAGTGGTTCCTCAAGATCACGCAATTTGCCGACGATCTGCTAAGCGGCTTGGGCGACCTCAAGGACTGGCCGGAAAAGGTCCGGCTGATGCAGGAAAACTGGATCGGCAAGAGCCAGGGCCTGCAGTTCAGGTTCTGGAACGCCGACCGCAGCACCGAAGTGGAAGTCTTTACCACCCGGCCCGACACGATCTTCGGGGCCAGCTTCGTTGCCATCGCCGCCGACCACCCGATTGCCCAGGCGCTGGCCGAAAGCGATCCGGCCGTGGCGGCATTCGTGGCTGAATGCCGCAAGGGCGGCACCACCGCGGCCGAAATCGAAACCCAGGAAAAGCTGGGCCACGATACCGGCATCCGGCTGAAGCACCCGTTTGACGACGGCATCGACCTGCCGCTCTACATCGCCAATTTCGTGCTGATGGATTACGGCACAGGTGCGGTGTTCGGCTGCCCGGCGCATGACCAGCGCGACCTCGACTTTGCCCGCAAGTACGGCCTGCCGGTCACCCGCGTGGTCGCCGATGGCGATCTGACCGATCCGGTCTTCGCCGGCGATGAAGCCTATACCGGCCCCGGCGCGCTGGTGAATTCCCGCTTCCTCGACGGGCTGGACGTGGAAACCGCCAAGGCCGAGGTGATCGCCCGCGCCGAAGCCGGCAACTGGGGCCACGGCACCACCGTATGGCGGCTGCGCGACTGGGGCGTTTCGCGCCAGCGCTATTGGGGCACGCCGATCCCGTTCATCCACTGCGATGCCTGCGGAGTCGTTCCGGTGCCCAAGGACCAGTTGCCGGTCGTGCTGCCCGAGGACGTCAGCTTCGACGTGCCCGGCAATCCGTTGTTGCGCCACCCGACCTGGAAGCATGTCGATTGCCCCAAGTGCGGCAAGTCGGCGGTGCGGGAAACCGACACGCTCGACACCTTCGTCGATTCCTCTTGGTATTTCCTGCGCTTTGCCAGCCAGCCGGCGGACAAGCCGTTCGACCCCGACGTCATCAAGCAGTGGCTGCCTGTGGAGCAGTACATCGGCGGGATCGAACACGCGATCCTGCACCTGCTCTATGCCCGGTTCTGGACCCGCGCGCTGGCCCACATCGGCCTGATCGACGTGAAGGAACCCTTTGCCAGCCTGTTCACGCAAGGCATGGTGACGCACGAGACCTATTCGCGCGAAACCGATGGCCGGCCGGTCTATTTCAGCCCGGATGAAGTGCAGCGCAGCGGCGACGGCGCGACGCTCAAGGCCGATGGCCAGCCGGTTGAGATCGGCAAGGTCATCAAGATGTCGAAGAGCAAGAAGAATGTCGTCGATCCGGACGACATCATTGCCCAGTACGGAGCTGACGCAGTGCGCTGGTTCATGCTGTCGGACAGCCCGCCTGAGCGCGACCTGCCCTGGTCCGAAGCCGGGATCGAAGGCTGCGCCCGGTTCGTCCAGCGGCTGTGGCGGCTGTTCGGACAGGTCGGACTGGGTGGCGCCGGGGCCGATGCCGAACAGGACATCGCGCTGGAGCGCAAGCTGCACCAGACCATCGCCGCCGTAGCGAACGATATCGAATCGCTCTCGTTCAACAAGGCCGTGGCCCGGATCTATGAACTGACCGGCGCGATCGAAAAGGCCGCGCCCTCGGCCAGCCGCTCGGATGCGATCCGCAAGCTGATCCTGCTCGTCGCGCCGATGATGCCGCATCTGGCCGAGGAAGCCTGGTCCCAGTTCCGATTGGGCCTGGTCGCCCAGGCTGACTGGCCGCCGGTCGATCCGGCCTTGCTGGTTGAGGACGAAGTGACCATTGCCATCCAGGTGCTGGGCAAGCTGCGCGATACCATCACGGTGGCCAAGGGCCTGCCCCGCGAAGAGCTTGAGGCGCTTGCGCTGGCCAGCGAGAAGGTCCAGCGTGCGCTGGATGGCAAGCCGCTGAAGAAGGTGATCGTGGTGCCCGACCGTCTGGTAAACCTGGTGGCATGATGCGCCTGCTGGTTCTGGCCTTTGCCCTGATGCTGTCCGCCTGCGGGCTCAAGCCGATGTATGCCGGCGGCGCCAGCGGCACGGTGGCGCAGGGCCTGGCCGGGATCGAGGTTTCGCCGATCGAGGGCAAGGCCGGCTGGCTGATGCGCAATGCCCTGATCGACCGGCTGGGGGCCAGCCACGCGATCAATGGCAAGGCCCGCTACCGGCTCGACGTGCGGCTTGATGACAAGCTCGAGGGGCTGGGCCTGCTGTCCGACGATACCATCGCCCGCGAACGCCGCACCCTGCGTGCGCGCTATCAGCTGGTCGATCTGGCCACGGGAGAGATCGTGCTGGATGCCACCGCCGGGTCCGATGCCGGGATCGACGTGGTCAGCAGCGAATATGCCACCATCGCGGCCGAGAATACCGCGCTGGAAAACCTGACCAAGCAGGTTGCCGACCGGATCGTCACCCGGCTGGCGCTGGCCCTGCGCAACGCCAAGTGAAGGCGAGCCAGAAGGACTTCAAGAGCCTGGCCCCGCGCGCCGCGCGCGAGGCGCGGGTGTTCTTCTTCTGCGGCCCGGACGAGGCCGGAGCCAGCGACGCCGCCCACACCATCGCCGGACTGCTCGACGATCCGGGCGAACGGATCGAACTGTCAGGCGCAGAGCTGAAGCGCGACCCCGTCCGACTGGGCGACGAGGCGCGCTCCACCTCGCTGTTCGGCGACAATCGCCATATCTGGGTCCGGGCCAGCGGGGACGAGGCCCACGACGCGGTTGCCAACCTGATCGGCGGCGATGTCGAAGGCTGCCCGGTGCTGATCGTCGCCACCGGGGCCAGCGACAAGTCACGAACCGCGAAACTGCTGGCCGCGCGGCCTGACGCGCTGGTCGCCATGTTCTATCCTCCGGATCTGCGCAGCGTGACCGAGACGGTGCGGCAGATGGCCGGTCCTGCCGGCCTGCGGCTGGGCGGCGACCTTGCCGAACGGATCGCACGGGCGGCGGCGCTCGACACCCGCCTGGCGCAGTCCGAACTGACCAAGCTGGCGCTCTATCTCGATGCCAGCCCTGAAAGCCCGCGCACTGCCGATATCGCCGCTCTTGAGGCAATCGGTGCGCGGACGGAGGACGACGGCTTCGCCACGCTGGTCAGCGCGGTCTTGTCGGGTGAAACCGGGCGGGTGGGAGCGGAACTGCGCCGCATGCGCGAACTGGGGCTTAGCCCGGTGGGCGTCCTGCTGGCCTTTGAACGCCGCGCCGCCCAGCTGGCCCAGCTGGCCGGGCGGCTCGGCCGGCGCAGTGACATCCAGGCGTTCCTGAAGGAAGAGACCGCAGCCCGCCGGGTATTCTGGAAGGACGAGCGCGAACTCAATGAGCAGTTGCGGCGCTGGCGTGGACGGCGACTGGCAAGGCTGGTCGAACGGCTGATGGAACTGCACCGGTCGCTGCTGGCCAACAGCCAGAACGCCGAACTGCTGCTGGCCCGCGGCCTCACCGATATAGCCCGGGCCGCCGCCCAGCGGTAGTATCAGCCCGATCAATCGCTTACCCTGACATTTGCGGGTTGTGCATTGCGGCATTCTTGGCCAACATGGTGCCCGGTCGCGCTCCCTGCCTCCCTGGGTGACTTGCTGCATCGATCATGGCCAGCCAAACTGCGCATTCCACCGGCCCCTTAGCCGGCCATCCGGCAGCGTCCGGACCAACCGCCTCGCTCGAGCGACGGCGGCTGCAATGCTATCTCGCTCTCATACTGGCGGATCTGGCGGCTCTGTTCGCAGGCTTCCTGCTGATCGGCTATCTTTATCTGGGGCGCGACGGAATCGCCCAGGCCGGTGTGCTGGCGCAATTGCTGCTGCCGGTGTTCCTGACCGTTGCCCTTTATAACGGGTCCTACTCGCTCAGCGCCCTCATGAGCACCCGCAATGGCGGCGTGAGGGCTCTGGCTGCGCTCGGAATTTCGGCGGCCGCCGTCGTCTTCATTGCCTTTTACACCAAGTCGAGCGGGGAGTTCTCGCGCCTCGTCTTCACCGCAGGGGTATTCGCCTCGGCCCTAATCCTCGGCTGGATGCGCTTGCAGATGCGGGCCTTCGTTCGCTGGCGCTGCGGCGAAAATGTGGTTTCGGAAGTGGTCATCGACGATGGGGGGCCTTTGCTCGACCTGCCCGGTGCGCGCCATTTCGATGCCGCCGCCCTGGGCCTGTCCCCCAGTCTCACCGATCCTCAGGCCCTCCACCGCATTGGCAGCGTCCTGGCTTCGGCCGATCGGGTGATCATTTCCTGTCCGCCCGAGCGCCGCGCGGCCTGGGCGATCATCCTCAAGGGTGCCAGCATCGAAGGGGAGCTGGTCGACCAGGCAGTGTCCGATCTTGGCGCACTGGGCGCGCGAATCGGCCATGGACAGGGACTGCTGAAGGTTTCGGTCGGCCCCCTGGGCCTTCGCGCGCGGGTGATGAAGCGGCTGTTCGACATCGCCCTGGCGGGGACTGCGGCGATTGTGCTGATGCCGCTGTTCCTGATCGTCACGCTTGCCATTCTGATCGAGGATGGCAGCCCGGTGCTGTTCGTCCAGCGGCGGGTCGGTCGCGGCAACCGCTTCTTCGACATGTACAAATTCCGCTCGATGTCTCACGCCCTGAGCGACAGCGACGGCAAGGTTTCGGCCAGCAGGGAAGACAAGCGGATCACCCGTGTCGGCGGGGTGATCCGCCGGACCAGCATCGATGAGCTGCCCCAGATCTTCAATGTGCTGAAAGGCGACATGTCGAATTTGCCGAGGAGTTCATCCAGGCCACGCTGCAGCAGCGCTATGACAGTTCATCCTACGCCCGCGAATTCGTTGGCAATCAGCTGCAGGAAGCCAAGGGCAAGCTTGAACAGTCGGAACGTGACCTCAACACCTACGCCCGTTCGGCCGGTCTGATCCGGACCCGCGATGCCGGTGCCCCGCCTGAAGCGGGCAGTGGCGCAGGCAGCGGCGCCTCGAGCATCACCACCGCCAGCCTGCTGCAGCTCAATGCCGAAGCTTCGCAGGCCCAATCGCGCCGCATTGCGGCAGAAGCCAAGCTCAAGTCGATCAATTCCAAGTCGCTGCTGGCCGATCGCGACGCCTTGCAGAACCCGGCCGTGCAGAACCTGTTCACCGAACGGGCCCGGATCGAGGCGAAGCTCGAAGACGAGCTGACCCGCCACCTGGATGGGCATCCCAACGTCCGCCAGTTGCGCGCCCAGCTCAAGTCGATCGACGATCAGCTGATGATGGCCGCCCAGAACGTCCGCAGCGCGGCCCGGGCAGAATATGAAGCGGCCCTTGCCACCGAGCGGCAGCTCAAGGCCCAGGTCGATGCTCTCAAGGCTGCGACGCTGAACGAGCAGGACCAGTCGGTGCAGTACAACCTGCTGGCGCGCGAGGCGGACACCAACCGCGCGCTCTATGACGGGCTGCTGCAACGCTACAAGGAACTCAACGCTTCGGCCGGGATCTCGACCAGCAACATCTCGATTGTCGACCGGGCCGATCCGCCGATGGCTCCGTCCTCGCCGAACCTGATGAAGAACCTGGCCTATGCCCTGCTGGCCGGGCTTGGCATTGCCGCGCTGGTCACTTTCCTGCGTAGCCAGTTCGACGATACCGTCCGGGTCCCCGAAGACGTCGAGCACAAGCTGGAACTGCCGCTGCTTGGCGTCATTCCCAAGGCGCGCGAGGGCGATCCAGATGTCGAGTTGGCCGATCCGAAATCACCGGTTTCGGAAGGCTACAACTCGCTGCGCGGGGCGCTGCTCTACTCGACCAGCCATGGTCTGCCGCGCTCGATGCTGGTCACGAGCTCGCAGCCGTCGGAAGGCAAGACCACCTCGTCCTTCGCAATCGCCCAGGGTCTGGCGCGCATGGGCCGCAAGGTCCTGCTGGTCGACGTCGACCTGCGCCGCCCCTCAATTCATCGCCGCCTGTCGCTGGACAACGAGCAGGGCATGACCACACTGCTGACCTCGCAGGCTTCGATCGAAAGCGTGGTCAAGGATTCGGGCCATCCCGGGCTGACCGTGATCACGTCCGGCCCGATCCCGCCAAGCCCGACCGAGCTGATCGCCTCGACCCGGATGGAAGAACTGATCGAGGAGCTGACTGCCCGTTACGATGTCGTGGTGTTCGACTGTCCGCCGATCCTCGGTCTGGCCGACGCACCGCTGATGTCGGCGCTGGTCGACGGCGTGGTGTTCATCATCGAATCCGAACGCGCGCGTCGCGGCTCGCTCAAGGCCTCGCTGCGGCGCCTGCGCACCATGCGCCCGATGCTGCTGGGTGCGGTGCTGACCATGTTCGATCCGAGCAAGGCCGGCCACCGCTATTCGGAGTACTACGGCTACGAGTATTACACCTACTCGCCGTCGTCCGAGAAGAAGGACTGAGGCATGGCGCGGCTCCGCCCCTCCAGTGTGGCCATGCTGGGCGGAGTGGCGCTGTTTGCCGCACTGGCGCTGGGCAACGGCCTGGACCGGCTGTCGGCGACCCGGCCCGGGGCAGCGCAATGGGTTCCCGGTCCGCTTCGCGCCGAGGCCTGGCGGGCCGAGGCAGCGCGGCTGCTTGGTGCGGGCGACGGAGCTGGCGCGACCGAAATGGCCACGCAGGCCGTGCGCGCCGATCCGATCGACCCGCGTTCCACGGCACTCCTCGGCGCTGGCCAACTGACCGATCGCAAGGCCGTACCGGCCGACCGATCGTTCCGGGTTGCCGCCCGGTTTGGCTGGCGCGATCCGCTGACCCAGATCTATTTCATGAATGCAGGCCTGGCTGGTGGACAGCCGCGGCTTGCCGCCCTGCGGCTGGATGCCGTGCTACGTCAGGCCCCGTTCCTGCCGGTCCGCGACATGCTGTTTGCCGAGTTCGAAGCTACGCCCGAGCGGCGCGCGGCTCTGGCCGAGCGGCTGGCCATGAAGCCGTCATGGACCGAATCCTACCTGATCCGCAGTGGCGACCTTCCGCTTCCCACGCTTCAGGCCCGCGCGGCAATCGTGGCGTCGATGAAGGGGCCAGATTGGAATTGCGACACGGTTGAACCGCTGGTCACCAAGCTGATCGGCAAGGGCGGAATCGGTGATGCCAAGCAGCTCTGGCTGGCCCAGTGTTCCTATGCCTCGCCCGGAATTGCCGATCCGCGCTTCACCCGCTTGCGCCGCAACGCCAATCCGGTCGCTTTCGAATGGAACCTGGCGGACAGCGGCGATGTTGCCCTTACCCCGGGGACCAGCGAAGGTGGTTTGCTGGCCCGGGTTTCCGGTCCGACCAGCTTGCCGATTGCCTGGCAGATGATCACGCCCGCGCCAGGCCGCTACCGCGTATCGTGGACCGCGCAGACAGCATCCGGCGCAGCCGCCAAGGGCGCAGGCCTGTCGCTCAGCTGCGTGCGGAATGACCGTCAGGCCCTGGCCGCCAGCGATCTTGGCAAGGGCCGGTTTGAGGCCATTGTCACGATCGATGGCACCTGCCCGGGGCGTTACCTGACCTTGTGGCTGGCGCCGGGGAATGAGGACGTGCGGTTCGACAGCCTGGCCATCTCGCCGCTCTGACCCACTCTCCCCGGCTGCCTTACTGATACAGCGCCTTGCGCGGCCCGAGATAGCCAAACAGGTAAGCGGCCACCTTGCGCATCTGGATTTCTTCCGCCCCTTCAGTGATCCGGTAACGGCGGTGGTGGCGGTAGATGTGCTCGAACGGCTTGTGGCGTGAATAGCCGATCCCGCCATGGACCTGCATCGCCCGGTCGGCAGCCTCGCAGACCAGCCGGTTGGCGTAGTAATTGCACATCGAGATCTTGTCCGAGAGCCGGTGCTCGATCTCCTTGTGCTCCATCTGGTCCATTTCCCAGGCGGTCTTGTAGATCAGCGTGCGCAGCATCTCACACTGGGTGGCCAGTTCGACGAGCGGGAACTGGATACCCTGGTTGCGGGACAACTCCTGCCCGAAAGGCTTGCGTTCGCGCGCATAGCGGACCGATTCCTCGACGCAGAAGGTCGCCGCGCCAAGCGAACTGGCGGCCTGGCGGATGCGGTTCTGGTGGACGAACGACTGGGCAATCGAAAGCCCGCCATCGACCGGGCCCAGGATCGCGCTGTCCGGCACCCAGACATTGGTGAAGCTGACGCGCGGGTGGTCGGTCGGCATGTTGAAGGTCCAGAGGTATTCCTCGATCACCAGGCCCTCGGTGGGATTGGGCACCAGGAAGCAGGTGATCCCCTTGGCATCGCCGTCCTTGCCGCTGGTCCGCGCGAAGGTGGCGCAGTGCGTCGCCACGTGCATGCCGGTGGTCCACATCTTTTCGCCGTCGATCCGCCAGCCCGGCACTCCGTCGCGGGTTTCGCGCACGGCCCTGGTCTCCATGTGGGTGGCATCGGAACCGTGATGCGGTTCGGTCAGGCCGAAAGCCGTGCGGCGTTCGCGGGCAAAGCCGCCCAGGATAAACTCCTTCTGTTGCTCTTCCGTCCCGAAGTGTTCGAACATGGCCACGAAGGGAAAGTTGCCGACGATCGAGTGCTCGTTCTGCAGATCGTTGTGCAGGCCCAGCCCTTTGGCGGCAAAGCGGTCACGAATCACCGCCATCCACAGGTTGGAGCCATCCTTGCCGCCATACTTCTTCGGCGCCGAGAACCGCCAGTGCCCTGCTGCATCGGCACGCTTGCTGGCTTCGACCAGCAGCTTTTCCCACTCATGGCGGGGCAGACCACCATTCTCGAAGTCGGTCCGCGCCCATTCGCGCCGGTGATCGAAGAAGCGGATGTTGTCGTCCTGCTCCTCCAGCGGCTTGATCTCCTTGGCGATGAAGTCGTCCAGTTCGGCCAGATAGGCGACCAGGTCCTCCGGCAGGGCAAAATCCATCTCAGTTTCCTTCCCATTGTGCCCGCGCTACGGCGAGGGCTGAATATTTCGGCATGTCGGCTGAAAGCTTGGCGAGGGCCATGCGGCGCAACCGGGCAAGCAGGCCGGGAGTGGCCAGATCGGCCCGGCCGGCCAGCAGATCGGCGGCCAAGGTGGCATCGGTGGCCACTGGGCGCTGCTCGATCTCGCGCGCGACGATGCCCAGCGCATTGCGCGCCACCGCCAGGTCGAACTTGCCGCGCCCGGAAACCAGCGGCTTGATATCGCTGTTCAGCCATTCGGAAATGGCGGTCAGGATCTCCGCTCCGCTCGGCTCGCCAGTGGTCGGTGCCAACGGCTCCTGCGGGGGAGGGAGCGGACGGTTGCGTTCTTCCTCCGGTGCCAGATCTTCCAGCAGCAGCAGAAGATCGAGTTCCTGCTCGGCCGTCCGGCGCGCCACGACGACACGCTCTACCGAGCGGTCATGACCGGCCCGCCAGAACCCGCCCATCTGCAGGCAGCCCAGCGCCCACCAGAAGGTGCGGTAGATCGTCCAGAACCGGAACCGGGCAGGGTCGAAGCGCTCCCCCCCTGCCTCCTCATAAGCGGCGGCCAGTTCCTCTACCGTGGTCAGGCCATAGCCGGGCCGGTCGGGCCGCGAGAAGCGCCAGACGGTCATGCAGCCGAAGGCCAGATCCTCATGCCAGTCACCCAGGTGCGCCAGTTCCCAGTCGAGCACCCCGGTCAGCCGCCCCTGCTCGAACATCAGGTTGCCCAGGCGAAAATCGCCGTGGACCAGCCGCGGCGGGACCGGCGGCGGAATGTTCGCTTCCAGCCAGCGCAGCGCGAGGGCCAGGATCGGCCGGTCGCCCCCGTAATCGAGAAAACGCCGACGCAGTTCGCCCAGCGCTTCGGCCGTGTCCATCACTGGCACGGGCACACCGGTGCAATCGGTGCGATGGGTCGCCACCAGTTCGCGGGCGATGTCGCGGATTGCAAGCTGCGGATCGGCCTCGGCCAGGAAAGCGTTCGGATCGGGCGAGCCGGAAATCGCGCGCATCACATAGCCCGATCCGATCCCGTCATCCGGCTCCAGTTCGACAAGCACTTCAGGCGCCATCACTCCGGCGGCGCGGGCGGCGCGGATCAGGGCGGCTTCCCCGGCATGGTCCATCGGCCGGCCGGCCATCATCTCAAGGCTGGGCGCGCGGCGCAGCACGCAAATCTCATCCCCGGCGGCAAAGCGCCAGCTTTCCATGTTGGCACCGCCCGACAGCCGTTCCAGCCCCTGCGGTGCAGGCAAGCCGGCACGCGCCAGGGCGCGCGCCAGGCCATCGGCCAGGGGGGCGGCGCTTTCAGGATGGGACACGCCTGCGGCTCCTCTCGCTTGTCGTTTGCCGCAGGGTTAATCGCGCGATTAAACGAGTCAAGCGGGCATGGCCGAAGCGCCAACGAAAAGGGGCGCGAAGGTTGCCCCTCGCGCCCCGATCCGTGTGTGCCGAAAGGCCCGGAAGATTACATCTTCTTGGCGGCTTCCTCAGCAGCGGCAGCGGCTTCAGCAGCGGCGCCTTCAGCAGCGGCGCCGGCTTCCTTGGCAGCGCCTTCAGCCTTGTCGGCGGCTTCCGAAACGGTGGCGGCAGCGTCGGTGGCGACAGCAGCAGCGTCCGAAGCGGCGTCGGTGGCGGCTTCAACGGCTTCCGAAGCGGTAGCAGCCGGATCAGCAGCTTCCTGCGAGCAAGCCGAAACGGCGAGAGCGGCGACAGCGGCGAGAACGATCTTGCGCATGATTTCAATTCCTTGACAGTAGTGGACCACGCCCGATCCCCCTTGCCCGAAGGCGCCCTGGACCGACCGGAAAGACTACCTTTACGGTAGACTTCGACCGCGCATTTAGTGGCCTTGCAACCGCGATGCAAGCGATTGTCGATAGGCCGATTCCAAGTGGCGCAAATCCGCCATTTGTCACGCCCGGTCAGCAGGTTCCGGGTCGAACCGAGAGATGCGCAAGACGAAATTCACCATGTGATTCGCGCCTTACCCTGCGACGCCGGCCCTGCTAGGCAGTCCCCATGGAAGACAAGCAGCATCTCTATCTGGTCGACGGATCGTCCTATATCTTCCGCGCCTATCACCGCCTGCCACCGCTGACCAATCCGGCCGGGGTGCCGGTCGGCGCGGTCTATGGTTATACCACCATGCTGTGGAAGCTGGCCGACGATCTGAACAAGGCGGACGGCCCGACCCACATGGCGGTGATCCTCGACGCTAGCGGCAAGAGCTTCCGCAATGACATCTTCCCCGATTACAAGGCCAACCGCCCGCCCCCGCCGGAAGACCTGAAGCCCCAGTTCCCGCTGGTACGTGACGCGACCCGCGCCTTCAGCCTGCCGTGTATCGTGGAACAGGGTCTCGAAGCCGACGACCTGATCGCCTCCTATGCCCGCGCCGCCTGCGAACGCGGCTGGGACGTGACGATCGTTTCGTCCGACAAGGATCTGATGCAACTGGTCGGTCCCTGCGGCGGCGGGCATATCGACATGCTCGACACCATGAAGAACGTCCGGATCGACATTCCCGAGGTCGAGGAAAAGTTCGGCGTGGTGCCGGATCTGGTCGGTGACGTTCTGGCGCTGATGGGCGATGCGGTGGACAATATCCCGGGCATTCGGGGGATCGGACCCAAGACCGCGACCAAGTTGATCCAGGAGCACGGCAGCCTGGAAGCCGCACTTGCCGCAGCAGAGGGCATGAAGCCGTCCAAGCTGCGCGACAATCTGATCGAGCATGCCGAGATGGCCCGCCTGTCGCGCGTGCTCGTCGCACTGAAGGAAGACTGCCCCCTGCCCCAGGCGCTTGACGACCTGAAGCTGGGCACGATCCCGCCCGATCCGCTGGCGGCTTTCCTTGAGGAACACGGGTTCAATTCGCTGCTCAAGCGGCTCGGCGATGGACGTGGCAGTCCCGAACGCAAGGTGCAGCTGCACCCGGCCAAGCCAGTCACCGCCGGGACCGGACCGGTGCAGGGCGGCAGCCGCCAGCCGCTGCCGGATCTGCCTGCGATCGACCGCAGCCTTTACACCTGCGTGCAGGACGAAGCCGTGCTGGCCGACTGGATCGACCGCGCGATGGCCGCGCGGCTGGTCGCTTTCGACACCGAGACCAGCGCGCTGGATGCGATCTCGGCCGATCTGGTCGGCGTCAGCCTTGCACTCGGCCCGGGACAGGCCTGCTACATCCCGCTGGGCCATGGCGGGACCGACATGTTTGCCGAACGGCCACGCCAGATCGACCGCGCGCGGGCGCTCGCCATGCTGAAGCCGCTGCTGGAAAGCGATGCGGTGCTGAAGGTTGGGCAGAACGCCAAGTACGATCTCAACGTCCTGGCCCGCCACGGGATCGACGTTGCCCCGCTGGACGATACCATGGTGCTGAGCTTCGACCTCGATGCCGGGCGCAGCAGCGACGGTATCGGGGGCGGCCACGGCATGGACGAGCTGGCCATGCGCCACCTTGGCCACACCTGCATCGCTTTCAAGGATGTCTGCGGCACCGGCAAGAAAGCGATCTCCTTTGCCGAGGTGCCGCTGGACCGCGCGACCGAATATGCCGCCGAGGATGCCGAGGTAACCTGGCGGCTCCACCGCCTGCTGAAACATCGCCTGCCGGATGAGGGCGCAACGCGGGTCTATGAACGGGTCGACCGCCCGCTGGTGCCGGTGGTGGCGCAGATGGAGCGCCACGGGATCAAGGTCGACCGTGAGCGTCTGGCCGGTCTGTCCGCCACATTTGCCGAGGAAATTGCCAAGCTGGAGGGCGAGATTCATGCCCTGGCCGGGCAGCCCTTCACCATCGGCAGTCCCAAACAGCTGGGCGAAATCCTGTTCGACAAACTGGGCTTCAAGGGCGGAAAGAAGGGCAAGACCGGGCAGTATTCCACCGACCAGTCGGTGCTGGAAGGGCTGGCCGGTGAAGGCGCGGCTATTGCCACCAAGGTGCTGGAATGGCGCCAGCTGTCCAAGCTGCGCAGCACCTATACCGAGGCCCTGCAAGAGGCGATCAATCCGCAGACCGGCCGGGTTCACACCTCCTACTCGCTGGTCGGCGCGCAGACCGGGCGGCTCAGTTCGACCGAACCCAATCTGCAAAATATTCCGATCCGCACCGAAATCGGCCGCCAGATCCGCGACGCCTTTGTGGCGGAGCCCGGCAACGTGATCCTGGCGGCCGACTACAGCCAGATCGAACTGCGCCTCGCCGCACACATGGCCGACGTGCCGGAGCTGAAGGAAGCCTTCGCCGCCGGCGAGGACATCCACGCCCGCACCGCGCAGGAGATGTTCGGCGAGGTCAACCGCGACACCCGCGGCCGGGCCAAGACGGTCAACTTCGCGATCCTCTATGGCATTAGCCGCTGGGGCCTGGCGGGACGGCTGGGGATCACCCCGGAAGAGGCCCAGGCCACGATCGACCTCTATTTCCAGCGCTTCCCCGGTATCCAGCGCTACATCCACGAAACCCTGGCCAGCGTGCGCGAGAAGGGCTTCTCCGAAACGCTGTTCGGGCGGAAATGCTGGTTCCCGCGGATCACCTCGTCCAACCAGAACGAGCGCGCCGGATCGGAACGCGCCGCGATCAACGCGCCGATCCAGGGCACGTCAGCCGACATCATCAAGCGCGCGATGGTGCGGATGATGCCCGCGCTGGCGGCGGCCGGCCTCGGTCACGTGAAAATGCTGCTGCAGGTCCACGACGAACTGGTGTTCGAACTGCCCGAAGCCGACGTGGCGCGGGCCAGCGAAGTGATCCGCAGCGTGATGGCCGGCGCGGCGGAACCGGCCGTGCAGCTCAGCGTGCCGCTCGGCGTGGAGATCGGCACCGGCCCCAGCTGGGGCGCGGCGCACTGATCCCCTAACCGTGCTTCTTGTCGCGGGTCGATTCCACCATGCCCGGGGCGATGAAGCCGATCGGGTTGAGATTGACCGCCGCCGCGCGCTTTTTCAGCTCGCCGCGCATCTTGAGGTATTCGGCCTCCATTTCCGGCGAGACGGTCGCGCGGGAATCGGCCAGCGCCCTGCGGAAATCGTCAGCCGAAACGGTCTTGACCTTGGCCCCGTGGGCGCGGATCGCGTTCATCCCCGCGCGGCGGGTCAGGTCTTCCAGATCGGCGCCGGTAAACCGCTCCGCCTCGCGCGCGATTCCGCCAAGATCGACGTCCTTGGCCAGCGGCATGTCCCGCGTGTGGATCTTCAGGATATGCTCGCGGCCCGCAGCATCGGGCGTGCCGACATAGACCAGTTCGTCCAGCCGGCCCGGACGCAGCAGCGCCGGATCGACGAGGTTCGGCCGGTTGGTCGCACCAATCACCACCACGGATGACAACTCTTCCATCCCGTCCATTTCGGCCAGGATCGTGTTGACCACCCGCGCGGTCACCTGCGGCTCATTCGCGCCGCTGCCACGCGCCGGGACCAGGCTGTCGATCTCGTCGATGAACACCACGCAGGGGGCAACCTGCCTGGCGCGGGCAAACAGGCGGCTGATCTGCTGTTCGCTCTCGCCGTACCATTTGGACAGGAGGTCGCTCGACTTGATCGAAATGAAATTCGCCTCACTCTCCTTGGCAACCGCCTTGGCCAGCAGGGTCTTGCCGGTGCCGGGCGGGCCATAAAGCAGAAAGCCCTTGGCCGGCCGGATGCCGAGCCGGCGGAACGCCTCGGGGTTCCTCAGCGGCAGTTCGATCCCTTCCTTCAGCTTGTCCTGCGCCTCGTCCGCACCGCCGATATCGGCCCAGCCCAGGTTCGGCACCTGAACCATCACTTCGCGCATGGCCGATGGCTGGACGCGCTTCAGAGCAGAGAGGAAGTCGTCACGGGTGACGGTCAGTTGCTCCAGCACTTCGGGCGGGATCGTCCGGGCTTCCAGGTCCAGCTGCGGCATGATCCGGCGCACCGCGTCCATCGCCGCCTCGCGCGCCAGCGCGCCAAGGTCGGCACCGACGAAGCCGTGGGTAGTGCGGGCCAGTTCGTCCAGATGGACCCCTTCGGCCAGCGGCATGCCGCGGGTGTGGATCCCCAGGATCTCGCGCCGGCCGCTTTCATCCGGCACGCCGACCACGATCTCGCGGTCGAACCGGCCGGGGCGGCGCAGCGCTTCGTCGATCGCATCGGGCCGGTTGGTGGCGGCAATCACCACGATGTTGGACTTGGTGTTCAGCCCGTCCATCAAGGTCAGCAGCTGGGCGACCAGCCGCTTTTCCGCCTCACCCGGCGAGCCGGACCGCTCGGGCGCAATCGAATCGATCTCGTCGATGAAGACGATCGACGGCGCCGCCTTGGCCGCTTCCTCGAACACCTCGCGCAGGCGCCGCTCGCTCTCGCCATAGGCGCTGCCCATGATTTCCGGGCCGTTGATCGTGAAAAAGCTCGCATCGCTTTCGTTCGCCACGGCCTTGGCCAGCCGCGTCTTGCCGGTGCCCGGCGGGCCGTGCAGCAGGACGCCCTTGGGCGGATCGACCCCGAGGCGGGTGAACAGTTCGGGATAGCGCAGCGGCAGTTCCACCATTTCGCGCAGCTGGCGGATCGTATCGCCCATCCCGCCGACGTCGTCATAGTTGTTCTCATCGATGTGGACGATGCCCTTCGGCACGGTCGAAACGACGGTCAGGCGGATCTGGGTCAGGGCGAAGGCCGGGGCGTTGAACATCCGGGCCACTTCGGGCGGCATGTCGCGGACCTGTTGCTGGCCGGTGGTGGCAACGACGTCCCCGGCGACCAGCGCGCGGCCGAAGAAGTTGCGCTTCAGTGCCTGGCCTGGTCCTTGAAGGCGCATCTCGCGCTGGGCCGGGGCAAAGATCACGCGCGTGGCGGGCTTGCTTTCGGCCTTGCGGACCTGAACGTGATCGCCCGATCCCGCCTCGGCATTGCCGCGTTGCAGGCCGTCGAGGCGAATTACCTCCAGCCCCTCGTCCTCGGCATAGGCGGCCTGGACCCGGGCGGCGGTGGTGCGCTTGCCCTCGATTTCGATCACATCGCCTTCGGTGACACCCAGGGCGGAAAAGGCCGAGCGCGGCAGCCGGGCAAAGCCGTTGCCGCTTTCTTCCTGCCGCGCTGCGGCGACCTGAAGCTTGACGGATGCGGGAGAAGTTTCGGCCATTTGCGTTCCAGACTGCTTGCGTTGAATGCAAAGCTAGGAACGGTCTGCGGCAATTGCAAACTGCGCCGGTGAAAGACAAAAAAATGGCCGGGTCGTTGCCGACCCGGCCTTTGGAAGTTTTGGGAGAGGATGCCTGAAAGGCAGGCTCTAAGTGGGCCAACCTCGGATTTTGTGCAAGTGCGAAAAGCGCATGACTGGTTGCGTAATTTGCAACATCTGTTCAGTTGTACGCAAAATGGACGCAAATCCGGACTTTTCCGACCCGAAGAAGGCTGAGTCCATCCCTTTCGGACAGGTGCAGATACAGCGAATGCCGCAGTGCAACATGACACTGCGGCATTTGCGAAAGGCCCGTGGCCGGAATCTATTCTTAGTGTGCCATCAGCAATGGCGGGGCTGCCTGGTCTTCAAGGAAGTACCGCGAGACCCCGCCGAACAGGAATTCGCGCACCCGGCTGTGACCGAATGCACCCATCACCAGCAGATCCGCCCCGAGCCGGGCTGCGGCAACCGCCAGCGTCTCTTCAACCGAGCCCTGCTTGTCCAGCTCGTGCAGTTCGGCCTTGACGTCGTGCCGCGCCAGATAACGCAGCGCGTCGGTCGGTGGGAAGCCTTCGGCCTTTTCGGTCAGGACAGTCAGTACATGGACATCGCCGCAATCCAGCAGCAGCGGAGCCGCGCCGCGCAGAGCCGCCGCGGCCTCGTCGCTGCCATCCCAGGCCACGCAGGCCTTGGCCAGCGGAAAGCGCAAGACCTGCTGCTGCGACAGGACCAGCACCGGGCATCCGGCCTCTACCGCAAGGTCCCCGGCATAGCCGCAATCGCGCGAAACAATGGCAATGTCGGCCAGCCGCGCGCCGGCGATCATCGCCTCCAGCGGCTGGGTTTCGAACTGCACCACATCGAACGACACATCGTCGGCCGCCAGCCGTCCGGCAAAGGCCTCTGCCAGGGCATCGTCATCGGCCAAGGCCGCATCGAGCGCCTCGCGCGCGACGTATGTACCGCCATAGGGATCAACCGTGACATAGCGGTCGATCGGGGTGTCGATTGCCAAGGTGACGTGGCCTTCCACTGCACGGGCAAGGAACATTGCCGTATCGAGCCGTGCCGTCATTCCCTTGTCGCGACCGGCCTGAACCAGAATCGAACGCATGGTGCCTCTCCTTTCGATGACTTCATCGTGCCACCTTGCCGCGCCCCACTCCATGACTTGCGTCAAATGCGCGGGTGCGTCAGGGCAGGACCATAACACAGGAGGATGCCTTGACGGATTCGCGTTTCGAAGCGGTCATTTTCGATTTCGGCGGCGTGATCACCGCCTCGCCGTTCGAGGCGTTCAACCGGCTGGAGGCGGAGCGCGGCTTGCCGCGGGACTTCATCCGCACCGTCAATGCCACCAATCCCGATCATAACGCCTGGGCCCTGTTCGAACGGGCCGAGATCGATGCCGCCCGGTTCGACGCGCTGTTCGCGGCCGAAGCCGAGGCGCTCGGCCATGCGCTGGACGGGGCATCGGTGCTGGCAGTCCTGTCGGGCTCGATTCGCCCGGCAATGGTCGGCGCGCTCGATCTGCTGGCAGCCGAGGGCTATCGCCTCGCCTGCATTACCAACAATGTCCCGGCCGGTCACGGCGCCGGCATGGCCCGCAGCGGTGATGCCAAGGACGCCTATGAGCAGGTTTTCGCCCGGTTCGAGCATGTCATCGAAAGCAGCAAGGCCGGGGTGCGCAAGCCCGATCCGCGGATCTACCTGATGATGTGCGAGAAGCTGGGGCTGGAGCCAGCCGGGTGCATCTACCTCGACGATCTGGGCATCAACTGCAAACCCGCCGCGCAGCTGGGCATGCATGCGATCAAGGTGACCAGTGGCGAACAGGCACTGGCCGACCTGTCCGCCGTGCTTGGGCTTGCGCTTCCTGCATAAGCCGTTGCGTTCCGCGCAAGCGGAAAGGCGTTAGTTGCAATTGCCACTGCCCTGCGCTTCACATAGCCGCTACGGCATTGTGACCGGGGAGTAGCGATGAACAAGATCTATCCCGATGCCGCCAGCGCCCTTGACGGGTTGCTCAAGGACGGCCTCCTGATTGCCAGCGGCGGCTTTGGCCTGTGCGGCATTCCCGAACGCCTGCTCGATGCCGTGCGCGACAGCGGCGTGAAGGACCTGACCTTCGTATCCAACAACGCCGGGATCGACGGCGAAGGCATCGGCAAGCTGCTGCGCACGCGGCAGGTGAAGAAGATGATCTCGTCCTACGTGGGCGAGAACAAGGAGTTCGAGCGGCAGTACCTGTCGGGCGAGCTGGAAGTCGAATTCTGCCCCCAGGGCACCCTGGCCGAGCGGATGCGCGCGGGCGGTGCGGGCATTCCCGGCTTCTATACCAAGACCGGGGTCGGCACGCTGGTGGCCGAAGGCAAGGAGAGCAAGCTCTTCAATGGCGAGGAGTACATCCTCGAAGCCGGGATCTTTGCCGACCTCGCGCTGGTCAAGGGGTGGAAAGCCGACACCACCGGCAACGTCGTGTTCCGCAAGACCGCGCGCAATTTCAACGTGCCGGCCGCGCAGTGCGGCAAGGTCTGCGTGGTCGAAGTGGAAGAGATCGTCCCGCCGGGCGAACTCGATCCCGATGCGATCCACCTGCCCGGGGTCTATGTCCAGCGGCTGATCAACGGCAGCCCCTATGACAAGAAGATCGAGTTCCGCACCACTCGCAGCACGGATGTAGGCTGATGACCAAGCACGACAACATCGCCCAGGGCTGGAGCCGCGACCAGATGGCCGCCCGCGCCGCGCAGGAACTGCGCGACGGTTACTACGTCAACCTCGGCATCGGCATCCCGACGCTGGTGGCCAACCACGTGCCCGCCGGGATCACCGTGACGCTCCAGTCGGAGAACGGGATGCTGGGCATCGGCCCCTTCCCGACCGAGGACGAGGTCGACGCCGACTTGATCAACGCCGGCAAGCAGACCATCAGCGAGCTGCCGCACTCGGCCTATTTCGACAGTGCCGCCAGCTTCGCCATGATCCGTGGCGGCAAGATCGACCTGACCGTGCTGGGCGGGATGGAAGTGTCCGAAAACGGGGACATCGCCAACTGGATGGTGCCCGGCAAGATGATCAAGGGCATGGGCGGCGCGATGGACCTGGTCGCCGGGGTCAAGAAGATCATCGTGGTGATGGAACACTGCGCCAAGGACGGCAGCCCCAAGTTCATCCCGGCCTGCACTCTGCCGCTGACGGGCCGCAACGTGGTCGACATGGTCATCACGGACCTTGCGGTTTTCCAAAGGCCGGACCACAATTCGCCCTTCAGGCTGATCGAGCTGGCCCCCGGCGTCACCGCAGAGGACGTCAAGGCGCGGACGACGGCCCATTACATAACCTAGAGAGGGACTGAGGCCATATGACGATCCGTGTGCACCACCTGAAGATATCGCGCTCCACACGGATCATCTGGCTGATGGAAGAGCTGGGCCTGCCCTACGAGCTGGTCCAGCACACCCGGGGTGAGGATTTCCGCTCGCCCCCTTCGCTCTATGACGTTCACCCGCTGGGCAAGGCTCCGGCGGTGGAAGTGAACGGCCGGACCATGGTCGAAAGTTCGGCCATCATCGAATACATCGTCGACCGGCTGGGCGGCGGCAAGCTGCTCCCGCCGGACAGCGGCCGCGCCGAGTACCTGGAATGGCTGCATTTTACCGAAGGCACGCTGGGCATGCCGATGCTGATGCGGCTGCTCGGCCCGCGCTGGGGCATGCCGGACATGGCGCTGGGCTTCATGGAGGCCGAACTCAAGAAGCAGCTCGACTGGATTGAAAGCCAGCTGGAAGGCCGCAGCTTCCTGTGCGGCGAGACGTTCACCGGGGCCGACATCAATCTGGAATACCTGCTGGAACATGCCGAGACGCTCGGCCTGATTGCCCCCCGCCCCAACCTGTCGCGCTATCTTGCCGCGCTCAAGGCCCGTCCCGCCTATGTGAAGGCGATCGAGCTGGGCGGCCCGATCACTCTGCCGCGGAGCTGATGCCATGAACAATGACCTGTGCCGCATGGTCGGCTGCGATTTTCCGCTGTTCGCCTTCAGCCACTGCCGTGACGTGGTGGTGGCGGTCAGCAAGGCCGGGGGCTTCGGCGTGTTCGGCGCGGCTGCCTACACGCCAGAACAGTTCGAGGAAGAGCTGGCCTGGATCGACGCCCATATCGATGGCGCGCCCTATGGCGTCGACGTGCTGGTGCCCGAAACGGTCGACGCGCGGGTCACCGGCTTTTCCAGCAATGCCGAACGCGCGGCGGCGATCTCGGCCGAGCACAAGGCCTTCACCGCCGGCTTGCTGGCGCAATACGGCGTGCAGATCCCCGAAGACCAGCAGACCCGGATTCGCGAAGGCGCCGGGATCACGCCGGAAAACGGCCAGAAGCTGATGGAAGTGGCCTTCCGCCACCCGATCAGGCTGATTGCCAATGCACTGGGCATTGCCCCGCCGGAAATGATTGCCGAGGGCAAGAAGCGCGGCATTCCGGTGGCGGCGCTGGTCGGTGCCAAGGAACACGCGCTGCGCCAGGCGGCGGCCGGGGTCGACATCATCGTGGCCCAGGGCGGCGAGGCCGGGGGCCATTGCGGCGAGGTTTCGACCCTGGTGCTGGTCCCCGAAGTGGTCCGCGCATTGAAGGCCGGTGGTCACAATATCCCGGTGCTGGCCGCCGGCGGGATCATGACCGGCGGGCAGATGGCGGCGATGATGGCCGCGGGGGCACAAGGAGCATGGTGCGGCTCGGTCTGGCTGTGCACGCCGGAGGCCGAAACCAGTCCGGCTTTCCGCCAGAAGATGATCGAGGCGCGCAGCCGCGACACGGTCCGTTCCAAGGCCCGCACCGGCAAGCCCGCCCGCCAGCTCAAGACCGCCTGGCACGAGGCCTGGGACGATCCCGAAGGCCCCGGCACCCTGCCGATGCCGCTGATGGGCATGGTTTCCGAACCCAGCTTTGCCCACATCGAAAAGGCCGTGGTCAACGGCAACGAACAGGCCCGCGACCTGGTGTCCTACTTTGTCGGGCAAGGGGTGGGTCTGGTCGAAGCCGAGCGCAGCTGCCGACAGGTGGTGCAGGACTTCCGCGAGGAATTCGCCGAAGCCGTCATGGGCCTGACCGCCACTCTGGGGGACTGACGGCACGCCGATGACCTACACGCTCATCACCGCCAACCGGAACTATTCGAGCTGGTCGCTGCGGCCCTGGCTGTTGATGAAAGCGCTCGGCATTCCTTTCGCGGAACGGTTCGAGCCTTTCACCAAGCCGGACAATTACGAGGACTTCCGTCGGTTCTCGCCCACCGGGCAGGTGCCGCTGCTGATCGACGGGAGCCGAAAGGTGCCGGATTCGCTGGGCATCACGCTCTATCTGGCCGATCGGCACCCGGGCATCTGGCCGGTCGATCCGGAAGCGCGGATCTTTGCGATCGGCGCGGTGTGCGAAATGCACGGCGGTTTCGGCCACCTGCGCAACGACTGCACCATGAACGTCGGGGTGCGGGTGACGCCCAAACCGATGAGCGAGGGCCTCAAGCGCAACGTCGAGCGCGTGCGGGAAATCTTCGAGGAGGGGCTGGACCGGTTCGGCGGACCGTGGCTGGCAGGCGCAGAGTTTGGCGCGGTCGATGCGTTCTATGCGCCGGTTGCCTTCCGCGTGCGCACTTATGGGCTGGACGTCGGGAAAGGCCAGGCCTGGGTCGATCATGTCCTGGCCCATCCGGCCATGCTGGATTGGGAAGCCCAGGCCCTGGCCGAGGAATGGCGCGAGGAGGCGCACGAAGCCGAACTCGCCGCAGCGGGCGTGATCACCGCCGACTATCGGAAATAGAATCCTCCCCAATCAGCGATTGGGGAGGATAACCGGTTCAGCCCAGTGCGGCCTTCAGGTCGTCGACCAGGTCGAGCCGTTCCCACGGGAAGAAATCGCCCTCCGCCTTGCGGCCAAAATGGCCATAGGCGGCGGTCGGCTTGTAGATCGGCTTGTTCAGGCCGAGATGGGTGCGGATCGAGCGCGGGGTCAGGCCGCCCAGCTTGGGCAGCGAAAGGATCGCGGCTTCGATCTTGTCGTCGCCAACGGTGCCGGTCTCGTGCGTGTCGACATAGAGCGACAGCGGCTTCGACACGCCGATGGCATAGGCCAGCTGGATCGTGCAGCGGGTGGCAAGGCCAGCCGCGACGACGTTCTTGGCCAGATAACGGCTGATATAGGCGGCCGAGCGGTCCACCTTGGTCGGGTCCTTGCCGGAGAACGCACCGCCGCCATGCGGGGCCGCACCGCCGTAGGTGTCGACGATGATCTTGCGGCCGGTCAGGCCGGCGTCACCATCCGGGCCGCCGATTTCAAAGCTGCCGGTCGGGTTGATGAAGTACTCGGTCTCGCGCAGCAGCACCGGCGGGATCACTTCGGCCACGACGCGCTTCACATAGGCGTGCAGTTCGGCTTCCTTGTCGCCTTCATCATAGCCCGGGGCGTGCTGGGTGGAGACAACCACGGCGGTCGCGGCGACCGGCAGGCTGCCTTCATAGCGCAGGGTGACCTGGCTCTTGGCATCGGGCTCCAGGAACGGGGCCGCGCCCGAATGGCGATCGGCCGCCATCTTTTCCAGGATCTTGTGGCTGTAATAGAGCGTCGCCGGCATCAGATCCGGGGTTTCGTCGGTGGCGTAACCGAACATGATGCCCTGGTCGCCGGCGCCTTCATCCTTGTTGGCATTGGCGTCCACACCCTGGGCGATGTGCTGCGACTGGCCGTGCAGGCGGTTGATGAACTCAAGGCGTTCCCAGTGGAACCCGTCCTGCTCGTACCCGATTTCCTTCACGGTGTTGCGGACGGTCGCCTCGATCTCTTCCTTGGCGCCGGGGGCCCATTCGCCGTTCTCGTAAACGCCCTTGCAGCGGATTTCGCCGGCCAGAACGACCAGCTGGGTGGTGCACAGCGTTTCGCAGGCGATCCGGGCTTCCGGGTCCTTAGACAGGAACAGGTCGACGATCGAATCGCTGATCTGATCCGCCACCTTGTCCGGATGGCCTTCGGAAACGGATTCGGACGTGAAGAGATAGTCGGTGCGCATGATCGGTTCCGATATAAAGAAAGCTTTATGTGATTGCCTTACCCGCCTCGGCGGCGGCGTGCAACCAGAGACAAGGCAAGAAGTGCTATTGCCCAGCCAAGCGAAAGCGCATTGCCGGCCTGCGCGAACAGGGTGGGATTGGCTGCGGGCGGCACCTTGCCCTCGATCCGCGCCGCCTGGCGCAGCGGTACATGATGGCGCACCCTCCCAGCCGCATCGATCACCGCGCTGACCCCGGTGGTGGTACTGCGCAGCACCGGCAGCCCTTCCTCGATCGCACGCAGGCGGGCATGGGCGAGGTGCTGGGGCGGGCCCCAATCACCGTACCAGCCATCGTTGGATGGGTTGAAAATGAAGTCCGGCCGCGCGCCCGGCTGGGTGACGGCGCCGGGGAAGATGATTTCATAGCACAGCTGCATCCCGACCCGGCCCCAGGCCCCCAGGTCGATCGTGCGCGGTCCCGGTCCGGGCTTGAAGCCGATATCGCCGGGGACGAACCGGGCCAGGCCCAGCGGTTCCAGCACCTGCGGCATCGGCACATACTCGCCGAACGGCACCAGGTGCGCCTTGTCGTAAGTGGCGCGGACCGTGCCGTCGCTGGCAATCGCGCTGATCCCGGCCCGGGCGGACGTCACCTTGTCGCCCTGCACATCCAGCCGGTCGTTCCCGGTCAGCAGCACGGTGCCATCGCCGATCATCCGCCCGATCCGCCAGCGCGCCAGTTCCGGGTCCGCGCCATAGGTGGTGGCGCGGTACCATCGAGCCGGATAGCCGGGGAAAAGGAAATCGGGCAGGCCGGATTCGGGCCACAGCACCAGCCGGGTCTGGCCAGGCCGTGCCGCGCGGCTGAGGTTCATCGAGCGCTGGAAGGTTTCCTCATAGCGTGCCGGATCGTGCAGCTCTTCCTGCGCGGTATTGGGCTGGACCAGCGTGTAATCGAGCGTCCCTTCGCGGGTATCCCGGGGCGCGGGCACCAGCATCAGCAGCACGGGTGCCAGCACCAGCGCCGCTCCCCGCGCATCGGCGCGGCGGCGTTCCAGCGCCAGCCACCAGCACCCCGCCAGCAGCATGACGAGGCCGGACAAGGCATAGGTCCCGAGCCACTGCGCGGTGAAGGCCAGCCCCGGATCGGCATAGGAGCGCAGCGCAATCGCCCCCAGCGGGTTCCAGGGGAAGCCGGTAAAGACCCAGCCGCGCAGCCATTCCCCGATCGCCCAGCACCCGGCAAGAGCAAGCACCAAGGCAAGCCGGTTGCCACGCCCCAGCAGCCAGGCACCCAGCAGCGCCAGCCCCGGCCAGACCGCCAGATAGGCGGACAGGCCGATCACCGCGATCCATCCCAGCCACGCAGGCAAGGCGGCCTGAAAGCCGAAAGCGGTGACGATCCAGTTGAGACCCACGGTGAACTGGGTCAGGCCGAACAGCCAGCCGAGCAGGAAGGCCTGTTTGCGGCTTTCGGCGCGGGCCAGCAGCGCGGTCAGCAGGGCAAGGCACAGCAGCGTCAGCGGCCACAGGCCCAGCGGCGCGAAACCGCAGGCGGCGAGCGCCCCCAGCACGGCGGCGGTCAGACGCGGACGGGCGAACAGCACGGCGGCCGCGCGCGTCACGATCGGTCGATCAGTTCACCGGCTCAAGCGCTTCGCCGGCATCGCCGGCGGCCGGCTTGCGGCGCGGTGCGCGCTTGCGCGGCTTGGCCTCGGCCACTTCGTCATCGTCACGGCTGGCCGAGATCGACGGCGGCAGCGAAGCGGGATCGAGCCCGACGGGGGCTTCGCCTTCATCGCGCTCCTCGCCGCGCGGACGGCGCTCGTCCCGGTCGCGGCGCGGACGCAGGCCAGTGCGCGGGCGGTTTTCGCGGACGAAGGGGTTTTCGGCCGGTTCATAGGGATTGGCTTCGGCGCTGTCTTCGGCCGGAGCCTCATCGACGGCGTGCTCGGCCTCGTCACCGCGCTCTTCACGCTCGTCACGCCGCGGGCGCTCTTCCCGCTGGGCACGGTTGGAGGTGGGCTGGTCGAAGGCGGGAAAATCGTTCGCGCCGCCAAAATCGCCGCCGTCCTCACCCTCGCCGCCATCGTCCTGCCAGCGCTCGTCGCGCGGGCGGCCGCCGCGGGCCTCTTCCTGACGCAAACGCTGGTCGGCGATCACGCGGAAATAGTGATCGGCAAACTGCAGATAGTATTCGGCCTGGACGCGGTCGCCGTTGAGGTGGGCGTCCTGGGCCAGCTTGCGGTACTTTTCCAGCAACTGCGGGGCATTGCCGCGCGCCCGGCTGTCGATCCGGTTGAGCTGCTGACCGCCACCGCCGCCACCCTGACGATTACCCCGGCCGCGACGCCGGTTATTCCCGCGATTGTTGTTGTTCAAGGGGTACGCTTCCCTATTGAGCGGCCTGCCCGGCTTGCCCGGACTGTCTGGCTGCAAGACCCTGTTTCCCGGTCGCCTCGTTACGGTCCGGGTTCCTCCATCTGCCTGCTGGGCAAGCCGTGAAACGGCCCGATCTGCAAATGCTGGAGGCGGCCTGCGGGACACGACAACAAGGCGGTCCGGCGCTGGCCTGTTCCGGGCTTAGGCCAGCGGACCGGCCTTGCCAAGCGGAATCTTGAGTTCCAGCGCCCGCGCCCGCCCGGCCAGATCGCGATGCAGCGACCATTCCAGCCCGGCCGCAGCGGCAATGGCGCCAACCGCCTCGGCCTGCAAATGCCCGATCTCGACCAGCGCCACACCGCCCGGTGCCAGCAGGCCGGGCAGCTGCGGCACCAGCACGCGGTAATCGTCCAGTCCTTCCGGCCCGGCAAACAGCGCGCCGGCCGGTTCGTGGTCGCGGACCGAGGGATCAAGGGCGGCATCGGCCTCAACATAGGGGGGATTGGCCAGGATCAGGTCGAACGGCCCGCCCAGCCGATCGGCCCAGCCCGGTGCGTGCCAGTCCGCCAGCCGCCACTCGGCTTGCGGGGCCAGTCCCAGCGCTTCGGCATTGCGCCGGGCGATCGCCAGCGCGCCTTCGGAACAATCGATCCCTACCCCGCCGGCTTCCCGCAGATAGGCCAGCACCCCCAGCAGCAGCGCCCCCGATCCCGTGCCGCAATAGAGCACCCGGCGCGCATCGGGCCGGGCGGCCAGCGCCGCTTCGACCAGCACTTCGCTGTCCCCGCGCGGGATCAGCACGGCGGGAGAGACGATGAACGGCAGCCCGTAAAATTCCTGCCGCCCGGTGATATAGGCGACCGGTTCATGCTCCAGCCGCCGCGCCACCAGCGCCGCCAGTCCCGGCGGGGCGGGATCGCGCATGTGCCGCAGCAGCATTTCCGAACGCGTCACGCCCAACAGGTGCGCCGCCAGCAATTCGGCATCGAGCCGCGCGGTATCGCTTGTCGCCTCCAGCCGCACGGCAGCGGCGCGGATTGCGTCGTTTACCGTCTGACCGGCCGGCTCACTCACCCAGCGCCGCCAGCCGCTTGGCCTGGTCCTCGGCGATCAGCGCGTCGATCAGTTCGCCCAGTCCCGGCCCTTCCAGGATTTCGGGCAGGCGGTGCAGGGTCAGGTTGATCCGGTGATCGGTGACGCGCCCCTGCGGGAAGTTGTAGGTGCGGATCCGTTCCGAGCGGTCGCCCGAACCGACCATCGCCTTGCGCGCGGCCGCCTCTTCGCCCTGCACCGCATCGCGCTGCGCCTCGAACAGGCGGGCGCGGAGAACCTGCATCGCCTTTTCCTTGTTCTTGTGCTGGCTGCGCCCGTCCTGGCAGGTCACCACGGTGCCGGTCGGCAGGTGCGTGATGCGCACGGCGGAATCGGTGGTATTGACGTGCTGTCCGCCCGCACCGGATGCCCGGTAAACGTCGATCTTGAGGTCCTTGTCCTCGATCTGCACGTCGACCTCGTCCGGTTCCGGCAGGACGGCCACGGTCGCCGCGCTGGTGTGGATCCGCCCGCCGCTTTCGGTCACCGGCACACGCTGCACCCGGTGGACCCCGCTTTCGAACTTCAGCTTGGCGAAGACGCCGTTGCCGGTGATCTGGGCCACGGCTTCCTTGAACCCGCCGATGTCGCTGGCATTGGCCGAAACCAGTTCGAACCGCCAGCCCTGCTCGGCGGCAAAGCGCTCGTACATCCGCAGGAGATCAGCCGCGAACAGCGCGGCTTCATCGCCCCCGGTCCCGGCGCGCACTTCCAGCATGGCCGAGCGGCTGTCGGCCGAATCGCGCGGCAACATGGCGATGGCCAGCGCATGCTCGGCCTCGGGCAGTTCCGCGCGGATCCGGGCCAGTTCTTCTTCGGCCAGCTCGCGCATGTCGGGATCGTCCAGCTCGGCCAGGCTCGCCAGCTCCCCGCGCATCGCGGCCACGGCCTCGGCCGCCCTGGCGACCGGCTCCAGCTCGGCATAGTCGCGGCTGGCGGCGATGAAATCCTTGCCCTCCAGCGTACCCGAAGCCAGCCGCGCCTCGATCTCGGCGAAGCGGGCAGCAATCTGGGCAAGACGGGCGTCGGAGACGCTCATCCTTGTTGCAGCACCAGGTTTTCGACAGCGGTCGCCACATCGCCGCCGTCACCCTTGACGCGGCGCGAAGGTCCGCCATCGGTCACCGTGAACGAGATCAGCGTGTGAGACGGTATCTTGGCCGCCTTGTCGTAACGCTTGCGGGGCGATCCGGTCGAAACGATGTCGGTCACAAAGCTCGCTTCGCGAAGCTTGCGGACGAGAGCCAGACCATCACCAAGACGACTGTCATCTTCGACGACGACAATCGCATCGAGGGTTGGCTCTTGCTTGTCCCCCACCAGCATCGCAAGCCGTTCAACCCCGGCCGCCCAGCCAACCGCCGGTGTCGGCGCGCCGCCCAGGCTTTCCATCAGCCCGTCATAGCGCCCGCCGCCCAGCACCGTGCCTTGCGCGCCGAGCCGGTCGGTCACGAATTCGAACGCGGTGTGGCGGTAATAGTCGAGCCCGCGGACCAGTGCCGGGGCGCGGGTCCAGGCGACGCCGGCGGCGTCCAGCCCGCTGGTGACCCTGGCGAAGAAGGCCTGCGCTTCGTCGCTCAGGAAATCGTCGATCTTCGGGGCATCGTCCACAAAGGCGCGGTCGCGCGGGTCCTTGCTGTCGAGGATGCGCAGCGGGTTGCGCTCCAGCCGGTCCTGCGAATCCTCGGACAGTTCGCCCTTCACGGCGCGGAAGTATTCGACCAAGGCAGCACGCCAGGCTTCGCGGCTTTCCCCGTCGCCCAGGGTGTTGAGCATCAGCGTCACGCCGTCGGCAATGCCCAGCTCCTTGAGCAGCTGATCGGCCATGACCAGCAGTTCGACATCGGCCTGCGGTTCGGCCGCGCCGATGATCTCGGCGTCCAATTGGTGGAACTGACGGTAACGGCCCTTCTGCGGGCGTTCATAGCGGAACAGCGGGCCGTGGGTGGCGACCTTTACGGGCGCGAACTGCTGCCAGCCATTGGTGAGGTAGGCCCGCGCGATCCCGGCGGTGAATTCCGGCCGCAGGGTCAGCGAATCCCCGCCGCGATCCTCGAACGAATACATTTCCTTGGAAACGACATCGGTCGTCTCACCGATGCTGCGGCTGAACACTTCGGTCTTTTCGAACACCGGCATTTCCACCCGGCGGAAGCGGTAGAGCTTGCGGATGCGTTCGAAGGTTTCGACCACGTGCGCGAAAGCCTCGGCATCGGGGCCGAAAATGTCCTGGGTTCCGCGGATCGCCTGTGGGGTCTTGCTCATGGTCGCTGCGCTTAGTCCGGTGCGGGCGATAGGTGAAGCAGGATTCGCTGTTTGCCTGTCCTACACGGCATGACCGGGCTATGCTTGCCCCCGCAGCGGGGACGGGGATTTTTTCTTTCCGGAACCCTGTGAACTTTGTGAACTTCCGGCCAGTTGCACGGCGATCAAGTTGTCGGCATGAGGACATGATGAACACCAAGACCCGGATCGCCCTTGCCGCCGCCGTGCTCGCTCTTGCCGCACCGGCCATTTCCGCCACCCTGTCCTCGCCGATCGCCGTGCCGCTGTCGCGCCAGATCCCCGATGCGGCCGACGTGCCCTATCCGGGCGGGACGATGAAGCTGCACATCGATGCGACCGACATCACCCGGGGTGCCTACCGCGTGACGCAGACCGTGCCGGTCGCGCCTGGCACCAAGCGGCTGACGTTGATGCTGCCGCAGTGGCTGCCCGGCAACCACGGCCCACGCGGGCCGATGGCCGAACTGGTCGATATCCACTTCTTCGCCGGGGACCAGAAGCTCAGCTGGAAGCGCGATCCGGTGGAAGTCTATGCCTTCCACATCGATGTGCCGGCCGGCGCGAAGGACGTGACCGCGAAATACATCCACACCAGCCCGCTGCAGTCGGCCGAGGGCCGGATCACCATGACGCAGGAAATGCTCAACCTGCAGTGGGAGAAGATGAGCCTCTATCCCGCCGGGCACTATGTCCGCCAGATCAAGGTCGTGCCGTCGGTTACCATTCCGCAGGGCTGGACCGCCGCTGTCGCGCTCGACGGGCTGAAGCAGGATGGCAACACCCTGACCTGGGACGCGACGACCTACGAGATCCTGGTCGATTCCCCGATCTTTGCCGGCAAGTATTTCCGCAAGTGGGATCTGGGCCAGAACGTCACGTTGAACGTCGTGGCCGACAAGCCGGAACAGCTCAACGCCAAGCCCGAGCATATCGAGCCGCACCGGCATTTGGTGACCGAATCGCGGATCGCTTTCGGGGCCAACCATTTCGACCGCTATGAATTCCTCCTCGCCCTGACCGACCGGATGGGCGGGATCGGTCTGGAGCACCACCGCTCGAGCGAGAACCAGCTGGAACCGAACGCGTTCCTGGAGTGGGACAAGTACGAATGGGACCGCAACCTGCTGCCCCACGAATATGCCCATTCGTGGATCGGCAAGTACCGCCGCCCGGCGCGGCTGTGGACGCCGGACTATCGCCAGCCGATGCAGGACGATCTGCTGTGGACCTATGAAGGGCAGGACCAGTTCTGGGGCACCGTGCTGGCCGCGCGCTCCGGCCTGCAGAGCAAGGACATGGTGCTGGGCATGCTGGCGGGCTGGGCCGGCAGCTTTTCGGTGCAGCCGGGGCGGCGCTGGCGCTCGGTCGAGGATACCGGCCACGATCCGATCTTCGCCGCGCGCAAGGCCAAGCCCTTCCCCAGTCTGGCCCGCAACGAGGACTATTATACCGAAGGCGCGCTGATCTGGCTGGAATTTGACCAGATCATCCGCCGCGAAACCGGCGGCAAGCGCAGCATCGACGATTTCGCCAAGCTGTTCTTCGGGATGAACGACGGCGACTATGGCCAGCTGACCTATGAGCTGGACGAGATCATCACCAAGCTCAACGCGGTGGCCCCTTATGACTGGGCCGGGTTGATCGAAAAGCGGATCAACACCCCGGGGCAGCCCGCACCGGTGATGGGGATCGAGCTGGGCGGATACCGGCTGGCCTGGCGCGACGAGCCCAACCCCTTCGAAAAGGCGCGGATGGCCGATGCCAAGCAGCTGACCCTGACCTTCTCGATCGGGCTCAACCTCGACAAGGACGGCAAGGTGCTTTCCACCCAGTGGGACAGCCCGGCCTTCAACGCCGGGATCGTGCCGGGATCGAAGATCGTGGCGATCAACGGCAATGCCTATGACGGCGACGGCATGAAGGCGGCCATTACCGCGGCCAAGGATGGCGGGCCGCTGGAACTGCTGATCCAGCGCGGCAGCCGCTACCAGACCGTGGCGCTGGACTATCGCGGCGGGCTGCGCTGGCCGTGGCTGGAACGGGCCGCCCCCGGCACCGCGCCGACCGGGCTTGACCGGCTGCTGATGCCGCGCCGGCCGATGGGCAAGGCGAAGTAGGCACGAAGCATTCCGGCGCGCAAAATATCGCCGTTCAGACCTTGGTCGGTGTTGCAGTGCAGCATCGACCGGGGTATGGGCCGCGCACCATGCGTATCGACAAGATCCCCGTTGGCGACAATCCGCCCGAGAGCCTCAACGTCATCATCGAAGTGCCCGTCGGCGGAGAGCCGGTGAAGTACGAATTCGACAAGGAATCGGGGGCGCTGTTCGTCGACCGGATCCTGCACACCCCGATGCGCTATCCGGCCAATTACGGCTTCATTCCGCACACCCTGTCGGACGATGGCGACCCGCTTGACGCGCTGGTCATCGCCCGTTCTCCGTTCGTCCCCGGCTGCGTCGTCCGCGCCCGGCCGATCGGCGTGCTGAACCTGGAAGACGAGCACGGCGGCGATGAGAAGCTGATCTGCGTGCCGGTCGATTCGACCTTCCCGTACTACTCCGACATCGGCGAGCGGAAGGACCTGCCCTCGATCGTGCTGGCACAGATCGAGCACTTCTTCACCCACTACAAGGATCTCGAAGCCGAGAAGTGGGTGCGGATCGGCAAGTGGGGCGATGCCGACGATGCCCGCCAGATCGTGCTGGACTGCATCGCGCGGTACGAAGCGGACAAGGCCGCGAAGGGCTGATCCGGCCCTGCGGCCTCAGTCCCCCGCCACCGTCATCCCGTCGACGCGGATCGTCGGCACGTTGACACTGCGGTGCCATTCCAGATCGTTGGCTGCTGACAGCTGCCGGAACATGTCGATCAGATTGCCGGCGACGGTGAATTCCGCGACCGGCCCCGCGATCTCGCCCTTGACGATGCGGAAGCCCGAAGCGCCGCGGCTGTAGTCGCCGGTCACGCCGTTGACCCCGTGGCCGATCAGTTCGGTCACGAACACACCCTCGGCAATGTCGGCGATCAGATCGGCCACGCTGACCGTGCCAGGCGAAAGGTGGACGTTGCTGGTGGTCACCCCCGGGGCTCCGCCAGCGCCGCGCGCGGCATGGCCGGTCGGGGTTCCGCCAAGCTGGCGGGCAGCGGCGCTGTCCATCAGCCAGCCGGTCAGTCTGCCTCCTTCGACCAGCGCGCGCGGCGCCGTCGCCAGGCCCTCGCCATCGAACGGGTGCGAGGACAGTCCGCGAAGGCGCAGCGGATCATCGTGAATCGAGACGGAGGGAGCAAACAGTTGCTCATCCTCGTGGCCCAGCAGGAAACTGGCGCGGCGGGCAATTGCGCTGCCGCTCATCGCCCCGGCAAGGTGCGAGATCAGCGATCCGCCGACCCGCGGATCGAATACCACCGGCATCGGCCCGCTCTTGAGCCGGCCGGGATTCAGGCGATGGACCGCGCGCTGCCCGGCGATGCGGCCGATCTCTTCAAGCGGCGGCAGGTCGGCCAGGTGCCGGGCCATGCGCCAGGCATAGTCGCGTTGCATCGCCCCGCCTTCTCCCGCGATGGCGGTGGCACTGATCCCGTGCATGGTTCCGCCGAACGATCCGGCAAAGCCATGGCTGGTGACAAGCGCGAACACCCGGTGGGCCAGGCTGGCATGGCCGCCTTCGGAATTGGTCACCCCGGGCACGGCGCGCGCGGCATCTTCGACAGCCAGAGCCCGCTCGCGCAGCTGGGCCGGGGTCATTGCCATCGGATCGTGCGAATCGAGATCGGCGAACGGCCCCCGGTGCAGCAGTTCTTCCGGGGCCAGCCCGGCGTAGAGATCTTCAGGCGCGGCACGGGCCATGTCGACCGCGCGGGCCGCCAGTTCCTTCAGCGCCGCATCCGACAAGTCACTCGATCCGATCGAGGCCGAGCGGCGGCCAACAAAGACGCGCAGGTCCAGGTGTTCGGCTTCCGACCGCTCGACATCCTCGAGCGCGCCCAGCCGCACCGCGACGCTTTCCGAGGAAGACCCGGAATAGACCGCATCGGCGGCATCGGCCCCGGCGGCGCGCGCAATGTCAATCAGCGCGGCGGCGCGGTCCTGGGCGGCTTGGGGGCTGAGCATGGAAACGGCGACTCCGGTCAGTAAGCTGGAGCCGCCGATCTAGGGACTAAAGCTGCAAAAGCAATCAGGCGAGCGCCTTGGCCACACCCAGGAACAGACCGGCGACCACGAACGGCAAGCCCAAGGCCAGCGCCCAGAGCCAAGCCTGATCCCGGCGGTAGTAGCGACCGAACTGCGGATCGGCCGCCTGAGCATCGCTCAGCCGGTTCCAGCGCTTCTCGAAACGGCGGCAGGCCGGAATGATTGCGGCGACGAGGATCACGAAAGCAAAGTAGGGCAACATCGACCCACCCTTGCCGTGGAGAGCGCCCATCGTAACGACGATCTGAAGACCGGTGTAAACCAGTAGCGCATAGGCGATGTTGTCGCTCATCCGCTTGCGCCAATCGAGCGGCTTTGCCGATCCGGCACGCGAAGAGATGACACCCTGCCAGGCCTTGGCCATGATCCTGTCCCCTTTGTTCCCCTTATTACGGGGAGTAAAACACCGAAGTCCCGCCTGATCAAGCCCCGTTAAGCATTGTTTGCGCAGCCACTGCCCGGTCCTGGCTGCGCAGGCCATGCACGAAACCTGCCAGATTGCGTCCCCGCCCCTTGCCGATGGCCTTCCGGCCTTCTAAATCGGGAAGCATGACCAGCGAAGTCCAGCACCTTGTTGCGGCCAACACCGATGCGATGAAGCCGATCCCGCAGGGCGGGCTCGAAGTGATCTCGATCGCCAAGAGCTATGACAAGCGCGCTGTGCTGACTGACATTTCGCTGTCGGTCGGCAAGGGCGAAGTCCTGGGCCTGCTGGGTCCCAACGGCGCTGGCAAGACCACCTGCTTCTATTCGATCATGGGGCTGGTGCGGCCGGATTCTGGCCGGATCCTGATGGATGGGGTCGATGTCACCAATCTGCCGATGTATCGCCGCGCGATCCTTGGCCTGGGCTATCTGCCGCAGGAAACCAGCATCTTCCGCGGCCTGACGGTGGAGCAGAACATCTCCTGCGTGCTCGAACTGGCCGAGCCCGATCCCGACACCCGCGCCCGCGAACTGCAACGCCTGCTTGATGAATTCGGCCTCGACCGGCTCCGTTCCAGCCCGGCCATGGCGCTGTCCGGCGGGGAGCGCCGCCGCTGCGAGATTGCCCGTGCGCTGGCCGCCAATCCCTCGATCATGCTGCTGGACGAACCCTTCGCCGGGATCGACCCGCTCTCGATCAGCGACATCCGCGATCTGGTGAAGGACCTCAAGCAGCGCGGCATCGGCGTGCTGATCACCGATCACAATGTGCGCGAAACGCTCGACATCGTCGATCGCGCCTGCATCATCTATGGCGGGCAGGTGCTGTTCGCCGGCAGCCCGGAAGAACTGGTCGCGGACGAGAACGTGCGGCGGCTCTACCTTGGCGAGGGCTTTACGCTCTAGGCCGACCGACCATGGCCCTCGGTCCCCGCCTCGACTTACGGCAATCGCAATCACTGGTGATGACGCCGCAACTGCAGCAGGCGATCAAGCTGCTGGCGCTGTCGAACCTGGAAGTGGAAGCCTTCATCGGCGAGGCGCTGGAAGCCAATCCGCTGCTTGACGTCAGCGCTCCGACCGAACCGGAAACCGCCTTGATCGAGCCGGACGAGCAGCGTCGCACCACGCTCGAGACTTCGCCCGCCGACCAGCTGATTGCTGAAGGCCGGGCCGAGGACGACCGCCCGCTCGATATCGACCCGTCCGCGCTCGACCGCGACCGCGACACCGGCGATTGGGCCGCCGACATTCGCATTTCCCCTGGCGAGGACGGTCCCGGGATCGACGAGCGCGGCGATGCCCCGCCCAGCCTCGCCGAACACCTCCATGCCCAGATCGGTGCCGTGACCCGCGACCCCATGCTGGCCTTCATCGCCCGCCACATCGCCAGCGAGCTGGACGAGGCCGGTTACCTGCCCGCCACATGCGCCGACATCGCCCGGGAACTGGGAGTGGACGAGGACGAGGCCGAGGCGGCCCTGGCGCTGGTGCAAAGCCTCGACCCGACCGGGGTCGGCGCACGCAGCCTGGGCGAATGCCTGGCGCTGCAAGCAAAGGAGGCCGATCGCTACGATCCCTGCATGGCGCGGCTGCTCGACAATCTCGATCTCCTCGCCCGCGGCGAACTGCCCCGCCTGAAGCGGATGTGCGGGGTGGATGACGAGGATTTTGCCGACATGCTGGCCGAACTGCGCGGCTATGATCCCAAGCCCGGTCTACGCTTCGGCAGCGGCGGCGGCGATCCGGTGACGCCGGACATCCTGCTGATACCGCGCACCGACGGCGGCTGGGACTTGCAATTGAACCAGGCAACCCTGCCCCGGCTGGTCGTCAACCGCAGCTACTATGTCGAGATGCGCGGCGCCTGCGATGACAAGACCGCGCGCGGCTGGCTGTCGGACAAGCTGGCCGATGCCAACTGGCTGGTAAAGGCGCTGGACCAGCGCGCCCGCACAATTCTGAAAGTGGCGAGCGAAGTGGTGAAGCAGCAGGACGGTTTCTTCCGCCACGGCGTCTCGCACCTGAAACCCCTCACCCTGCGGGCCGTGGCCGAAGCGATCGAAATGCACGAATCGACCGTCAGCCGCGTCACCAGCAACAAGTACCTCGCCTGCCCGCGCGGCACGTTCGAGCTGAAGTACTTCTTCACCTCCGGCGTCGCTTCGGCCGATGGCGAAGGCGCGGTTTCGGCCAACGCAGTCAAGGCCGCGATCAAGGCGCTGATCGACGCGGAGGATCCCAAGGCGATCCTGTCCGACGATACCCTGGTCGATCTGCTGCGCGAAAAGGGCTTCGATCTGGCCCGCCGCACTGTGGCCAAATACCGCGAGGCGATCGGCCTTGGCAGTTCGGTCCAGCGGCGGCGGCAAAAGGCACTGGCGGGAATACGCTGATCGGGCGCCTTGCCGAAACTATTCCGGCGAATTAGCATTTGCTGCTCACCCTGCGGAGGTCCCGTCATGCGGCATGCAACCCTGATTTTGGCGATTGGATTGGTGGCCACACTGACCAGCGCAGGCGGGTTGCTGGCGCAGTCGGCAAGCGATCCCTTTGCCGCCTATCGCAAGGCACCCAGTGTGCTGGTCCCCGAACACGCTCCGGGCATGTGCCTCGACTATGATCTGAACCAGCCTTGGACCAACGCTCATCTTTGGCAATGCTGGCCAAGTTGGAACCAGGCCTTTTCCTTCAAGGGCCAGGGCAACAAGGGACAGATCTGGCTGGGTGGGCAGCGCTGTCTGACATCGCAGCGCGGCAACGGCTTGCGCGTGGCCATGCTGGAATGCGATGGTAGCCCTGCCCAGACCTGGACGCTGATCGGATCACAAATCCGCGATGTCGATGGCCGCTGCCTGGACGCCAGCGGTGCGGGGAAGGGCAATGGCAACTGGGTGATCACCTATGACTGCGTCAGCGGGGCACCGAACCAGCGCTGGCGGTTCAGCACTGTGCGGGCCGAACAGAAACGGGCCGGAACTGGCGTTCAGGGCCTGCCGCCGGGCATGGACGGGAAGTATCCCGCCGGATTTGCGCAACTGGCGGAGTTTCTGGAGCAGAACCGCCCGCGCTTCACTCCGCGGGCCATAACTGGTGCCGAACGGAAGGAGATCGACCAGCTGGTCGCACCCTACAAGTCGATCGATGTGGTCAAGTTTCTTCACTACAACAGCCGCCCGAAATGGGGCGACCTGAAGGTGCCGTATCCCGTGATCATGCGATTGATGCAGCTGGCCGAAAGTGGCGACAAGTACGCCATGGACCAGCTCCTGCGCATGATGCACCTGGCCCTGATGATCGGCGAGTCCAATAGCGTATGGTATGGTTCCAGCAACTACGACCCTGTTGCTCCGAACAGCCCGATGGGAACCGATCAGGCACTTGCCTGGATCCGCCTGTACCAGCTGACCAGAGTCTGGGCGGCGCACCGCTGGGCCCGGCATGGACCGGACCGGCTGGCAGCCTTTGCCTTTACCAAGTGCTATCCCACGCATGGCCGCTGTGGTTACATTTATGAGATCGACCGGTCGAAAGAGGGCGGCAATCTCAGCGAATGGGCCCTGACAGGCAAAGGCCGCTTCTTTCAACCGATCAACAATATCCGCTTCGTGCCGGTCGATGGGGGACCGCAGGCGCGACTTGACCGCTTCAAGTACCTGCTGGCGCAGCTTCGGTGGACCCATCAGGGCCGCAATACGCACCTGACCGATGAGGACTATTACTGGATGGCCGCTTTCGCGCGGACATATGGGCTGGAGGATGTCTACGACAACGCTTGGATGGTCTCTTCAATGAACGATCAGCGAACGTGGCATCCCAGTGAACAGCAGTTCGAGATCGCCAAGTCCAATGAGCGGCGAAAGTCCAACTGGGAATCGGATTTCAGCCTCCCCAGCTTACCCCGGGACCGGCAGGTGCGGCTGCTTTATGAGGCGAAGTACCTTGGGAATGACTATGTGCTGCGTTTTGCCGGCAAGTACGAGCTGGAAAATCAGGACGAACTGGAGCTGATCTGTAACCTGAATAGTCCCCATTGCCAGCGGCAAGCGGCGATGATGCGTGCGACCGCTGCCCGCAATGCAAAGTATGCAGCCGAGCTCGAAGCTCGCCGGCAGGCGGTCAACAATTTCGGAACCGGCCGGGTAACCAATTCCACGGTTACAGTGCGCAATTACGATCAGAACGGCAATTACACCGGATCGACCACCACGACCCGCACCGATGCCGAACTGCAGGGAGCGAGGCCGCAGTAGCAGCCAACCGAAGGCTCTCGCGATGACTGCGCTTCCCTGCGCGGGAAAGGCTGTCTAGTCTCTACCGAGATCGACATCCCGGGGAGGACGCCTGCATGAAAATCCGCCACCTGATTGCTGCCGGCCTGATGGCTGCCGTGGCCGCTGCGCCGGCCCTGGCCGACCGTCTCGAATACCGCGTCCTGACCCAGAACCGCGATATCGGGCATTTCAAGCTCGATCGCCAGGACGGCAAGATCACGGTCGATTTCGATTACAAGCAGAACGGGCGCGGGCCGACGATCAGCGAAGTCGTCACGCTCGACAAGAACGGCGCGCCGTTGGTCTGGACGATCACCGGGCGCACCACCTTCGGCAATGCGGTGAACGAGACTTTCACCCGCGGCGTCAATCACGCCATCTGGAAAGACCTGTCCGGCACCGGCGGGGCCAAGGGCAGCAATGTCCCGCGTTATTACGCAACGCAGAATGGCTCGCCGCTGGATGTGGCACTGCTGGCCAAGGCACTGCTGACCGATCCCGACCGGTCCATGCCGGTGGCCCCGGCCGGTATCGCGCGACTGACCGAGCGGGCGCGCAGCACCTTTGACGGGCCGAACGGCAGGATCGAGGTCATCACTTACGAACTGTCCGGCCTTTCGCTCAACCCGACCTACATCACGCTGGACGCCAGCGGAGAGCTGTTCGCGATTGCCAGCGCCGATTTCATCATCGCCCGCAAGGGCTATGAAACCGCTGCCGACGAGCCGCTTAGGGCGCTGTCGGAACGGCTGGAATCAGAGCGTTTTTCCAGCATCCAGAAGGAATTCGCCCACCGCTATGATGGGCCGGTGCGGATCCGCAATGTGCGGATCTTCGATCCGGTCACCGGCCAGCGCAGCGAGGCGCGCGACGTGGTCATGTCCGGCAGCCGGATCGCCAGCATCCAGCCGGCCGGCAGCCTTGCCACTCCGGGTGAAACCGAAATCGACGGGGCCGGCGGCACGCTGGTGCCGGGCCTCTATGAAATGCACGGCCATCTGGCCCAGCAGGACGCATTGCTGAACCTGCTGGCCGGGATCACCACGGTTCGCGACATGGGCAATACCAACCCGGTGCTGGACGTGCTGATCGACCGGATCGGCAAAGGCGAAGTGGCGGGTCCGCGGATCGTCCGGTCGGGCTTCATCGAGGGCAAGAGCCCGTTCAGCAGCGCTACCGGCAAGCTGGTGGAAACCGAAGAACAGGCGATCGCAGCGGTCCGCTGGTATGCCGCGCGCGGGTACTGGCAGGTCAAGCTCTACAATTCGATGGACCCCAAATGGGCCCCTGCCGTGGTAGCCGAAGCGCACCGGCTGGGCCTGCGTGTATCGGGTCACGTTCCGGCCTTTTCCAGCGCGGACGAGATGATTGCAGCTGGCTTCGACGAGGTGACCCACGTCAACCAGCTGATGCTGGGCTGGGTGCTCAATCCCGGCGAGGATACCCGGACGCTGTTCCGCTTCACCGCGATGCGGCGCTTCCCCAATCTGGACCTCGCATCGCCCAAGGTCACCGCCACGCTGGATGCCATGGTGAAGCGAGGCGTGGCGCACGAGCCGACCATCGGCATCCACGAACTGGGCCTGACCGCACTGGACGGCAAGACCAACCCGGGCGCGATCGACTATATCGATCACATGCCCCCGGCAGAGCAGCGCCAGCTTAAGCAGGCCCTGTTCGGGGCCGATACGCCGAAGGAACGCGCCGAATATGTCGCCGCCTATGCCAAGATCATGGACACGCTGCGGCTGATGCACAGCCGCGGGATCCTGCTGATCCCGGGCACGGACCTGGGCGGCGGCTTTACCTATCACCGCGAACTGGAACTGTTCGGCCAGCTGGGCATGACCCCGGCGCAGGTGCTGCGGCGCGGCACCTGGGACATGGCCCGCTACATGGGGCAGGATCAGGCACTAGGCAGCATCGAGCGCGGCAAACTGGCCGATTTCTTCCTGGTCCCCGGCGATCCGACCCAGGACCTGAAAGCGATCAAGAAGGTCGCCATGGTGGTCAAGGGCGGAACGGTCTACTTCCCGGATGAGATTTATCCGCGACTGGGCATCAAGCCCTTCGCCTTCGTGCCGAAGGTAACCCGACCGGTCGGAGCCAAGTAATGACTCCGTGGCTGATCTGGGGCACGGCGCTCGCGCTCTATGTGCTGTTCCGCTTGTGGTATGACAACTGGCGCGGGCCGCTCAGCCAGGCTGAGATCGACGCCTTTCTATCCGAGGTGAGGGGCAAGTATTCGGGCGGCAACGATCCGGCCGTGCTGCGCGCCTTTCTGGAAGCGGATGACGGCAAGGAGTTCGTCATGCTCAACCTGGTCAAGATCGAGCAGGGCATGGTCACCGATCCCGCCACCGGCCAGCCGATGGAGGGCCGCGCGGCGATGCGGCGCTATTCCGATCCGTTCGTCCGCGCGCTGCTGCGCAAGGGCGGGCACCCCGGCATGGTCGGGGCCAAGGTCGGACCCTATGTCGATGCCTGGAACGTAGAGGCCGATCCCGGCTGGTCGATCTTCGGCCTGATGCGCTATCGCAGCCGCCGTGACATGCTGGCGATGGTCCGCGACCCGCGCTTTGCCGAAATCCACCCCTACAAGCTGCTGGGCATCCCGACGACCTTCAGCTTCCCGACCCAGCGCCAGGTCTCGGTCTACATGGGCCCGCGTGTATGGGTGGCGCTGGTGCTGGCACTGGCGGCGGCGCTGGTGCAGTTGATGGTCGGGAAATAGCAGGCCAGCGATCCGGATTTACTATTCAGGAGTTGCCAGCCCCCGTGCAATAGGCATAAATTTCAGCCGTCTATCGAACAGGGGCATGATCACGATGGCGCGATTCTGGCGCATTCTTGCAGCATTACTGGCGCTGATCTGGGCCGCCCCTTCGCTGGCCGACGGGGTTGAGGACGCCCGGCCAAGTGTGGTGCGGGTTATTGCCGTGATCGAAGTACCCGGAGGCGTGCGCTATGGCACGGGCTCAGGCTTTGCCATTTCGCCAACCCGGATCGTGACCAACGCCCATGTGGTCGAGATGGTCTACAACGCCAGCGGCCCTTCCGGCATCGGCATCGTTCCCGGCAATACCCGCAAACGGATCGGCGCCCGGATCGTGGCCTATGATCCGGCGCGCGATCTGGCCGTGCTGGAAGTGCAAGGCGCGCGCTTCACGCCGCTCAAGGTCTATGGCGGCGCCTTTCGCGACGGGTCTGATGTTGTGGCATTGGGCTACCCCGGCAACGTCGATGAGCTGACTGACGCCACGGTGATCGAACCGCAAGCCGCCGTCCGGGCCGGGGGCAACTTTTCCAACATGAGCCGGATCGACGGGGTCGAAGTGATGCTGCACACGGCCCAGATCGCACATGGCAATTCCGGCGGGCCGCTGGTCGACCAGTGCGGCCGGGTGCTGGGCGTCAACACCTTCGTCACTCGCAATGAGCGAGGCGATGCCAGCTTCGGATTTGCCATTTCGTCGAGCGAGCTTCGCGCCTTTCTGAAGCGCAACGGCCAGAGCGCCGGCGTGGTCGACGATGAATGCGTGCCGCCCGAAGTGGCCGAGGCCCGCAAGCTGGCGGAACAAGCCAAGGCCGATCAGGAAAAGGCCAGGGCCGAAATGGAAGCCAAAGCCAGAGCCGATGCCGAGCGTCAGCAGCAACTGGCGCTGATCCAGGAGGAACGCGATAACCGCATGGCGCTATCCGCGCTGCTGCTGGTGCTGGCGGCACTCGCGGGGGCTTACGGGCTGATGGCCCAGCACAGGCAGGATCCCGAAAACCCGCAGCCATGGAAGGCCCGGATCGGTTTGGGCGGCGCGGCGGTACTGATCGTGATCGCTGCGGCCGCCTTCCTGACCCGCCCGTCGCTGAGCGATCCGGTGTTCCCGGCTGCTTTTCCAGCCGCCAGCGAGGAGCCCGATGCCGCGAGCAAGGCGGCCGCCGATGCCGCCAGCGCGGAGCCGGCCCGCAAGATTTCCTGCACCATCGATGAGGGCCGCAGCGAGTATTACGCGGCCGATCCGGCGCCGGTCGCGCTGAGCATCAGCGAAGGCGGCTGTGTCAACGGGCGCACCCAGTATGCCGCCAGCGGCGACGGCGCATGGCAACGCGTGGCCGTGCCCAAGGAGGAGAATGTCGTTTCCCGGCTGACTTTCGATCCCAAGGCCATGACCTACACGCAGGAACGCTGGCTGCCGGATGCAGAAACCATGGCCGCAGCCCGCGCTGCCAAAGACAAGCTGCCCAGCCAATCCTGCGACTTGCCCGAAGCCGGACGCAAGCAGCTGGCCGATGCCCAGCGCAAGATCACCAGCGGGATGAGCAGCGCACCGGACGAGCGGCTGGTTTTCCGTTGCAAGGCGGGGTGATCAAGCCTCCAGCTCGACGTCCCAGTATAGCCAATCACGCCAGGTTTCGTGGAGGTAGTTCGGCGGAAAGCCGCGGCCGCGTTCCTGAAGTTGCCAGCTGGTCGGGCGGATTGGATCGATCAGCAGCGGCATACCGGCCTGTTTCGGGGTGCGACCGCCCTTCCGGAGATTGCAGGGCGCACAGGCGGTGGCGACGTTTTCCCAGCTGGTCCGCCCGCCCAGCCGCCGGGGCACCACGTGATCGAAGGTCAGCTGATGCGGGCTGCCGCAGTACTGGCAGCTGAACCGGTCGCGCAGGAACAGGTTGAAGCGGGTGAAGGCCGGATGCTCGCTGGGTTTCACATACTGGCGCAGCGCAATCACCGACGGGATCGGCATGGTCCAGCTGGGCGAATGGACTTCGCGCGCATAGCTGGCGACGATATCGACGCGCTCCAGAAACACCGCCTTGATCGCGGTCTGCCAGGGCCAAAGGCTGAGCGGGTAATAGCTGAGCGGGGTATAATCCGCGTTGAGTACCAGAGCCGGACAATCGCCAAGCGGGCGGGAGGGATCCCCCTCTGCGCTGCGGAACCGGGCCGCGCGCTCGATCAGCTCCGCCTTGAGCATGACCTCTTGTGACAAGTGCAGGTGACGGTTCTGCGACAGTCCATGCGCAGACAACACCATGGCCGGGGCGGGCCCGTCAAGCCTTGCCAACGGGCACAATCCACAGGACAAGCGCAGCCGTGATCCGCACCCGCTTTGCCCCCAGCCCAAACGGCCTGCTGCACCTTGGCCATGCCTATGCGGCGATCGAGGCGCACGATCTGGCCCGCGCGAAGGGCGGTGAATTCCTGCTGCGGGTCGAGGATATTGATCCGGGCCGCAGCCGCGCGGAACTGGTGGGTGAAATCGAGGCCGACCTTGCCTGGCTGGGCCTCGTCCACGACGGCCCTGTCCTGCACCAGTCCGCCCGCCTCGACGCCTATGCCGCGGCAGGGGAGCAGCTGAAAGCCATGGGATTGCTCTATCCCTGCCAGTGCACTCGCGCCGAGGTGCTGGCCGCTGCCAGCGCCAGCGGACCCGATGGCCCGGTCTATGCGGGAACCTGCCGGGACCGCGATGTGAACCCGGAAGGGGCAGCGTGGCGGATCGCGATGGACCGCGCGGTCCGGCTGGCCGGGCCGCTGACCTGGGAAGACGAACTGGCCGGCCGGCAGGAAGCCATGCCGCAGCGCTTTGGCGATGTCGTGCTGCTGCGCAAGGAAGCCCCCGCGAGTTATCACCTGGCGGCAACGCTGGACGATGCCTGGCAGGGAATCACGCTGGTCACGCGCGGGCACGACCTGTTCCAAGCGACACATGTCCACCGCCTGCTTCAGGCCCTATTGGACCTGCCGGTGCCGCGCTGGCACCACCATGCCTTGCTGGTCGAGGCGGACGGGCGCAAGCTGGCCAAGCGGCGCGGCTCGCCCGCGCTGAAGGACCTGCGCGATGCGGGCGTTGACGGTGCGGTGCTGGCGGCCGACCTCAGGGCCGGGCGCTTCCCCGCTGGCCTTTCACTTGGGCTGGGTTTAGGAGACGGTACATGAACTGGTTTCTCGGCATTCTGATCGCGGGCCTGATGGTCCTGACCGTCATCACCCTGATCCGCGGGATCGTGGCTTTCATGCAAAGCACGCGCGAGGATCTGGAGCGGCCCGAAGGGGCCGGTCCCACGGCGATGCAACTGCAGCAGAACAAGATGATGTTCCGCCGGATCTGGTTCCAGGCCGCCGCGATCCTGGTCGCCGGCATCCTGCTTTATGCCAACCAGGGCTGAGGCCCGCCTTGGTCAAGCTGAACAAGATCTACACCCGCACCGGTGACGATGGCACCACCGGACTGGTCGACGGCACCCGCCGCGCCAAGCATGATGCCCGGATGGACGCGATCGGCGTGGTGGACGAGGCCAACTCCGCCCTTGGTCATGCCGCCGTCGCTCTGGACGCTGACGGGCCGCACCGGATGGCAGTATACCGAATCCAGAACGACCTGTTCGATCTGGGCGCTGATCTGGCCACCCCCGGGGACAATTTCGCCCCGTCGGAAATGGTCCTGCGGATCGTGCCGGGACAGGCTGAGTGGCTGGAAGGCCAGATCGACCTGCTGAACGAAACCATGCCGCCGCTGACCAGCTTCATCCTGCCCGGCGGCAGCGAAGCGGCGGCCCGCGTCCACATTGCCCGCGCCACCACGCGCCGGGCCGAACGGGCGATGACCGCGCTGGCCGCACAGGAACCGGTCAATCCTGCGGCTCTGGCCTATATCAACCGCCTGTCGGACTACCTGTTTGTCCTGGCCCGGGCCATCAACGCGGGCAGCGGCGGCGACGTGCTGTGGGTGCCCGGCCAGAACCGCTGAAGGCCATTCGCCAAAAACCGCCACCAGCCATGCCGAAACCACTGGCAATCCGCCCAAGGCATCGCTAACCATCGCGCTCTGCTGCAAGTGCGAAGAGGGATTGAGCGATGCGGATCGTGGGCATTATCGGGGCTGGCCAGATGGGATCTGGTATCGCCCAGACCGTGGCCCAGAACGGCATCAGGGTGCTGCTTGCCGATGTTGACATCGCCCTGGCGGAAAAGGCCAAGGCCGGGATCGACAAGGCGCTGACCCGGCTTGTCAGCCGCGAGAAGCTGACCCCTGACGCGGCCGAGGCGGCCCTGGCCCGGATCACCCCGGTGGCGGACTATGCCCCGATGGCCGAAGCCGACCTGATCATCGAGGCCGCGACCGAAAAGGAAGAGATCAAGCGCCGCATCTTCGAAGCGGCCGGCAAGGTGCTGAACGCCGATGCGATCATGGCATCGAACACCAGTTCGATCCCGATCACCCGCATGGCCACCTCCTCGCCCGATCCCAAGCGCTTCATCGGGCTGCACTTCTTCAACCCGGTTCCGGTCATGGGCCTGATCGAGGTGATCCCGGGACTGGCCACGAGTGCCGAAACCGTGGCCCGCACCCGCGCCTTTGCCGAAAGTCTGGGCAAGCAGGTGGTTCAGGCCGAGGATGAACCCGGCTTTGTGGTCAACCGCATCCTGCTGCCGATGATCAACGAGGCGGTCTTCGTGCTGGGCCAGGGCACTGCCAGCATTGCCGATATCGACAAGGGCTGCAGGCTGGGCCTCAACCATCCGATGGGTCCGCTGGAACTGGCCGATTTCGTGGGGCTGGACACCTGTCTCGATATTGTCAGAGTGCTCTACAATACCACCGGGGATTCCAAGTACCGCCCCGCACCGTTGCTGGTCAAATATGTCGAAGCCGGTTGGCTGGGCCGCAAGGCCGGGCGCGGTTTCTACGACTATTCCGGCGAGGCACCGGTACCGACGCGTTGATGACTTGAACCGCCGGAGCATTGGTCCGGCAAGATTGGGAGGACGAACAGGCCATGTATCCAGCCGACTGGCACAAGCTTTACGGCGATATGACCGGCGAATCGGCCCGGCGGGTACTGACCCCGCTGGTCGAACTGTTCGGTGCCAAATCGATGGTCGAGGTCGGCTGCGGCAACGGTCACTGGACCCAGGCAGGGATCGATGCCGGGATCACCGACTACACCGTAGTCGATGGCCCGTGGAACAACCGTGATCACCTGCTGGTCGACCGGGCCAATTTCATCGAGGCCCGGCTGGAAGTGCCGCTTGTGCTGCCACGCCGCTATGACCTGGCGGTTTGCCTTGAAGTGGCCGAGCATGTGCGCGGGGACAGCGCCCCGACAGTGGTGGAATCGCTGTGCAACGCCTCTGACGTGGTGATCTTTGGCGCGGCGATTCCGTTCCAGGGCGGCTATGGCCACATCAACGAACAGTGGCCATCGTGGTGGCGCCCGCATTTCGAGGCGCAAGGCTATCGCCCCTATGATCTGGTCCGTCCCAAGCACTGGAACGACCGTGCGATCCACTACTGGTACCGCCAGAACATGTTCGTCTATGTGCGCGAGTGATCTGCCCCCTTCAGAGTGGTCCAGTTTCTATTTTAGAATTGGTCACG
>ERZ761602.1195-NODE-1195-length-49276-cov-5.147112_pt1 | contig 49276 bp, 40 predicted proteins | sample MGYA00512165_ERZ761602 | MGnify/ENA primary metagenome ERZ761602 (study PRJEB28899, sample SAMN02445085) | bioreactor sludge metagenome | biome: EBPR sludge; isolation source: Thorneside wastewater treatment plant | place: Australia: Brisbane, Thorneside...
CGAAGGCGCTATCGGCATAAGAGCACTAACGCCTATTTTGAATAGAGTCTATTCAATCGCGCCAGCCCGATCGGTGATGACGATGCCGTTGGCGGCGGCCTCCAGCGCCGCGGCCTGCAGGCGGAGCTGCTCAGCGGCGTGCCTCTGCTCCGTAATGTCGCGCGCCACGGCGTAGATGAGCTCACCTTGGGGATAGGAGCGCCACTCCAGCCAGCGGTACGAGCCATCCTGGCAACGGTAGCGGTTGATGAAGTTGCGCACCTCGGCCTGCCCGGCCAGATGGCCGACTGCCGCCAGGGTCGCGTCCAGGTCGTCCGGGTGGACCAGGTCCAGGAAGCGCCGGCCTTCCAACTCGGCCAGCGGATAGCCCAGGGTCCGCTCCCATTCCGGGTTCAAGCGCCGGAAGCGGCCGTCGGTGTCGGCGATGCACAGCAGGTCCAGGCTGGCCGTGAAATAGCGGTCCAGTTCTTCGGTCTTGGCGCGCAGGGCCTGCTCAGCCCGCATCCGCTCGCTCACGTCGCGGGCAATACCCTCAATGGCCGTCAGCTGGCCGGTTTCGTCGAAGACCGGCACATTGCGCTGCTCGGTCCAGATGACGCCCCCATCCTGGCGCACCCAGCGCAAGGTCAGCGGCTGCTCGACGGCGATCTCGCCGCGCGCGACCGCTTCCAGGAGCGGCCGGTCGTCCGGATGGACCAGCTTGAAGCCCAGGTCTGGGTCGGCGTAGTGGTCCTCAGGAGAGTAGCCCGTGATGGCCGTTGCGGACGGGCTGACGTAGGTGAAGCCGCGCTCGGGCCAGAACTGGTAGCGGTAGATCAGATCCTGGGCGTTCTCGGCCAACTCGCGGTACTGGGTGTCGCTCTGGCGCCGGGCATCCTCGGCCAGCTTACGGGCCGTGATGTTCTCGTGCGCCACCACCGCCCGCACCGGGCCGTCGCCCTCGAAGCGGGTGACGCTGGCCGTGAACCAGCGCTGTTCGTCCGGGGCATGGCAGGGGTATTCGAGAGCGAACTCGCGCTGCTGGCCGGCGATAACGGCGCGCAGGCCGGCCGCCATCGCGCCGGCTTCGGTGGAGTCTGGTTCGGTAGCCGCGTCGCAGACAGCCAGGTAGTTCGCGCCCTCGCAGACGACCTGCGGGTCTGGATGGTTGGCCGAGGCGAACTCGCGCCAGGCGCGGTTGACGGCCAGGATCACGCCCCTTTCGTCCAGGATGGCCAGATGGGCCGAGAGCGCGTCCAGGGTGGACCGGGCGAAGCGCTCCGAATCACGCAGCGCGGCTTCGGCCTGCCGGCGGGCGGTTACATCATGGGCCAGTACCAGCCTCGATCGATGACCGTTGGCTGGCAGAGTGTGGGAAGTGATCTCGACATCGATGAGCGTGCCGTCCTTGAGACGGTGGCGCCACACGCCGGCCGCCTCCAGGCCCTCGCCGGTGGCGGCCACGTTGCGCAGCAGGTCGGGCACATCCTCGGCCGGCCGGATGTCCTTGAGGGTCAGGGCCAGGAATTCCTCGCGGCTATACCCGTAATGGGCTACGGCCGCGTCGTTGACAGCCAGAAAAGCCAGGGTTTCCAGGTCATAGACCCACATCGGATGGGGGTTGCTCTCGAAGAGCAGGCGATAGCGCGCCTCCGAAGCGCGCAGGGCCTGTTCCGCCTCGCGGCGTTCGGTGATGTCCCGCACGATCCCCAGGAAGGTCCCGTCCGGCAGGCGCGCCGCCGAGACTTCAACCGGCAGCCGGGAGCCGTCCCGGCGCAGCAGCCGGCGCTCGGTGGTCAGAGGCCGGCCTGGAGCCAGTTCGCCCAGGCGCAGCGGCGCCCGCTGCTGCTCGTCCGCCGGCACCAGATCGCGGATGGTCAGCCGGGTCAACTCGGCACGCGTGTACCCCAGCATCTGGCAGCCGCTGGCGTTGACGTCCGTATAGCGGCCGGCCGCGTTGGCCACGAAGAAACCGTCGCCGGCCTGGTCGAACAGGGTCCGGTATAGCTCGGCCGACTGGATCCCCAGCCAGCGTCCTCCCAGCCAGGCGGCCAGGCCTGGACCGATGAACCACGCAACCGCCCAGGCGGCCAGGCTGAGCCAGGCCCCATTGGCCGAGTTGGGTGCTGGCACCTGGTGCAGGACGATGCCCACCACCAGAAGTGGCAGGGCTGCCAGAAGTGCCAATAGGAAAATGCGGGTTGGGAGCCTGGCAAAAGGTTGGCTGCTCATCATGGTTCTCACCCTGGCTAGCGCCTGCCACGTTCAGGCAAGCCGCCACCCCCTCTGATCAAAATGCACGCCGGCCGACGCCTGACTGACTGAAGGGCTGTGCCCGGACCAGGCTGGCCGTGGCCCGTTATCAGGCTGCCGCTGCGCGGATGGCGCCCGCCAGTTCATCGATGGAGACGTGCTTGCCAAGACATGAGCAAGCGCCGGCCGCCAGGGCCGCCGTCAGGATCGCGTCCTCCAGATAACTGGTCAGGGCGATCACGCGCGCCTCCGGATGCTCGGCCCGCAGCGCCCGGGTAGCCGTCAGGCCATCCATGACGGGCATCAGCAGGTCCATCAGCACCACCTCTGGCCGGGCCTCAGCATAGGCCAGCAGGGCCTCTTCGCCGTCCGCCGCCTGCCCCACCAACTGCAGATCGTCGAAAGCCTGGAGCATCAGCGTCAGGCCGTGCCGGACGCTGTGGTTATCGTCCACGATCAGGAGACGGATCAGAGTTGGGGCAGGCGGTTGGGGCTGGGACATGGCTGGGCCACCCATTCGTGAAAGATAGCAATCCGGCACCGGTGCGGCCGAGTCTGGAAGCCGCTGGTCCTACCCTACGCCTTTCACCGATGAGACACAGCGGGCAGGTGGCCCATTTCTCAATGCCCGGATGGGCGAAATCGGCCTCGGCCAGATGGGGGAGGAACCAGGAGGGGGCCTGGCGGGAGGCCAGTTCTGGCGTCGCCCGCGCTTTGGGGGAACCGCTTACGAGCCGGAGATGAGCCTGTGTTTGAGCGCGAGAGCCACGGCCTCCGTGCGGCTGGCGGCGCCGAGTTTGGCAAGGATGTTACTCACGTGGGTCTTGACCGTGGCGCGGCTCACGCTCAGACGCTCGGCGATGGCGACATTGTCCAGGCCTTCGACCAGCAGGCTGAGAACTTCCCGCTCACGTTCCGTCAGGTCGTGGCCCGGCGGCGCCGGCCGGGTGGCGGCGTGGATCAGGGCCTGAGCCGCTTCCGGAGCGAGCGTGGGACGGCCGGCGTGCGCGGCGCGGATGGCGTCCGCCAGGGCGTCGATCGAGACATCCTTGAGCAGGTAGCCGATGGCGCCGGCCTGAAGGGCGGCCTGGACCCATGTCTCGTCTCGGAAACTGGTCAGCGCCAGCACCTGGACCGACGGATGGGCGGCGCGCAGGGCGCGCGTCGCCTCCACACCGGTCATATCCGGCAGCTGCAGGTCCATCAAGACCACGTCCGGCCCCCGCTCGGCGCACAGCCGCAGGGCCTCCGTCCCGGTGGCGGCCTCGCCCACCAGGGTCAGATCATCGAAGGCCTGCAGCATCACGGCCAGGCCGCGCCGCACCATCAGATGATCGTCTACCAGGAGAATGCGGATGGTCGGTGAGGCACTCATCTCAACCTTGTCCCTGCCAGGTGATGACGATCTCGGTTCCCGTGCCGGGCGCGCTGGTCACTGCGAGCGTCGCGCCGATGGCCTCGGCCCGCTCGCCCAGGATCCCCAGGCCCAACCGGCCCGGCGGCACCACAGCCGGGTCGAAGCCCTGCCCGTCGTCGCGGATGGACAGGCGCACGCCGCCGGCCAGCGCCGTCAGCGCGATCTCCACCTTGCTGGCGCGGGCGTGCTTGACCACGTTGTTCAGGGCCTCCTGCGCCATGCGGTACAGACCCAGGCGCACTTCCACCGGCAGGGCGGGCTTGGGCTCAGCCTGCACGCTCAAGTCCAGGTCCGTGCGGCCGGCCAGGGCGCTGGCCAGTTGCCGCAGGAGGTCGGCCAGGTTGGTCTGCGCCAGGGCCTCGGGGCGGAGTTCTAAGAGTAGCGCGCGCATCTCAGCCAGCGCGCCGCGCGTCAGCCGGTGGAGTTCCCCCAGGCCCAGGCGGACCTGGTCCGGGTTGCGCTCCCACAGCCGCGGCAGGGTTTCGGCGATGACGCTGGCCGAGAACAGGGTCTGGCTGACCACGTCGTGCAGGTCGCGGGCCAGGCGCTGGCGCTCCTCCAGGGTCGCCTGGCGCTGGTATTGAGTCTTAAGCTCGGCCGTCCGCTCCGCGACCCGCCCCTCCAGTTCGGCGTTGAGCCGGCGCAGCGCGTCTTGCGCCTGCTTGCGCTCCGTGATGACCTCCGAGAACAGGATCACGCCGCCGATCCCGCCGTCTGTCTCATGCCAGGGCCGGATCTCCCACCGCACCCAGTCCAGGCGGCCATCCGCCCGCGGGAAGGGATCCGCCTCTGCCCGCTCGGTCGCGCCGGCCAGACAGCGCTGATGGATCGCGCGCCAGCGTTCCGGGATCTCGGGAAAGACGGCGTAGTGCGAGCGGCCGGTCAGTTCCTGATCGCCGAGATCATAATCGACCAGGTAACGGCGACTGGCCACGATGTAGCGCATGTCACGGTCGAACATGGCGATGGCCGCCGGCGAATGTTCGACGAACAGCCGCAGCACTTGCTCGTTGCGGCGCAGCGCCGCTTCGGCTTGCTTGCGCGCGGTAATATCCACCCCCATCCCGATCAGGCAGGGCACGCCCTCCAATTGGACGCGTTTGCCGGTGAAATAGTACGGCGTCCGGGCGCCGCTTTTAGAGACAAAGTGCGCCTCCGCGTCGGACTCGCCCTTCTCGAACACCTCTTGAATCCGCTGGGCCAGTTACGCCTTCTCGGCGCCGACAAAGTAGTCCAGGGGGCTCATCCGGGCGATTTCATCGGCAGGGTACCCCGAGACGACTTCGAAGTTCCGATTCCAGCGCAGGAACTTGCCCGTGTAATCGTACAGGTAGACGATCCCGGGCAGGCTGTCCAGGGCGACATTGGAGAAGTCGCGCTCGCGCACGGCGGCCTCCGCCGTCCGCCTGCGCTCAGTGATCTCCAGGACCACCACACCCACCCCCAGGATCAACCCGCCGGCGGCCTGGACCGGGTAGTAGTTGGCCAGCCAGTGGCGCTCCTGGCCCGGGGCGGCGGCCGTCTCGCCGCTCACCTCCACGTTGACGACCGGCTGACCCGTCTCGAGAACGCCGCGATATAGCGGCTCCAGGGTCGGCCATAAACCGGGCAGGACCTCAGCCACACAGCGCCCGAGGTGCGCCTCCAGCGCCAGCCCGTTGATCTCGGCCAGGGCCGCGTTCAGGCGCACAAACCGGTAGTCCCGGTCCACAAACGCCAGCCCGATGGGAGCGTTGTCCAGGACAGACTGCAGTAAAGCCAACGTCTCTTCCGTCTTCCGATAAGCCTCGGCCAGGACCGCCTCGGCGCGCTTGCGCTCAGTGATATCCTGGAAGAAGATCGCCAGGCCGTCGGCCGAGGGATAAACCCGGTTCTCAAACCAACGGTCGTAGGGCGGGTAGTATTCCTCCAGCGTTACTGGTATCTGGGTCTCCACGGCCCGGTAGTAGGCGTGGTAGAAAGGTTGGCCGATGTCTTCGGGGAACTCGGTCCAGATATGCCTGCCGAGCATGGCCTCCGGCCGGCGGTTGAAGATCTGGCCAGCCTTCCGGTTCATATACGTGTAGCGCCAATCCACGTCCAGCGCCACGAAAGCGTCGCCCATCCGCTCCAGCACGTCCGCCAGCCGCGCCCGACCGGCTGCGGCCTCGGCGTGCGCCGCCTGCTCGCGGGCCAGCAGTCGCTCCCGTTCCGCCTCCGCCGCCTGGCGCTCGGTGATGTCACTGATGGCTGCGACCATGCCACTCAGCGCACCACTGGCTTCGCGTAGCGGGGCGGCGTTGATCGAGAGGACAACACGGCGGCCATCCGGGTGCTCGATGGCGTGCTCGACCCCATAGACCGCCTGGCCGCTGCGCATCACCTGGGCAAAGGGCAGCGCCTCCGGCGGAAACGGGCCGCCGTCCATGGCCGTGATCCGCCAGGCCGGGTCGTCGTACTGCCGGCCGGTCAAGTGACTGCGCGTCAGGCCCAGGATCCTCTCGGCCGCCGCATTGGCGAACATGATCTGGCCGGCGGCATCCACGATGGTGATGGCGTCCGGCACTGTCTCGACCACGCGCGCCAGGCGCTCCTCGCTCTCGCGCAGCGCCGCCACGGCCTGGTTACGCTCAGCCCACCGACGCAGGGCGCCCAGGCCAAAGGCCAGGTCGTCGGCCAGCTCCGACAGCAGGCGCACTTCGTCCGCGTCAAAGGCGTCCGGCTCGGCCGCGTAGATATTCAGGGCTCCGAAAACCCGAACCGGGTCGCTGGCCCGCAGCGGGATTGCCGCTGAGGACGCATAACCGCGTTCGCGGGCCGCTGCCTGCCAGGGCGCATAGTCCGGGTTGTCCAGGATGTTCCGGGCCAGGCTGTTCTGGCCAGTGCGAATGGCGATCCCGGTCGGCCCGCGTCCACGCTCAGTATCCGCCCAGGTGATGGCAGCGAGTTCCAGATAGCCAGCCTCCACGCCGCGGGCCGCCACCGGCCGCACTGTCCGGGCCGGATCGTCCTCGGCGTAACCGACCCACGCCATCTGGTAGCCGCCCACCGTCACCGCCAGCCGGCAGGTTTCATCCAGGAGTTTTTGTTCATCGTCGGTGTGGACCAGAGCCTGGTTGACGGCGCTCAGCAAAGTCAGGGCCCGGTGGGTCCGCTGCAGCCTGACCTCGGCCAGCCGGCGCGCGTCCAGCATGGCGTTGAACTGCTCGGCGACTTCCGCCAGTTCGGCGGGCCCGGCCACCGGAGCGCGGGTCAGCTCGCCGGTCTGGGCGATGGCCCGCGCCGCCTGGGCCAGCTGACGCGCCGGCCGCTCGATGCGCTGGCTGACCCCGACCGTCAATCCCACGACGAGCAGCGTGCCCAGCAGCGCCAGCCCCAGGCTGCGCCCGGCAATGGCATTGGTTTCGGCCAGGACCAGTTCGGTCGGGACGCCGGCGTACACATGCCAGTCCGAGCCGGCCACGCGCGCAAATCCATACAGCCGTTCCTGGCCGTCCACGCCGCGCGCCTGGACTTGCCCCTCGGCCTGGGTCAGGACGGTGTCCACAATCTCGACCCCGCGCGCACCTCGACCCACCCACTGTTCGGCGTCGAGTGAACGCGCGACGATCACGCCGCGCTCGTTCACAATCGAGATGACGGCGCCCGGAGGAAGCGCCAGACTCCGCCAGGCTGCCTCAAACCGGGCCAGGTCAAGCGCCAGCCCCAGCCCACCCACCTGGCCGTCCGAGCCAGTAACCGGGTACGCCAGCATCGCGACCCAGCGGCCGGTGACCGGATCCTTGAAGGGCTCACCGACCACGAACGCGCGCTGGCTCGTGGCGCGTCCCGACCAACCGGCCTCGGCCAGAGCGCTCCCGGCCGGCCTGGCAACTGCCGAGCACACGACCCGTCCGGCCGGATCAGCCAGGACGACGTCGGCGAAGCGCGGGTCAAGCACCGGCACTTCTTCCAACAGCGGGTCACATTGGACCGGGTCAAACGCACGGACGAGTGGGCGGTCCGCCAGCCTGGCGAGCGCCCCGCCGGCGTCGGTCAGCAGGTCGTAGACATTGGCGGCGCTCAACTGGGCCAGGGTGAAGGCCGAGGCCCGCGCCGCCGCGGCGTTCGCCTGGAGGCCGGCATAAGTCGAATAGGCCAGCAGGCCGCCCAGCGGGCCGGCCACGGCCAGGACGAGGAGGGTCAGCATGGATCGCAGGGTTGGTCGCTTCGACATCGTCAGCCTCACTGCCAACTAGGAAAGGGTCCCTCGCAAGCTTTCGGGAGCGTGACCCCGACCACACTCGATTCTACAGTCGTTATGGCAAACGCAGTCAAGGTTTGTCCACAAAACTGTCAAGGTTTCCCGACAGACATACCGCGCTCTAAGGGCTACAGTTACCTGTGGGGTGGCGCTCTGTGAGCGAGACCGTTGTGCATTTAAGCAACGCGGGAATCGGCTTGTGAGAAAGAACTGGATATTTTCGAGCCGCGGCTGCTTTAGCCGCCCTGCCTCACCCTCCGATTCAACCAATCCCTATGCCATTCCGCCGAGCGGGGCTGGATAGCCCACTACTGGCAGTCATCCGGATTTTGATCGCCGAGGACCACGGGCCGCTACGGCAGGCGCTCCGGGACTGGCTCACGGCAGTTTGGCCGGACTGCCAGGTCTTCGCGACCGACCTCGATGGCGTTTTAAGCGCGGCCGAACAGCGGCAGCCGGCGGTCGTCCTGCTCGGTTTCGGGATGCCAGCGGTCGCGGGCCTCCTGGCTTTGAGTCAAATCCACCGAGGTTTTCCTAAGGCGCATATCATTGTTCTGGCGGCGTACGATTCTCCGAAGCAAGCCGCAATCGCCCGGCACGCTGGCGCCGACGCCGTCATCACCAAAGATGACGTTTCTAGAGACTTATTGCCCGCCCTCCGGGCCGCGCTGACACTGGCCGGCAGGTAAAGACCATGCCGTCCGCCTGTCTCTGACGCCCCGCAGGAGATCTAATCCAGTATGGGGCCTGGGGGCCTGAGCCGCCCTGTACCCGTCAAGCTAAATAAGCTGAACGCAGCCGGCGTCCCGGGGGCCAACGGCGACTGGCCGTCCATCCGCATCCAATGGGCGGGGTACTAGGCCCGAACACCCGCGCACCAACCTCGACGCTCTACCCCAGGGGCGCAGGTGCCGTTGGACTTCCCGGCTGAGGTCTGCCGGGCGAGCCAGAGGCCGGCCAGTGCCACTAAGGTTCAACCCGCCCGTGCCGGCCGACGGAGGCTGGCATCGCGTAGCGGTCTTCTTCCGGCGCAGTCTGCGCGGATCGAGGCCTCAGGCTCGCCGACGACGGCAGCGCTCGATGATGGTTACGGCCTGCGCCACACCCGCCTCCCCGCGAATACGCTCGCCCAACGCCGCAGCGCGGGCCCGCATCTCCGGATCGGTGACAACTTGCCCAATGGCGGACGCCAGACCCTCCACAGTCAGTCGCTGAAACGGGATCGGCGCGGCGCTCACCCCCAGCCGTGCCAGGCGCCGCGCCCAGAGTGGCTGGCGTTGGGGCTACCGGCCGTGGACGGCCTCCTCGCCCTTGACGAACTCCGCCGGCGCTTTCCGCAGACGGCCGTGATCGTGCCTACATTGTGCGACTCACCGGAACAACGCCGTATCCTCCGACCAATGGGCGCCAGCGCCGTCGTCCCTCAGCACCACCGGGTGACGGTGCTGTTGCCGGCTATGCTCGCCAGCCGGTCCTGGGGCGCTTGAGGCGCTCCGCGACTCGCCGCCAGGGCGCGCGCTGGCCCTGATCGCCAGCACATCGTCAGCCAGCGGCTGTCGGCTCAGCTTTCCTCCAGGTCTTGCGCCGTCAGATCGGCTGGCGGCGGGCGTAACGGCAGGGTGAAGGTGAATCGGGCGCCCTGCCCTGGTTCACTGTCCACCCACAACCGGCCGCCATGCGCCTCCACCACCAGCCGGCAGAACGCCAGACCTAGGCCGCTCCCCTGGCCGGGTACCCGGCCGGTGACGAACTTCTGGAACAATTGGCTTTGCAGTTCTGGGGCGATGCCCGGACCGGTGTCGCTGACCGTGACTGCAAGCTGCGCCGCGCCCAGGTCAACCGCCAGCGTCAGCCCCAGGCCGCCATCCGCGGGCGTGAACTTGAGTGCGTTGCCCAGCAGGTTCTCCAGCACGCGCTGCACCAGCCGGCCGTCAGCCCAGGCGCGCGGCAGATCGGCCGGCCCCTTCAGGGTCAGGCGAAGGCGTTTCTGTCTCAAACTCGGCTCGAGCTCGGCCACGACGCTATGGGCCAGCGCTTTCACATCGAGCGGCCCGCGCTCCAGCGGCACCTGACCGCTCTCCAGCCGACTGAGCTCCAACAGGCCTCCGACCAGGTCCTGCATCCTTTCCAGGCTCGCGCCCACCAGACCGAGCATCCTGTGCTGATCAGCGGACAGCGTTTCCAGGCTATCCAGGGCGAAAACTTGCAGGGCCGCCTGAGCGCTGGTCAGTGGGCGCCGCAGGTCATGCACCAGGGTATGAGTCAGGTCGCCACGCAGCGCGGCCACCTGGCGCTCTTCGGTGATGTCATGGAAGGTCACCACATGGCCCAGGAAACGACTCCCAGAACGCACCGGCATGGCTTGCCAGCGCAGGGTGCGCGGTGGAGCCTTGCACTCACCCTGCCCGGTCGTCTCCGGCGCCTGGAATACCTGGCGCGCCGCAGCCAGGAGGAGCCGTGTGGCCGCCGGCGCCCGGCGGCGCAAAGCCGCCAGGAGCTGTCCCAGGGTCCGGCCCAGCCAGACCTCTGCTGGACCGGGTAGCCCTAAACACTCCACGGCACGGTTGTTGATAATCTGGATCTGGCCGTGAGCCGCGATCAGCACGACGCCGTCCAGGCTGGCCGCGATCAGGGCCTGCAGTCGTTCACGCTCCTCGGCCAGCCGGCGTTCGGCGCGCTTGTGTTCGGACAGATCGGTAACGACCGCAATCGCCCCCTCAACGTGCTGGCCTCGCCAGCGAGGCGTCCCCGTAATCAGCACGTCCACCCACTGACCGTCCGCCCGGACCAGGCGCGTTTCGTAGGTGGTGGTCTGCCCGGCCTGGCGCTGGGCGCGGGCCTCGCCCAAGTTGGCCAGATCGTCCGGGTGCGTAATCTCGCCTGGTCGCCGACCGATCAAGTCTTCCAGGCGATACCCGGTCAGGGCGGCATAGGCCGGGTTGATGTATTCAAAACGGCCGTCCGCATTTGTCACGGTCAGCCCCTGCCCCACCGCGGTCATCACTGAAAGGGCGAAATCGCGCTGCGCTTGCAGTTCGAGTTCCAGCCGCTTGCGGTCGGTGATGTCTTCGTTGACGACCACGGCGCCGGTGATTTGACCAGCCGGATCCCGGAATGGCACGGCCGAGTTCAGGATGATCCGGCGGACCCCGTCGAACGCCTCGATTTCGATCTCCTCGTTCAGCGAGGTCTCGCCCGTCCGGATCGCGCGGGCGGCCGCCCAGTCTTCGGCCCCCAGGCGGACACCCGTGGCCAGCGACCAGCCACGGTATTCATCGAACTGCTCGGGCCGGACGTAACGGGCGCCGCCCCAGATCTGGCGGGCCACCGGATTCGATTGGACGATCAGGCCGGCGGCATCCAGGATCCACACTCCGACCGGCAGCGTCTCCAGGACCCCCCGCAACTGCCGCTCGCTGGCCTCCAGGCGCTCGCGGGCTTGCTGCCGTTCGGTGACGTCGCGCGCGACCCCTTCCAGGGCCAGCAATTGCCCGTCGTTGCTATAAACGGGCGTGCTGTGTTGCTCGGTCCAGATGATGCCCCCATCCTTACGCACCCATCGTGAGACGAACGGCTCGTCCGGCGGCCGTTGGCCAAGAGCCAGTGCGTCCAGCAGGTGGCGATCGTCGGGATGAACCAGCTTATACCCGAGCAGCGGGTCCGCGTAGAACTCTTCCGGGGCGTAACCGGTGATAGCCTGCGCGGCCGGGCTGAGGTATTCAAAGGAAAGCTGGGGCAGGAGGCGGTAACGATAGATGATGTCGGGCACGTGCTCGGCCAGGAGCCGATAACGCGCCTCGCTCGCCTGCAGGGCGGCTTCGGCCTCGCGCCGTCCAGTGACGTCCAGGAGATACCCGAGGTAGTGGGTGAGGCAACCCTGGGCGTCGCGGATAATGACCGTGAAGTCCTGCACCTGTCGATAATCGCCGTCGGCGCGCGCCAGGCGATATTCTTGTTCCAGCGACGCGCGGCCCGAGGCGGTGAACGCGTCTACTTCCGCGGCGACCCGCTCGCGGTCATCCGGGTGAATGAGTTTGATAAAGTCGCACTGCTGGGCGGAGAGCACCTCGGCCTCATAGCCGAATTGCCGGGCAATATTGGGCGAAACATGGTCCACAGGCCAGCCTGGCTCGGCCCGCCGGCGGAACACAACGGTCGGGCCGCCGACAAACAGGAGGCGCTCCTGGGCCAGGGCCTGCAGTGCCTGCTCGCGTTCGGTGACGTCGTGCAGATAGAGCCGAACCCGCGCCCGGCCGGCTACCCGGCGCGTCGTCCGCTCGTATAGCCGGTCCGCGACCTTGAGCGCATCGATGCGGGGTGCATCGGCCACACCAACCGCAGCGTAGCCCTCCAGCACCGGGTGAGCCGCCCGGCCATACTTCAGGTCCGGAAAGGCCAGGCTGGCGGCCGGGTTCAGGTATGTGACCCAGCCGGCCTCGTCTACTTCGATGATGGGGTGAGGCGAGTGCTCGGGGAAGCCAGCCAGGCGGGCCTGCTCCGCCTTGGCCAATTCTTGAAGCGCTTCCTGGCGCTGCAAGCGGTTTGCCGTGGCATAGAGGACGGCCGTCAGAGCGGCCACGCTGCCCACTCCCAGCAGCCCCAGAGCGGTTTGGGGTTCGTACCAGCCAAAGGATTGCCCTAACCCGATCACTTCCCCCAGGCCGACAATGAAAACGTAGCTGAAGGGCAGCAGGCGCCGGGCCAGGAGGCCGCCGCTTCCGGGCGCTGTCATCACCCGGACCAGCCCGCGGTCAGGCCGGATAGCCAGTAGGGACACTGCCGCCACGACAAAGGCGATGGCGGTCGGCCACGGCATGCGCGTCGGGTCCGGGACGGGGTTGCTCAGGCCGACTCCGGAATACCAATGGTTGGCCAGGATCACGGTCGCGCTGGCCCCGAGGAGCAGCGCCAGCCACTGCGCTGGGCGCCATTCCCGACCCAATTCGCAATCCAGAAGGAGCAGCGCCAGACCGGAGAGCACAAAGCCTGACGCCGTCGCTGGCGCCATACGATTGGTCGATGGCCAGTCCTCCACCGGGGCCCACTGGCTCAGACCGAAGTCCAGCCCCGAGCCGTATTCCAGCAACGTCACAGCCCCCAACAGCAAAGTGCTGGTTGCCAACACCGCGATGACCCATTGGCGGGCTCTGGTGCGCTGGTCTCGGCTGCCGAGCCAGAGCGCCAATCCTACAAAACCGAATCCGAGGCCCGTATGAAATTTAACCCGCGTCTGCCCAGGCACCAGGAGGGTCAGCGCCGGCGCGCTCGCCAGCCAGCCGACGAGCACGACACTGCCAAACACCAATAACACCAGGGCGGTCGCCCGGGCGATCAAAAGAAGTTCTGAGGCGGAGCGGTCGCTGGACGTTGAACTCGACATGTGAAGCTTCCGATTGTGCGGGCGCCGGCGAAATATCCGGATATAGAGAAAGAGATGGCCATACCCGGATCTCGTCCGAATCTTGTCATCCCACAGAGCCGTCTCTCATCGCGAGGATAGCCCACGAGCCCGAGCTGTCTATCGGGAAATCTAGATCATTTCAATGGACAAATGATACTGACATAGGCGGAGAATTTTGTCCCGATTTCGATGCCCATAGTCACATTTATCTGATGACATCCCCCATTCCATAAACGACATTGACTTTACATACTGGCGACCTTTTCATGCAGTTGAACTCAGTTGGAGGTAAAGCCATGCAGAGATCTGAACGCCGCTACGATGTCGACTGGCTGCGGGTGCTGGCTTTCACGGGGGGCTTCTTTTACCACTGCGCCCGTTTTTTCAACGCAGTGACTGGCACATCAAGAACGCCGAAACGAGCAGCGGGATCGACGTTGTCACGAGCCTCTTTGAACTGTGGGGTCTGCAGTTTATCTTTCTCATCTCCGGCGCCAGCATCTTGTTTGCCCTGCGACCCGATGGAGTGGTCCGCTTCCTGCGCGAGCGCGCGGTGCGGCTATTGGCGCCACTGGCATTGGGTATTTTGGTGCTCGCGCCGCCACAGGTCTACCTGGAACGTTTGACGCACTCCGCAGGTCGGACGGCTGGCGCCTGGCTGGCAGGCCGATCTGCAGCTGATCGCGTTGGATCTGCCGACGCCGCCCGAGCTGAACAACCTGTACGACCAGCTCGTGCTGTGGCGCAATCACACCCATGTTCAGGCGGTGTGGGTGGCCGGCCGCCTGCGGGTCCGCGCCGGCGTGGTGCTGGACGTGGACCGGGCGGCTTTGCGGGCGCGCACCCGGGCCGCCGCGCGGCGTCTGTGGAGCCTGTTGCCGTGGATGAGCGGACCCTGGTCCGCACGCCGAGCCTCAGCGGTGAGGAGCGCCCGGTCGTAGAGCGGGTCCTGGCCGAGATGCGCGCCTTGCGGTTCGACGAGATCTTCACCGATGTCAACGGCTGCGCCATTGGCGTGATCCGCGGCGCGCAGCCCGGCCCAACGCTGCTCCTGGACGCACACTGCGATACGGTGGGCATCGCGGCCGGTTCCACCTGGACCCGCGACCCGTTCGGCGGCGAGGTGGACGGCGGCTATCTGCACGGGCGCGCTGGCCGCCATGCTCCACGGCGTCGCGGCGGCCGACCGGGCTCGGCTGGCCGGCCGGGTGGCCGTCAGCGCCACGGTCATGGAAGAAGTCATGGAGGGGGTCAGCCTGAAGACCGTGATGGAGCACGTCCATCCGAACGCCGTCGTCATCGGCGAAGCCACGCAGCTCAACCTGAACCGAGGCGGCCGCGGCCGGGCCGAGATCCAGCTCGAGACCATTGGCCGGCCGGCGCACTCCTCCTCGCCGCAGTTGGGCGTCAACGCCGTCCAGGACATGCTGCGGGTGGTGGCGGGTGTGGAGCAGCTGACTCTGGGGGTCGACCCGGTGCTCGGGCCGGCCATCATGGCGCTGACCGACATCATCTCCGACCCATACCCGGCTATTCCGTCATCCCCAGCCGCTGCCGCGCGACATATTGGCCGCACGTCGCTGCATGGCTGAGCAGACCCGCTTGGCGGCGGGCCTATCATCGATCAGGCCCAGCGTGTAGGAGCAAAACGGGGCTCGCCTGTCCGGCTTCAGCTGAACCCAAACAGTGTGAAGCAGCTCCGCCGTACACCGAACCGCTGCTTTCTGGGAAACGCTTCACTGCGTGGCAGGTCGATCACTGGCGCTATTGGTGATACCTGTCCAACGCGTCGGCCTCGATGTGACAAAAAATCAGGTGCCCATCGCCGAAATCGCGGCGCGGTGGTTCCTGCTCTTCGCAGATCGGGCCGATCTTGAAGGGGCAACGCGTGTTGAAGCGACAGCCCGTGGGTGGGTTGATGGCGCTGGGCACACGGCCACTCAGACGGATGTTCGAGCGCGAGGCCCCCGGGTCGGGGCGTGGGACGGCTGCCAGAAGAGCGGTGGTATACGGGTGGTTGGGGGGCGAGTAGATCAACTCGCTCGGGCCGAATTCGACGATGCGTCCGAGGTACATGACGGCGACCTCATCCGAGAAATAGCGCACCGAGCTCAGATCGTGCGAAATCAAGATCATGGTCGTGTTGTTGGTGGACTGGATCGCCAGCAACAGGTTGAGCACGGCCGCCTGCACCGACACATCCAGCGCCGAAACCGGCTCATCGCAGACGACCATGGTCGGGCTGGTTGAAATCGCGCGCGCAATGCCGACCCGCTGTTTTTCCCCGCCGCTTAATTGGCGTGGTAGGCGGTTGAAGTAGCTGACATCCAGCTTTACGGCCTGAAGCAAGCGCTCGACCTCGGCCCGCACCTGATGAGGTGGGACCGTACGGAAGCGGCGCAGCGCGAAGGCGATTTGCTCGCCGACGGTGTACGAGGGGTTGAGCACGCCGTTCGGATCCTGAAACACCATTTGCAGTTCGCGGATCGAATCGATCCCGCGTTTGCTCAACGGCTGCGAGATGTCGACGCCCAGGAAGTCGGCCTGGCCCGCGTAGAGCGGTTCCAGGCCGACAATGGCTTTCGCCAGCGTGCTTTTTCCGCACCCAGACTCGCCCACGATGCCCAGTGTGCGCCCGCGCTTGACCGCGAAGCTGACATCATCCAGTGCGCGTACATAGCGGCGTTTCTCCAGCCCGAACAGCCCGCCCACAGTCTGCAAGGGGACGGGATAGTAGACCCTGGCTGAATCGACGGTCAGGACGGTTGCGTCGCCGGGGTCGGGACGGTCCGCGCGAATTTCAGTGATGTTCCCAGCTTCGCCGGCCCCGATCGGTTGACCCTCTCCCCATTCAGCGGCCCGCAGGCAGCGTACCGGATGACCCTGGACCACCGGCAGCAAATCGGGATGGGTCTCTCGACAGGCCGGGATGACGAAGCGACAACGGGGAGCGAAGAGGCAGCCGGGTGGCAGATTGTCCGGCGCGGGGACGCGGCCCGGGATCGGGTCGAGGGTGCGCGTGCCTTTGGGCGCGTCGACATCGGGCAAGCAGCGCATCAGGCCCATCGTATAGGGGTGCATCGGGTGGTGGAAAATGGCGTCCGTGGAGGCCAGTTCCACGATCTCCCCGGCATACATGACGGCGACTCTTCGCGAAACGCGCGCCACCACGCCGAGGTTATGGCTGATGTAGAGCGCGGCCGTGTTGAACTGGCGCTGGAGCTCGGCAATCAAGTCGAGCACGGCGGCTTCGACGGTTACATCGAGGGCGGTGGTCGGCTCGTCCATGATCAGCAGCGCCGGGTTGTTGAGCATGGCCATGGCAATCACCACCCGCTGCTGCTGCCCGCCCGAAAGCTGGTGCGGAAAACGCGTCATCACGCCTTCGGCATCGGGCATGTAGACTTTTTTGAGCGCCTCCAGAGATTCTGGGTAGGCGTCCTTCCGAGTGAGGTGACGATGGGTGCTGAGGCTCTCGGCCAACTGGTCGCGGATACGCATGGACGGGTTGAGCGCCGCCATCGGTTCCTGATAGACCATCGAGATGTCGCCACCGCGCAGGGCCCGCAGCTCGGCTTCGGAACGACCTCGCAGGGTTTCACCCTTAAACTGGACATCGCCGCGCTTGATGAAGCCATTCGGCCCGAGGAAGTTGACCATGGCATAGGCGACGGTGCTTTTGCCGCAGCCCGATTCGCCGACCAGCCCCAGGTTTTCGCCGGGCCCGATGTCAAACGTGACATCCCGCACGGCGTCCACCTCGCCCTTGCGGGTCTTGTATGAGACCGCCAGGTTCCTGACCGATAAAATGGGCGCTTCGTTCATGGAGGGTCTCCCGGCAATACCGAGGCTGCGCGGATCCGCTATTGATACCGCATGCTCTCCTCGCGGACACCGTCGGCGAACAGGTTCAGGCCAATCACCAGGGTGACGATCGCCAGGGTGGCCGACAGCACCGGCCAGACGTTGGCCAGCATGCGGCTGTAGCCTTCTTGGACCATGCCGCCCCAGTCGGGCGTCGGCGGCGGCAGGCCGAGACCCAGGAAGCCGAGCGTGCCGATGTAAAAGGCAGCGTAACCGATGCGCAGCAGCAGATCGACGATCAGCGGGCCGCGGCAATTGGGTAGGATTTCGCGCACCATGATGCTGAAGTCATGATCGCCGCGCAGTTTGGCCGCCGCCACATATTCTCGGGTGCGGATGTCCATCGTCAGGGCCCGGACGAGGCGAGCAATGCCGGGCGCACCGCCGACGGCGATCGCGATCACCACATTGAAGGCCGATGCGCCCAGGGCGGAGATGATGATCATGTAAAGCAGAATCGTCGGGAAGGCCATCAGGGCGTCGAGGACCCGCATGATGATCTCGTCGACCCGGCCCCGGTAGTAGCCGGCCGGCAGGCCCAGCGTCAGGCCGAGCAGGAAAGCGACCAACACGGAGATTGGCCCCAGCGAGAGGATCGTCCGCGCGCCGTAAGCCACCCGCGCCCAGACATCGCGCCCGAGGTGATCGGTGCCGAGGAGGTGCTCGGTGGAGGGGCCTTTGTTGATGGTCAGGTAATCCTGCTCGAGCGGGGAGTGGGCGGTGATAAACGGCGCGAAAATGGCCACCAACACCCAGGCCAGCACAATCGCCAGCCCGACCACCGCCGTCGGCGAGGACCAGACCAGCTCGGCCAGTTCTCTCAATCCGGCCCAAAGGCCCGCCAGCGCCAGTTCCAGCCGCGAGGGCATCCGGGGTCTATCGGTGGTGGAGTCGGCGGTTGTCATCCTGAACTCCTAGGCGTACCGAATGCGCGGATTGAGCAGCGAGTAAATGATGTCGGCGACCAACTGCGTGCCGACTGCCAGCACAATCAGCACCATCGCGCCCGCTTCAATGGCGTAGACGTCCTTGTAAAGCGCAGCGTTCAGGATGAAATTACCGAGGCCGGGATAGCCAAAGACCGACTCGACCACCACCAGCCCGCCGATGAACCAGTTGATATGCAGCATGATGACCGTGATCGGCGCCAGCATGGCATTGCGCAACACGTGTCCCACCACCACCTGTCGATACGACAGCCCTTTCAAGATGGCCGTGCGCACATACGCGCTGTTCATCACCTCGACCACGCTGGCGCGGGTGATGCGCAGGACATAGCCGATCTCGACCAGGCTGGCGGTCAGCACTGGCAGCACCAGCAGACGCGGGTCTCGGAAAATGGCGTCCTCCGTCGTAAGGACGGTCGCGCCCGGCAGCACTTTCAACCAGAGCGCAAAGACCATGATCAGGAGAATGCCCGTGGCGAAGTCGGGCGATCCCGCGGTGACCAAACCACCCACCGAGATTACGCGGTCAACCAGTTTGCCTTCGTTGAGCCCGGCGATCAGGCCGAGCGATACCGCGATCGGGATGGAAAACAGGATCGCCAGCACCGCCAGGATGAAAGAGTTGCCGATGCGGCGCCCGATGACCTCCGACACCGGGGCCTTGTAACGCAGCGAGAGGCCCGCTTCGCCCCGGAACAGCCCTTTGCTGATGGGGATGTATTCGGCGGGGGAGTCCGTGGATTTGATCCAGCCGGAGTATTCATATCGGTACTCAGTGCCGCCCTGGCCTTTGACCCACTTCGCCGCGCGCCCGGCGGTATCCACCCCCCAGAAGACCTCCTGGCCGTCGGCCTCGGTCCGCCAGGCGCGCTCGTCGGGGATGCGGACGGTCGCGCCGTCGGGCTGACGCACCAGTTTGACCAACTGACCCTGCTCCACCCGCCACTGCGCCAGGTCGCCGTTTTCGTCAACGGCCCACCACTGGATGGAGTTGGCCACTAGACCCTGCGCCGTGACGGTCTGCCTGAGCGGCAGGCCAATGACAGCCGCGGCTTGCCAGTCCGATCCGAACAACCAGGAGAGGTAACGCAGATGCACCGGGCGGGTCAGCCCCAACTGGTTCGCCATCGAGGCTTCCTGCTCCGGCGTGGCATACGCGCCCAGGATGTTGCGCGCCACATTGCCGGGCGCAATCTCCACGATGGCGAATACCAGCACCGAGACGATGAGCATGGTCAGAAGCATCGTCAGCATGCGCCGGATGATGTAACGCGCCATAGTGCCTCCCGATCAGGGGCCGGGTCCGTTATGGGATCACTGCCCGGCCTGCCACCACGGCGAGATCAGGCTTCCTTCCAGGTTTCGTGGAATACGCCGTATTCATCGGGCAGGGCCGGAACGTCATGCACCTTGCTGCTGTAAATCTTCCAGACGTTCAAGAAGAACGGTGTGCAGATGGAACCGCGTTCTTTCTGGATGGTGATCAACCGGCCGACCAGTTCGCGTCGTTTGGCCAGATCGAGGGTGCTTTCAGCCTCGGTCAGGACTTCGTCAAACTCCTCGTCCACCCAGCGCGACTCGTTCCAGGGCACAGGCTGGCCGTCCGCGTCAGCGGTGTAGGCCACGCGCAGGATCATGGGCGCCAGGGCGCGGTGCGCCCACCAGGTGATGCCCATGTTCCATTCCGTCCAGCCGTCCCAGTATTGTGAGGCGGGCATCGTCTTGAGGGTGATGTCAAAGCCACCGGCGGCGGCGTCCTCCTTGAGGGCCTGGGCATAGGCCATCGATTCGGGCCAGTCGCTGGCAACGGTGAGTTCGACGCTGACGCCATCGGGGTAGCCGGCCTGGGCCAGCAGTTCCTTCGATTTGGCGGTGTCATATGGGTAGGGAGCGATAGCGACAAACTCGGGCTGCGCCGGGGAGACGTGGCTGTCGTTGCCAATCACGCCCTGACCCTGGAGCGCGAGGGCCAGGATCTTCTCGCGGTTGTGGCAATGTTTGATCGCCTGGCGGACCTCGTTCTTGGTCCAGGGCTCCTGGTCGACGCGGACGCGTAACGCGCGGGTCGCGCCGGTGGCCGAGCTGACGATGGTGATGGCGGGGTTGTCTTTGAGCGCCTCCCAATTGGAGATAGTCGGCTCGAGAATGGTGTCGACCTGCCCACTTTGCAGGGCGGCTACGTCGGCAGAACGGTCTTCACCCAGCTGCACCATCACGATTTCATCGAGATACGGTAGCGGCTGGCCATCCTGGCCCCTACGCCAGTAATCCTGGCGCGCCTTCAGGCGGCAGCGTTCGCCGGCCACATACTCTTCCATCGTGAACGGGCCTGTGCCGATGGGCTCTTTGGTGATATCGCCGCCAAAGCCCGCCGGGACGATCGCCGCCGGGTATTGGGCCATGTGCTCGGGGATGAAAATGGTGGGGGAGTTGAGAGTCAGCGTGACCGTGTAATCGTCTTTTTTGGAAACACCCTCCGGGCTGAGGTTGCTCAGCGTGCCGAGGATGGACGAGCCGACATCGGGATCAAGCCACTGCTGGAAGTTGAAGACGACATCATCAGCGGTAAAGTCCTGGCCGTTGGAGAACTTGATGCCCTTGCGCACGACCAGGGTCCAGGTCAGCAGGTCCTCGCTGGCACTCCAGCTTTCGAGCAGGACCGGTTCCGTGACGCCCTGCGGATTGGTGTAGGTCAGGTATTCGAGGACGTGCCGCCAGGAATGCGTGGCGCTGGCCAGGGAGAAACGCGCCGGATGGTCAACGCGTTCGACGCGGGTGGCGCAGGTCAGCGTGCCGCCGCGTTGAATCTGCTCCGGGGCCGCCGTCGCCAGGGCCTCGGTTGCCCCGCCGGCGGGGGCAGCGGTTTCTGCGGCGCTGCCGCAGGCGGCCAGGAGATTCGCCGTCGCCAGCGACGCGCCGAGCAGCGTGGATATCCTCAGAAACTCGCGCCGGGAGATTCTCCCCTGGCAAAGTTGCTCCTGTGCTTTGATCACGATCGGGTGGATTTTCTTCTGCATGATGGGTCTCTCCTTGCGCTGTTGGATCTTCGGGCTCAGGCTGACGATCTGTCCCGTTGTATCTTCTGAATTACTTGCTCGAAGAACATGAAGAACACGGTGCGGGTCTTTTCGTGGGGTTTCAGAGCGTCCGACTGCTTGTGGCGGGTGAGCACAAAGTAACGGTTGCAGTTCTCCATAAGCACGGAATTGAACTCCTCCGACACCACCACCACATCGGCCCCCTTCCTCTTTGCTTCGAGCGTCAGGCCCTTGAATGAGCGGTACTGGCCGGTGGTCGTGAAAATGACGAGCAGGCTCGATTGTTCGAGCATGGTCTTTGCCAGCTGTTCGTCGGTCGCCGTGGAGATGAAGGCGCTGGTGCAGAAACGGAGCTTGTACTCGAAGTACTGGGCGCTGATCAGGGAGGGTCCGTAGCCGAAGAAGATGATCTTGTCGTGCTCGACGAGCAGCCGTGCAAAGTCGTCGACCGCCGAGAGGTCGAAATCATCAATAACCCGTTTGAGGCGTTCGAGCTCTTCGAAGGCCGGCTCTCGAGGCCGTTCTCCGGTATAGAGGACGTGGATGAAATTCTTGTAGCCGCTAAACCCGGCTTTCTTGATGGCCTTTGAGACCTGGGAGATGGAACAACCGCAGATCTCCGCTGCTTCTCTGATCTTGAAGGCTGGGTTTTTCTTGGCATAGGCCACGAGCTGATCCACGATCTTTCGATCAAATGGGTTCAATCGCGTTGTGTCTACGTTGAACATTGATCCTCCAGGCGGGGCTTGCACCTGAGAGACCGTGGCCTACCCTCGTCGCTTGCGTATCCCAGGTGGTTGATCCTGGGACGGCCGACAGCGCCAGGTCGTGAAAATTTTTCAGAAAAACTACTCGGAACCAGTATAGCACGGATAATTTTCTTGACAACTGGTTTCTTTGGACCTACACTCACCCAGAAACAAACGGAGAAGACGCCTTGGACAAAAACACAGTGCTCGAGTTGGTGTCCCGGATACTTCCGGCCAGTCAGATCAACACGGCCGCTGATGAGCTCTACGATGCTTCAGCCGATCGCTATAAGAAGTATGCGAAGGCCAGGAAGGTCCTGGATGTGCCGCTGCCGGTGGCGATCGTTTACCCCAGGACGGCGGGTGAGACGGCGCGGTTGCTGGCCATGTGCAACGAGCATGGCATCAACGTCATTCCACGGGCGGGCAAGACGGCCACGGAGGGGGGACTGGAAAACTGGAAGGAACTCACCCTGGTCGTGGACGCCCGGGATTTGAACCGCATCCTCAAGATCGATGACTACAACATGCAGGCCACGGTCCAGGCGGGCGTTACCCTGCAGAGCCTTGAAGATGAGCTCAACAAACGCGGCCTGACCACGGGACACTCCCCCCAGTCCAAGCCGGTCGCCAAGCTCGGCGGCCTGGTCGCCACACGCAGCATCGGCCAGTTTTCAACCCTCTATGGCGGTATCGAGGACATGGTCGTCGGGCTGGAATGCGTGTTTCCCGACGGTCATGTAGCGCGGATAAAGAATGTGCCGCGCCGCGCGGGCGGCCCCGATATCCGCCACATCGCCATCGGCAACGAAGGCGCCCTGTGCTATATCACCGAAGTGACGGTCAAGATCTTCCGGCGCTTCCCCGAAAACAACACCTTTTTTGGCTATCTCATCAAGGATGTGGCCAGCGGGATCAGGGTGCTGCGGGAAGTCATGGTCAACGGGTACCGGCCTTCCGTCGCCCGCGTGTATTCCGAAGAGGATGCCCGGCAGCACTTCTACCACTTCCATCAGGGCAAGTGCGTCCTCCTGTTCATGGCCGAGGGGAACCAGGGTATCGTCCAAGCCACCTGTGCCGGCATCGAAGAGGCGGTGGAGAAGTTCAAGGACGGGATCCTCGAGCAGGTGGACAGCCACCTGATCGCGGCCTGGTTCGCGCATCTCAACTGGTCGCAGAAAGACATCGATGACGAATTTCAGGGGATGATCGCCAACGATGCACACGCCGGGTTTACCACCGAGGTGTCGGCCGACTGGGAAACCATCCCGACGCTGTATGACAACGTCATCAGGCGCGTCCGGGCCGAATTTCCGCGGGCTCACGATTTGACGATGTTGGGTGGCCATTCCTCCCATAGCTATATCAATGGCACCAACATGTACTTCGTCTACAACTACGCCATCCATTGCGCTCCCGAGGATGAGATGCGGGTATACCACCACCCGATCCAGCGGATCATCGTGGAAGAGACCCTCAAGCTCGGCGGGTCCATGTGCCATCACCATGGTATCGGCAAATACCGGAACGAATGGACCAAAGACGAGCATGGCTCGGCCTATTACATGCTCGAGAAACTCAAGCAGGCGTTCGATCCCAACGGAATCATGAACTTCGGCACCATCTTCTATCAAGAAGAGGGCGCCAGGTTCCAGAAATAATCTCGCTCAGGAGGAGACTCGCATGGAAAAGTTAAGGCGTTACTTTCAGTTTGCCCTGGTGGTACTCGCGGCGGGCGCGATCTACCCGCTGGTGTACTTGAGGACGAACTATCAGGAGTCGATGCTGGAAGTCTTCGGCATGTCGATCCAGCAGCTGAATGACATGTATTCGATCCTCGGCCTTGTGTTTGTGTTCGGTTACATCCCCAGCGGCTTCCTGAGTGACCGGTTCTCGGCCAAGAAGCTGCTGGCCATCTCGCTGGCAGGCACCGCGCTGGGCGGTTTCTGGTTCGCCCAGGTTCCGGACTTCGGGTCTGTCACGATCATCTTCGCCATCTGGGGCTTCTTCAGCGTCTTCACCTTCTGGAGCGCGCATCTGAAACTGGTGAAACTGCTCACCACGAAAGAGGAAGAAGGTCGGTACTTCGGTATTTTGGACGGCGGCCGAGGTGTGGTTGAGGCGGTGCTCGCCAGTGTGGCGCTGTTCATCTTCTCCCAGATCCTTGGGCCAAGCCTGGAGGTCGTCGACAAACGCGCAGCCATCGTCGGCGTCATCTACATGTACTCGGTGGTCCTGGCGGTGTCGGCGGTCCTGATCTGGTTCTTGGTCGAGGAAGACTCGGCCAAGCAGGTTGCCACCGAGCAATTCCGCTTCTCTGATCTGCCCGGGCTTCTGAAGAACAAGTACATGTATCTGCACGGCGCGATCATTTTCTTCGGCTATGCCGTCTTTTGGACGGTCTACTACATCGGGGGCTTTCTGGAGACCAACATCGCCGTTGATCCCGTGACGGTGGGCACCATCACCGTGATCGTGCTGTGGATGCGCCCATTGGGCGGCGTCGCAGGCGGTTTCCTGGCGGACAGGATCGGCAAGACCAACACGATCATGATCGCCCTGGGTGGGGCCGCGGTGGCCCTGGCCTTGACCGCTATCCTCCCGGCCACGATGGCGCCGAGCCTTTTCTTTATCGTGGTCATCGTCCTGGGCTTCTTCCTCTACGCGATCCGTGGCACTTACTGGTCTATCCTGGGGGACGATGGGTTCCGCAATGTCGTCCTTGGCAGCGCCATCGGCGTGATCTCCTTCATCGGCTATCTGCCGGACATCGTGCTGCCCCAGTTCAATAGTTTCCTCTTCAACACCTTTGGGGACACGGGAGGCTACAACGCATACTTCCTCTCCAGCGCCGGCTTTGCCGTCGTCGGCATCGTGCTGGCCATGGTGTATGGGGCCATGCACCTGGCGGAAAAGCGCATGGAGCAAAGGAAGCTCGCCGTCGGGGTATCGTAAGTCGGAACTGGGCTCATGAGAATCCTGTGCCTGCTGAAGCCGGTGCCCGATGTGGATCAGCTTCGGTATGACCGCGAAAGGAACATCCTCGTGCGCGAGCAGGCGCGACTGCTGCTCAACCCCGAAGATGCAACCGCAGCGGCAACGGCGCTAGGGCTCAAACGAGTCGCCCCCGAAACCTACATCGAGGCTGTGAGCATGGCTCCGCGAGGAGCCATGCCCCACCTCGAGGATCTTGTCCGCCGGGGGATCGACCGGGCCACCTTGCTATCCGATCCGCGTCATGCCGGGAGCGATACCTGGGTGACTAGCAGGGTCCTGGCACGGTACCTCAGCACACAGGATTATGACTGCGTGTTTTGTGGCACCCACACCCTCGACGGAGGGACCGGTCAGGTGCCGGCCCAGGTCGCCGAAGTCCTGGGGCTTCCCCTCATGGTGGGCGTCAGCACCCTGGTCGAACTTGATCCCCGTGCCAGGCAGGCGGTCGTAGAAGTCGAGGGGGAGGCCGCGCTGATGCGGTTCTCCCTTGAGCTTCCGGCGGTGCTGGGGTTTCAGTACAACGCCGAGCACAAGCTGCCCCACATCCGGTATGCAGACCTGACCCGGGACGTATCCGAGCGGGTTGCCGTGCTGGGGAACCGCGAACTCAGGATGGATGAAGCCGAGTTAGGTCTGCGCGGCTCCCTCACGCAGGTGCGCCGGATTGAGGCGGATGCCCTGGAGGCCAAGGACCCGTTGAGGCTTCGCGGCGATCGGGAGGGCATCGACCAGGTGTACCACTGGCTGGAGCAAAAGGGGTTTCTTCAGCCATGAAGCGGATGCTGGTGTACATCGACGAGGAGGCGGTCGACGACTCCATCAAGCTGCTCGAAGTCGGCCGGTTGTTGTACGGCGATCAGGGCTTTCGTTCCTACGCTCTGGCTGCCGGGGGGCGAATAGGAGAAGCGGGCAGCCGGTTCGATTGTGTATTCCGGGCAAGCCATGGACCCGTGCCGAATTACGATTCGGCCACCCTGGCGCGCTGCATCGAGACGCTGCACCAGACCTACGGATTTGATGCGATCGTTGTCCCGGGTACCCACGGGGGCCGGATGATCGCCCCGCGAGCGGCAATGCGCCTGCGCGCCGGACTTGTGGCGGACGTCACGGGTGTGGGGCTGAATGGCGACGATGTGCTGATGGTGCGACCGGCGTTCAGTGGGCGGATGCTGGCCACGATCGTTTGTCGGGGCGGTGGACCGGTCATGATGAGTGTGCGACCCAAGGTCTTCACCTACCTAGAGCCAGCCCTCAAGACGGCGGAGTTCGTCGAGGTGGATGTACGGGACGCACGCCTTCCTGGCGTCCGTCTCATCGAGCGCCGAGAGCAGGCGGAGGCTCGCGACATCCGTGAAAGCAAAGTCCTCGTGGCGGGGGGTGGTGGAGCGATCCATGATTTCCATCTCCTTGAACGCCTCGCGAAAGCGCTCAGCGGAATGGTCGCCGCAAGCCGAAAGGCCGTGGATCTGGACCGGGCACCACGAACAATCCAGGTAGGCCAGTCGGGAAAAATCGTGAGGCCCCGGCTGTACATCGCCGTTGGCATCTCCGGTTCAGCGCCGCATGTTGCGGGCATCCGGAACGCCGAGTACGTCATTTCGGTTAATCAAGACCGGCACGCCCCGATCTGCAGCCTGTCGGACATTGCTGTGGAAGGGGACGGTCGGGCGTTTTTGGAAGGGCTTCTCGAACGCATAGAAGCACCCAGAACTAAAATTCATGGAGGTCGAGAATGAACGTCACGGACTTTTCATTGGGCTTTTTCTCGCTGAAAGGCAAGAATGCCGTCGTGACCGGCGGCAACAGCGGCCTTGGCCAGGCTTTCTCGGTGGCGCTGGCCAAGGGCGGCGCCAATGTGCTGGCGGTCAGCCTGACGGAGGAAGACGGCGAGACGAAGCAATGGGTCGAGGATTGCGGGGTCGAGTATCGGTACCTGCACGGAGACATCACCGCCGACGGCGAATGCAAGCGGGCCGTGGAGGCTTGCGTGACAGCCTGGGGCCGGATCGACATCCTCGTCAACTGCGCGGGCATTTGCATCAATATCGAGGATGTGACCAAGTTTACGCGCAAGGAGTGGGACAAGATGGTGGCCGTCAACCTGACGGCGGCCTTCGAGATGACCCACGAGGCCTGCAAGCCCATGATCCAGCAGAAGCGCGGCAAGATCATCAACATCGCCTCCCTGTATTCCTTCCTGGGTGGGCAGTGGTCGCCGGCCTACGCCTCCACCAAACACGGGATCGTCGGTCTGACCAAGGCCATGTGCGACGAACTGGCGCAGTTCGATATCCAGGTCAACGCCATCGCCCCAGGCTATTTCGCAACCAAGCTGACGGAAAAGACCCGCAGTGACCCGCAGCGCAATGCCACGATCCTGTCCCATATCCCGGCCAACCGCTGGGGCTGGACGGCTGATCTCATGGGTGCGTGTGTCTTTCTGGCCAGCGATGCCTCGAACTATGTGAACGGCACCGTCCTGACCGTCGACGGCGGCTACCTGATGCGCTGATCTCAGCTTGCAGACCGAATGGCGGAGGAACGAAGAATGCGGGACGTCTATTTCATCGGGGTCGACAGCGGCACCCAGAGCACCAAGGTTTCCATCATCAACCAACGAGGAGAGATCCTCCTCAGCGCCAGCCAGCCATTGCGGCCGATGCAATCCCGACAGACGGGCTGGGTCGAACACCCGGATGACGATCTGTGGGACAGCGCTAAGGCGGCGCTGAAGGAACTCATGGCTTCCTTCAAGGGGGATGTGGCGGATATCCAGGGGATCGGCCTTTGCTCGATCCGCTGTTGTCGGGTCTTTCTCAAAAAAGATGGCTCCCTGGCTGCACCGGTCATGAGCTGGATGGATATCCGGGCCTATGTGCCCTTCGAAGATGATCCGGGTATCGGCTATACCGGGTCGACCTCAGGCTATCTGACCTTTCGACTCACCGGAGAGCTGAAGGACACCATTGCCAACTCGTACCAGTACCAGTTCCCGGTCGACATGAACACCTGGAAGTGGACCGAGGATCCGCAGGTGTTGTCGGCCTTTAGGATCCCGCGCGCCAAGCTCCTGGACATGGGCCTGCCGGGAGAAATCCTTGGGCGCGTGTCGGCTGCCGCGGCGAAAGAGACCGGTCTGCCCGAGGGCATCCCGGTGGTCGCTACCGCAAACGACAAAGCCGTGGAAGCCCTGGGGTCGGGGCTCATCGAGCCTCGCGTCGCCCTCCTGTCTTTGGGCACTTATATCACCTCCATGATCGCCGGCGATCGCAATCTGCCGGATACCAACAATTTCTTCACCAATCTATCCTGTATCCCCTACCGCTACCTGTATGAAAGCACGGGCATCCGGGGCGGCATGTGGCACATCTCCTGGTTCAAGGGCATCATCGGTGACGAACTTGAGCGGAGAGCCCGTGAATCGGGTCGGATCGTGGAAGAACTACTGGAGGCGGAAGCGGCCCAGGTGCCCGCCGGCTCCGATGGCCTCCTGACCGTTCCGGACTGGCTGGCTCCGGCAACCCAACTGCACAAGAAGGGGGTCATGATCGGCTTCGATCAGCGACATACTCGGGGCCACATGTACCGGTCCATCATGGAATCAATTTCCATGCGGATGAAAAACAACCTGGATGGCATGATCCAGGAGGTCGGGACCGTCCCAGACAAGCTGATCGTCTGTGGCGGAGGGTCGAACAGCCCGCTCTTTATGCAGATCGTGGCGGACGTCTTCGGCATCCGAACGGTGCGCAACCGGATCAACGGCGCGGCGGCCCTGGGAGGGGCAATCTGTGTGGCTGTGGCGGCCGGGGTCTACGCCGACTTTGCCCAGGCGGTCGGCGCCATGGTGCATCACCGCGACGAGTTCAGCCCCGACTCAGGGAACCACCGGGTCTATTCGACCATCAATGGTGGGGCCTATCGGGAGCTCGCGGGTATGCTGGAGGGGACCCTCAAGCAGATGCACGGTGCATACCAGGCAGCCATCCAATAGGGGAAGCGTGGGAGCGCCACAATGGACTGGTCGATTGGGACCGGATGATTATAGCCTCTTCCGGCCAATGCGCCGTCGTTTCGAGGCAGCCGACCGCCCCTCTATGAAGGCCGTCGTAACCATCGGCCACGGTGGTTACGACAGGCTGGTCTACCGGGATGTGCCCATCCCGGATCTCCATCCTGGCGAGATCCTGGTGCGGGTCCTGGCGGCCGGGGTCAACAACACGGAGATCAACACCCGCCTGGGCTGGTACTCCGCCGACGTCTCGGCCAGCACCGCTGACACGGCGGAGGCTCAAGAACGGGAGTCGACCCAGCCAGCCGACGGCGGCTGGAACGTGGCCACTCCCTTTCCGTTGATCCAGGGCACCGACTGCTGCGGCTCGGTGGTCGAGACGTTTCCTGGAGAAGATGGCAGCCGGATTGGGACGCGGGGGATTGTCAGGCCTTGTATACGGCCGCGGGGCTTCAGCTCCATGGAAAACAGCTGGATGGCTTCGGACTTCGACGGCGCCTTTGCCCAGTTCGTCCGAATCCCGGCCTCTGAGTTCTTCCCGATCACGTGCGGTTGGACCGATGCGGAACTGGGCTCAATCCCGTGTGCCTACGGCACAGCCGAGAACATGCTCCACCGTGCCTGGGTGGGTGCCGGGACACGGGTCCTCGTGGCCGGAGCGTCGGGGGGCGTAGGCTCCGCAGCCGTGCAGCTGGCGAAGCGCCGGGGAGCTTTTGTCGTGGCCATCGTGGGCGGAGCCAAGGCCGAAGCGGTACGCGCTATCGGGGCTGATCGGGTAATTCCACGGGATGCAAATGTGGTGAGCCATCTGGGCGAGGAGGCTGTGGATGTGGTGGTGGACAATGTCGGGGGCGCCGGCTTCTCCGCGATGCTCAAGGTCCTGCGGCGCGGCGGTGCCTACGTTTCCTCGGGTGCCATCGCGGGGCCATTGGTGCAGCTCGACCTTCGTACCTGGTATCTGAAGGACATCCGCCTGATCGGGTGCACCGCCTGGGACGAGCCGGTATTCCCACAGCTGGTCTCTTACATTGAGAGAGGAGAGATCCGTCCGCTGGTGGCCGGAGTGTTTCCTTTGGAAGACATCGTGAACGCCCAGAAGACGTTCATGGAAAAGCGGCTCGTCGGAAAACTTGTGCTCATCCCGCCTCCCCTCAACCCGTTCGATGGCGGTCACAACAGCGGGTTACAGACTTAGCGGTGATTGGTTGAGCGGACATTCGCCTGGCCGGGTCATTGCCGTTGGTCAGTCGTGCGTTACGAGCGTCTGGCTCCCCGGCGAGGTTACTCAGCGCCGGTCTGGCGCAGGTGGGCCAGGCTCTGGCCCGAGGCGGGCGGGCGGCGTTCGGTCAGAAGCGCCAAGCCCAGCCACGCCAGGCCTAGGCCGATCGGCGGCGCCACGAGCGGCTGAAGCGAGGCCGGCAGCAGCCCATAGGCGGGGGCCAGACCGATCCCGACGGTAAACAGACCGGCCGCCCAGCGCGACAGGACGCCGGCGCGAAACGTCGCAATTCCAAACACCAGGCTGCCGAGTATAAACAAGATGTCGGCGAGGCTCCACAGGGCCGAGAAGGCACCCAAGTTCGGCGCATTAGAGGACCGGGCGAACATGGCCACGAAACCCTCGGCCAAACTGGGCGCCGCCTGCGCCAGCCTGGGCAGGTGGCAACTCCGCCCCAGGACAATCCCCGTCACCATCCCGGCCAGCGTACTCAAGTGGCGGGCCAGGTTACCCTGAGGCTCTGTCGGGTAGCGTTGCCGGAGCGCTTGTCTTATGGCACGATCCAGGTGACGGCTGTCGCTCATGGTAGGCCTTGTTTCTGTGGTGGGAAACCAAGCTTACCTGATGCGGCGGCCGTCATTCGCTCATGAAAAGTGTCCGGTAGTCAGTTCCATGCTTCAGTTCGGCGGCCAGCCCCAAGGCATTCGGGCCAATCTGCACGGCAGCGGCGCCCAGCGCGTCTGAAGTCTGCTCCGGATGTCGGCCCTGCAGGCGCTGGCCACAGGCTTGGCAGTGCCCCACGTGGATGCGGAACCGCGTGACGATCACGGGGATGGGGCGCGGGATATCGATCTGTTATTGAAACTGGACGTCGCCTTTCTTGACGGCACCGCCGCAGGCAGGACAAGCCGGTGGCAACACTGCCACTTTGGTGCGATCAACTTTATCCGGCACCGCCCGCTGAGCGGCAGCGTGACCGCGTTTCCGGCCTGGCTTCTTGGGCGTTGGGCTCGGGCTGCCCTTCGAGAAGGGGTGGCCTGGCGTTTGCCTTGGCGTTGCGTGGTTTCCAGCAATTCCTTAAGCGCCTTGAGTTCCGCTTCCAGCGCCGCGACGCGCGCCTCCAGCGTCGTCACTTGTTGCCGCAGTTGCTGGTTCTCAGCGCGGAGCTGCGCGTTTTCAGTGCGAAGTTGCTCGTTCTCAGTCAACAGGTCGGCGATGTCCATCGTCTAGCGGCCGTGCAAGAATCTAGCCAACACCCGGTAAACAATTACCATCGGACAATACATCGCCATGGCGCGCGCGACCCTGGAGGACGAGTGGGCCAGCGCTCAGAAGGCGGAGGTCTTGGTCTACAACTCCGCCGCCTTGGGCGGTTATCACATCGCCGAGAAGCTGGGCGTGCCGGCCTTCGCGTCCTTCCCGGCCCCGCTCTACTCTCCGACGCGCGAATTCCCCAGCCCGTTCTTGCCTTTCCGCAACCTGGGGCCTTTCAACCAATGGAGCCATCGGTTCTTCGCCACCCTCGGACCGGCGATGTATCGCCGTCCGATTAACGCCTGGCGGCGTGAGGCGCTCGGTCTGCTGCCAGCCACGGGCGAAAGCGTCTTGCGCGGCCAGCCGATCACGACGCTGTATGCGTACAGCCCGGCCGTAGTGCCCCGTCCCGCCGATTGGGACGCGTCGGCGGTGGTCACCGGCTACTGGTTTCTGGAGGCCTCGCCCGGCTGGCGGCCGGATCCGGCGTTGGTCCAGTTCCTGCAAGCCGGCCCGCCGCCCGTGTATGTCGGCTTCGGCAGTATGTTCATGAACGGCGGGGCGCGCAAGACCGAGATCGTGCTCAACGCCTTAAGGCTGGCCGGACAGCGCGGCATCCTGGCGACTGGCTGGAGCGGGCTCAGTGCAGACGATGCCCCGGACAACGTGTTTTTTTGGAGGCAGTTCCGCATGCTTGGCTATTTCCTCAGATCGCGGCGGTCGTGCATCACGGCGGCGCCGGCACGACCACCGGATTACGCGCCGGAAAACCCACCGTCACCTGCCCGCACGTTGGTGACCAACCCTTCTGGGGCCGGCGTGTGGCGGCCCTGGGCGCCGGACCACAGCCGATCTCAACCAACGGCTTGACGGCTGAGCGGTTGGCGGAGGCCATCCGGAGCGCGCTGACCGATGAAGGCCAACGCCAACGGGCTGGCGCTTGAGGGGAGAGGATTCGCGCCGAGGATGGTGTCGGCCAGGCCGTGGACCATATCACCCGCCCTTTGAAGGGTTAGCCGAGCGCTGTCACAATTATCGCCGTCTGCCGGTCTTAACTTATGAACCCAAACTCATGAGGTGAGACATGGCACAATCGCCCCTGCAGATCGTGATCCTGGGCGCGGGCTACGCCGGGAGGCTGGCAACCGCCCGCCTGGCTGGACGACTGAGACGTCAAATCCGGCGGCAGGACATCAGTCTGAACCTGGTCAACGCGGCGGAGGTCTTCGCGGAGCGCCTCCGGCTCCATCAACTGGCGGCGAATCAACCTATCCGCTCGTGCCGCATCGACGACAGCCTGCATGGCACCGGGGTCGCGTTCGTGCGCGGCACCGCGACCGCTATCGACCCGACGCGGAGTACCCTTCACGTGCAGACACCGGATAGCACCGGCCCTATCCGCTACGACCGGCTCCTGCTCGCCCTGGGCAGCACCATCGACCGGGACCAGGTGCCCGGCGTGCGCCGGCACGCCTACGTCCTGACCCCGGACGGGCCAAACTCGGCGCTTGATCTACGCGCGCTCTTGCCTAAACTCAACACTGAGCGCACGGGCGCGCGCCTGACCGTGGTCGGGGGCGGCCCGACCGGGGTGGAGGCCGCCGCCGAGTTTGCCGAGTCGTATCCTGGCCTGCAGGTGTGGCTCGTGACTCAAAATGAGCTTGGCGCTTTCACCACTCGGCCCGCGGCCCGCTACCTGCGGCAGGCTCTGGGCCGGCTGGGCGTGATCATCCAGGAGAACGTGACCGTGGCCGAGGTCAGAGCTGACGCGGTGTTCACCTCCACGGGCGCGGCCATCCCGCACGAGGTCTGCCTGTGGACCGGGGGCTTCACGGTTCCCACCCTCGCGCGTGAGGCCGGCCTGGCCGTGAACGAGCGCGGCCAGGTGCAGGTCGATCCCCTCCTGCGCTCCGTCTCGCACCCGGAAATTTACGCCGCCGGGGATGCGGCCCATCCGGCGGAAGTGCCCGGCGCACCCGTGCGCATGGCGGCCTACACGGCTGTGGTGATGGGCGCGCACGCGGCCGACTGCCTGAGCGCAGACGTTCAGGGCCGGCCGGCGCGGCCCTTCAATTTCGCCTATGCCGGACAGGCGATCGCGCTCGGTCGCCACAATGCCCTGGGATTCAACACGTTTCCGGACGACCGCGCGCACAGGCCGTACCTGACCGGCAAACTGGGATACGAGGTGCGCGAATTCTTTGTCCGGCTGCTCGCGGACTTGTCCGCGCTTGAGCGCCGCTGGCCCGGCGTCTTCGTCTGGCCGAGCCTGGGCCGCTTCGCCGCTTGGCGGCGAGAACCACGAACGGTTGAACCTCTGGCGGCAGCGGTCCCGGGGAGAGCGTCCGGTGAGTGACGCGGACCTGCTCGACCCGCCCCAGCCTTTTGGGGCTTATCGGCCCCTCATGTTTTCCATCGCCTACCGCATGCTGGGCAGCGCGATGAAGGCGGAAGATGTCCTCCAGGAGGACTACCTGCGCTGTCGCAGCGTGCCGCCCGAGACGATCCGCTCGCCCAAGGCCTACCGGGCCACCGTGGTGACGCGGCTCTGCCTGAATCAGCTCGAGTCGGCGCGGGCCCAGCGCGAGACCTATGTGGGCGCGTGGCTGCCAGAGCCGATTCTGACCGAGGCCGCCGAGCCGCTCGGGGCCCTGGCGCTCCCGCCTGCTCAACAGGCCGAGCTGCACGAGTCGATCTCGTTGGCCTTTCTAGTCCTGCTGGAGCAGCTCTCGCCCGTCGAGCGGGCGGTCTACTTGCTGCGGGGAGTCTTCGACTGCAGTTATGCCGAGATCGCTCAGATCCTGGATAAAGATGAAGCCGCCAGCCGCCAACTTCTTAGCCGGGCCCGCCAGCACATCGCCCACAACCGGCCCCGCTTCGCGGCGGCCCCGGAACAGCACCGGCGGCTGCTGGAGCAGTTCATGCAGGCGGTGAGCCAGGGCGAGGTGAACGGCCTGGTGAATTTGCTGTCGGAGGACGTGACGCTGTGGGCGGACGCCGGAGGGAAGGTGCGCGGGGCCGCCACCCGGCCGCTGCACGGCAGCCTGGCCGTGGCGCAGTTTGTGCTCGCTTCCACACGCTTCTTACCCCCTCACGCCACGGCCGAGGTTCAGTTGGTCAATGGCCGGCCCGCGATTGTGGTGCGGGCCAGCGGCCAGGCGACTTTCGTGATCGCCATCGACGTGGACGGCGACCGAGTCCGGGTCGTTCGGGTCCTGGCCAACCCCGACAAACTGCGCCGTGTGTAGCGCCGCCGCCGCTCGTAGAGTCCGGCGCTCTCACTCGGTGAGCTGGCCTTACAGCAGCGCTGGTTCTGACCCGGGTTCCGGGCGCGTCCCTCGGCGCTCTGCTCAAAGCCACGGGCGGCCTTGGGTGCGCGGTGGCCGCCCTCACTCGACAGCAGGCCCAATCACCGGTGACCGCCTAGGGCCAACCCGTTCACTCACCCTCGCTGAGGGCGCTCAAGAAACGTCTCGTATGCGGCGCGCCCGGGTGCCCTCGCTGCAGGTCCGCGCGCAGCCACTCCAGCTCTACGGCCGTGTCGACGTCATACCAGCGCGGGAGCAGAGCCACGCGCAGCCCGACTGCTCGCGCCAGCGCCAGGGTGTCTTCCAGGACGCGCGGCGTGGACATCTGGACCTCGCGCAGCAGGCGCGGCTGGGGCCTCGTCAGCCCGATTAGGTAATACCCACCGTCCTCGCACGGCCCCAGCACCACATCCGCCGTCTCCAGGGCCTCGAAGGCCTGCACCAGGTAAGCGGCTGGCAAGGTCGGGCTGTCGCTGTCCATAATCACGGCCCGCCGGAAGCCGTCCGTAAGGCAGTGCGTCAGCGCATGATCCAGCCGCTCGCCCAGGTCCGCGCCGACTTGCGGGAGGCGGCCGAAGTCCGCAGCCAGCTCGGAAAAGTAACCGGCGGCGTCAGACGGCGCGTAGTTGATCAACCGGGCCGTGCCGGGCACCGCCCGCGCTACCGCGAGCGTGTCTTGCAGAAAACACTCATACAGCTGAGCGGCCTGCTCCGGCGAGAGCGGCGGGGTGAGGCGCGTCTTGGTCTGGCCAGGCGCGGGCCGTTTGGCGATGACCAGCAGCGCATTCATGGGCGCGTCCCCGTCGTCGCGCCACGGCGTCCCAACCTATGCCGGCGCAGCCGGCGCACCAACGCATAGGCGCCATAGGCCCAGGTCAGGCCCAGGGTGGCCGGGCCCAGCCAGGTCTCGCGCCAGACCTGCGGCGGGAGCCGACCGCCGGGATAGAGCCAGAAGTTGAAGATGATCGTCTTCCACAGCGCGGAATACGAGAACAGGACGATCAACCGGGCCAGCGCGCCTTCCGGCAACAGCGCCGCCAAGGCCAGGGGCCAGATGGCGTACCAGGCCTGGAACCACAGGCAGGCGACCAGAAGATAGAACAACAGCACGCCGGCCACGGCGCGCACCGGCGTGAGCCAATCCGTCGGCGCGCGCCTCCAGGTCCACCCGGCGGCCAACAAGGCGACCAGGCCCGTCGCCCCTGCCGCGACGATGCTGACCAGGCGCTGGCTTTCGACCAGGCCGACGCGCGGCTCGAGCTGCGCCTGTACGAACGCCGGCAAGGAGGTGGTAAACAGGGTCGCCCGCCGGTCCAGGGCCAGCGCCCGCAGCCATTCGCCGCCGTGCACGAAAGGGGCGTAAGCGGCGAGGACCAAGCCGGCGCAGGCCAGGCCTGTGCCGGCCAGGAACACCAACCGGCGCCAGCCAGAGTGGGCGCGCAACCCGACGGCCAGCGCAATGGGCACGAGCAGCGCCGGGATGAACTTTACCAGCGCGCCGCCCATGAACGCCAGTGCGGCCCATGTGGGCCGGCGCTGCGAGAGCGCCTCCAGCCCGAACAGGACCAGGAAGACCATGACAATGTCGTTGTGGCCGTTGCCGGCCGTCTCGTAGAGGACCAGCGGGTTCCAGGCGAACAGGCATACCCCTTGCAGCGCTCTCTCCGGCGCGTGCCGGCGCAGCAGCCGCGCAATCAGGACGGCGCAACCGCCGTAGAACAATACACCCAGCAGCTTATGCGCCAGGAGGTTGGCCAGCCCATGGTCGCCAGCCAGCCGGCTCACGCCGGCCGCCAGAAGCTCCCAGGCCGGTCCATAGGCCGAGGTCGCGTCCGGCCAGGCGCTGAAGCGATAGAAGGGATCGGATCGATAAGCGCGCGGAGGTTCATAAAAGGGGTTGCCGCCGTGCACGGCCGTGATCCGGCCGCGCAGGATGTTATCGAATACGTCGGCGGCGCCGATCGGGTAAAGCCAGAGCAGGACGAAGTTGGCGGCGGCCAGGCCCGCGATCAGGGCCCGCCACATGGCCGGCCCCGCCCGGCCGCGGCAGACGCGCCAGGCCGCGTAATAGAGCGCCGAGAGCGCGGCGAAGGTCAGCACGTAGGCGGCCTGCGCGGCGGGCTCGCCGCGCGTCAGTTTGGCAATGTCGCGCAGCGGCCGGAGGTCGAGCGCCCAGACGTTGTAGGGCAACACCAACCCGGCCCACCACACAGCCGCGCCCAACAGGCCTAGAACCAGCAGGGCCGCCCAGGGGCGCGTCTGGATCAACACCGCCGGCCACGCCAGCGCTGAACGCCAGGGGAGGCCGCTTTCAGAGCGCATAGCGTAAGGTCACGCCCAGAATGTGATAAGCGGCCAGCACCGTCCCGCGCAGCGTGCCGCTCACTTTAGATTGGCCGGCGCGGCGGGGATGGAAGCTGACCGGCACCTCGACGATCCGGGCGCCGCGCCGCGCCGCTTTCACCGTCATCTCGGTCGGCCAGCCGTACGTCATCTCACGCATCGCCAGCGCTTCCAGGAGGTCGCAGCGGATGGCGCGGAATGGCCCCAGATCCGTAACCGGCACACGATACAGCGCCCGCATCAGGGCCGCGCCCAGCCAGTTGCCGAAGCGCTGTTGGAACGGCATGGCGCCCGGCGCTACGTGACCCAGCACGCGCGAGCCGAGCACCAGGCTGGCGCCGCCCTCGGCCAGCGGTCCCAGCAGGCGGGGCAGCTCGCCGGGCACGGAACTGTGATCGCCGTCCAGGAAGGCCAGCGCCTCCGCGCCCAATGCGGCGGCCGCCGCTACGCCCGCCGCGCACGCAAAACCATACCCGCGCCGCGGTTCCCGCACCACCTCCGCGCCGGCCCGCGCCGCGACGACCGCCGTCTCGTCCGTGGAACCGTTGTCCACCACGATCACGCCCTGCACCGGCTGCGCCAGCGTCGCCTGCACCAGCGGCCCGAGGTTGCCGGCCTCGTTCAGGGCCGGGATCACGACAAAGACCTTCATGGCGCGCTCACCACAGCGGCATCCGCGGCTCGCCGAAGCGGAGCAGCAACCAAGCGTCGAGGCCCAGGCTGCGCCCGGCCCGCGTCAAAAAGAACACGCCCAGCAAGCTGATCGGCATGAGATAGGCCCACGGCCAGTCATGGCCCAGAGTGGCCAGGAAGACATTGGCCAGGAAGAAGGCCCCGGCGACGCTGGCGACCGGAGTGAACAGGCCGCCGAGCAGGGCCAGGCCGAGCAGCCCTTCCGCCACCAACTGGAAAGGCGCGAACGCGGAGCGGGCCGGCAGGATGACGGCTGTGATGAAATCGGCGTAGAACCTCAGCGGGTTCTCCGCTTGCGGGAAGACCACCGTAAAGAAGTGCAGCAACCCATCCGGGGTGTAGTAGCCTTTCAGGGCGTTGCTGCCCCAGGTGGTCAGGAACATCAGGCCGATCATGACGCGCAGCAGCGCGATCCATAACAGGCCCGTGGCCGGCTGCTCGAGCAAACGACTCTTCATCCTAATAACCTCGTCAGCGGATGGCCCGCACGTCGGCGGCCAGCACATGCTCATGCTTGGTACGCGCGTTGCGGGTCGCGCGCAAGAGGTGTACCTCGCGAAAGCCGGCGGCCCGGAATTCCTCCAGGAAGGCAACGCCTTCCCTGGCGCCGGCCACTCACCAAAACCAATCGCTCAGCCTGGCGGGCTCAGCAGGCGCCGGCCCGCGCAGGATCAACTCGGCCGCGAAGACGACGCCGCCCTGCCGCACCACCCGCGCCAGTTCCCGAAAAATCGCTGTCCGCGCCGGATTGAGGTTGAAGATTCCGTTGGCCAGCGCTACGTCAATCGAGCTGTCTGACAGCGGAAGTTGCTCCGCGTCCGCGCGCTGGAACTGGACGTGGCCGAGGCCCGCCTCAGCCGCCGCACTGCGCGCCCGGCGTACCATCGCGTCGCTGAAATCCAGGCCCGTGACCTTCCCCGCCGGCCCGACGCGCCAGGCCGCGATGAGCGAATCCAGTCCGGCCCCGTCCTAGACACCCCCGCCGCGTACGCGGCGGACAGGGTGCAGCCCAGGTCCAACACACATGCGCCGCCCGGCAGGTCGGCGAAGACCGAGACATTCGAGACGCCCGTGAAAGCTTCCAGCGCAGCAGCCGGCGCGCGGTCCAGCCACTCGGCCGAGTAACCGAGCCCCTCGGCGAAGGCCCGCCCGACGGCAAAGGGATGTTCCGCCGCCGGCGCCTCGGCCACGGCCGACTAGGCGTGCTGGACGCCGGCCCGCAAGCGCGCGGCCTGTTCAGATGGATAGTCGCTCATGGGGTCCAGTCCTCCGGCGTCTCCACAAGCTGAGCGCGAATGACGCCAACAGCAGCGCGTACAACGGCCAGTATTCGGCCGCCTGCGCCCAGTCGATCACTCGCCAGCGGATGAAGAACAGATAGGCCAGCCCTACGGTGCCCGTGAACACCAGCCCGGCCAGCGCCGGCGTGAGCTTGAAGCCGAGCAGCCGGCCCGGCTCGACGAATAGCACGAGCAACGGCAGGAGCCAGAGCAGGTACCACGGGAACAGATTTTGGGTGGTGAGTGTGAACCAGCCGATCAGCCACAGACAACGCAGCAGCGCGCCGCGGCCATCGGCCGCCGGCCTGACCACGCAGGCCAGGCTCAGGGCCGCCAGGCCGACGAACGTCACGGCGTTGGCGGTCTCCGCGCGCGGCCAGCCCTGGGCGTCGGCCAGGTTAAAGGCCAGGCGCGCCAGGCCCAGGTTGAAGTTCTCGCCGAAGTAGTTGGGCAGGAAGCCCAGCACGCCCCCGCCGTTTCCGAGGACATAGGGCAGGTACGCCACGCCGATCACGCCCGCGAACGCCGCCAGAGTCAGCCCCGGCGCGCGCAGGCCTCTCCACGACCAACGCGCCGGGAGCGGCAGCAGCGCCGGCAGGAGCAGAGCCGGGAAGAGCTTGACCAGCGTCGCCGCGCCCAGGCAGAGGCCCAGCCAGATCGGGCGCTCGCGGACGCGGGCCAGCAGGGCGGCGGCCAGCAAGGGCAGCATCAGGCCATCCACGTGGCCAGCCTGCGCCACTTCAAACACCAACAGCGGGCTCCACAGATAGATCAGCACCCGTTCCGGCGGAAGCTGGCAGGCCCGCAACAACCCCAGGAGAACGACGGCGCCGATGGTCTCGGCCACGACGAAGGCGGCTTTGAAGCCGATGACTCTGTCCCCCATAAGGCGCCACAGGCCGGCAAAGGCCATTTGCGCCCCCGGTGGATAGACCGTGACGGCCTCTTTGCGGTTGATATGGCGCCAGACCGTCTGATACACCGGCGGCTTCCAGGGCCGCAGGGCGGCCAGTTCACGGGCGCCGGGCGGATAACGGTATGGGCTGAGGCCGTGCCCCTGCACGCGCCCATCCCAGACGTACCGGTACATGTCATCGGACAGAGTCGGCAGCGTCGGCAGCAGGATCAGGCGATACAGGAGCGCAAAGCTGGTGATGACGACCAAGCGCAGGCCGGTAACTTGGTGGTCGGGTTCCAAGACGAGCGCGCAGGCGGCCAGGTAGAGCGCGAACACCCCGGAGTAGATGATGACAAACTCAGCCGTGTGGACGCGCAGATCCCCAAGCCCCAGCGCCGCCAGATAGGGCAACAGCGAGGCCAACCCCAGGCCAACCAGCAGGAAAGTGCGGCCCGGACGCCAGGCGTTGACCTGGCCGAATCGCCTAGACCCTAACGCGATCACGTCAGCCACAAGACGGCCTGCCCAAGGCGGTTGCCTTTGTCTGCCGCGGCCTGCAGGCGCGGGCGCAGCCAGGCGTCCACGCCCAGCCACCGGCCGGCCGGTATGGCGGCCAGCACCAGTGACAACGTCACCATCAGGTGATAGATCCACTCCCACTCGCCCGGCGTGCCGCTCAGGCCGATCATCAACTGCGCCGACTGCGCCAGCGCGACCAGGCCCCCTAGACGCCCGAGCAGGCCTACAACCAGGCTCACGAAGATGAACGCTTCCATGGCCCAGACCACGTAGCCGAACCAGCTGATGTTGGGCTTGACGAAGCCGTCCAGGAAGGCCCCGTTGGCGCGCGCGAGCGCGCTGACGTCCAGCGCCAGGTTTGGCCCGCCGACCGTTCGCAGGTCGGCGACGAAGAACTGGCGCGGCTGCTGGGCGTAGACCGACTCGCGCCCGATCCAGTCGCACAACCCGCTGGTCGTCCGCAGCCGGCCGCTCACCTCCGTGGTGAAGGCGAAATCCGCCGGGCAGCCAAAGCTGGGCGGCACTTTCCACCACAACTGCGTGAAAAACAGGTAACCCAGGGCCACCCGGGCGATGAGCAGACCGACACGCTTTATCAGGTCCTCAATCCGACTCGCATTCACGTCGCTATTCCTTCCTGTCGCAAAAGCGCAGCGTGCATGACCGCGATCACTGTCATGCTGTCTCTAATCTCGCTGGCCCGAACCAGCGCCAACACCTCGGCGAACGGCATCACCGCGCGCTCGAAGAACTCAGTGTCGTCGGGCGGCAGCGCCGCCGGCTGCAGGTCATAACCCAGATACAGGTGTCCGATCTCGTCCGTGACCGATTTGGTGGTGTAGTAGGTGCTGACCTTCACCAGCCGCCCGGCGCGGTACCCAGCCTCTTCCATTAATTCGCGCTGGGCGGCTGCCTCGGGCGTCTCGCCGGCGTGGACGCCGCCGGACGGCATCTCCCAGCGATGGCTCTCCTGGTGTGTGTAGCGATACTGCCGGATCATCAACACGTGCCTGGCGTCCACAAACGGCAGGACGGCCACGCACTGGCCGAACTCGCAGACGCCGTACAGCGTGGTGCGGCCGTCCGGCATCTCGGCGATATCCTCGCGCAGGCGCATCCACTTGTTTTTATAGATCTCGCGTGTGCTCAGGGTCTTCCAGGGGTGCGGCGGCATTGAGAAGGATTCATCCTATTGGTGGACGCGCCAGGTGGATCACCGGTCCCACGGCATCGGCGCCCACCAGGCTTGGCGGGTATCCACGACGATCTGACTCGTCTCGGCGGTCACTGTTACGGGCGTATCCGGGCTGTAATCCAGGACTACTGCGCGCACGCCATCGCCGGCGCGATACAAATCGGCGATGAAACCGGATTGGGCCGAGATGAGACTGGCCAAAGCGGGCCGACTGGTACCAGGTGGCAAAGCGGCGAAAGTGTAAGGCACCGGCCGAAATGGCACCTGGACAGTGAGCGCGTCCGCGCCGGAGCGCCAGGCCGGGATCAAGGGTTGGTTGAAGCCATACGCCAGCTGCCACGCCTCGGCGTCCGCTCGATGCGGCCAGTAGGCGTAGCGGAGCACATGCTGATCGCGGTCGGTCACGCCCTCGTTGCCGCCATCCGTGACCGAACGGGCCAGCAGGACCTGCAGCGTGTCCAGTCCGCTCATCGCCTGCAGACCGTGCGTGATCAAGGTCAGGCCGGCCCCGCCGGCTGAGATGTCGCTCCAGGCCATGATCGGGTAGAAGATCTTGCGCCGGTAGGTGATATCGCCGGGCGCGATCGGCCGGCCATCGACGGCGTGTGTGAACGCGAAGAATCCCAGGTCGTCGGTGCGAGACTGGGCGGCGAGCGAGGTAGGCACATGCAGGACAGCGCTGGCCTCCGGTAAAGCCTGCAGCTCCAGCGTCACTTCCACCAGTTCGCTGTCGGCGCGCACGGTGACGGTCTTGGTCACGGGTTGGCCGCCCAGCGCAAAGGTCGCCTGGACGCGCGCCAGCAGCGGCCCGGCGGCCAGCACGGTCACCTGCGCCGGGACGTGGCTGGCCTGCGCGCGTATCTCGCCAAAACGGGCGCCGTACACATCCCCAGCATCCTCCCAATAAGCCACGTCGTCGCCGGGGCCGGCCAGCAGGTTCGGGCCGCCGGCCAGGCCCAGGTACGTGAACGCGCCGCCGCGCGCCGGATCGACCGTGACCGAGACCAACCCGTTTGCGACGGTCACCGCGCCGACCTTGTGCGCGACCGTGGCCGGATGCGCCGGCGCGCTGGCCGGCGCCGTCAGCGCCGCGTAGCCCACAGCGGGCACAGCGCGGGCCAGGACGGCGACGTGGTCTACGCCCAACACCTGGACCGGCGGCGGCAGGGCCCCCATCGGCAAAGCGTGGCCGCGCAGTTCAACGACCTCTGACCGCGCCCAGGACGTTGGGTTGAAGACGACCAGCGGCCCGGGCACATCGGCTGCAATCTGGGCGAGCGTCGCCGCCAGATCCTGTGCGGCCGTCTCGAGTGTCTGTTCGAAGCGTGGGCGCTGGGTGCTTTCCCAGACCCGGTCGAAGCTGACCGCGCCGATGTTGTCGTAGTGGGCGCTGATGGTGGCCGTCAGCCAGGCCGCTGAGGGCGGCGCGCCCGTCAGCAACCCGAATTTGTCCTGCGCCGTCAGGAAATACTCGCTCTCCTTGTCCGCGATTTTGGCGAAGGGGCGCGTGGCGTAGAAGGCCTGCCAGATCGGGTTGAGGTCCACCGTAAACTCAGGCAGCGGCTGAGTTTCCAGATAGCGGAAGGCGGTCTCGGGGTCCGCCATCACCAGGACAGTGTGCGGCGTGGTTGCGCCGGCCGCGAGGTTCCAGGCCTCCACCAGGCCGGGCAGTTCCGGCATGGGATCGATGAAGTCCGAGCCGAGCGGCAGGAGGAGATAGCGGGAGGTGGTGCGCTGGAAGTGCTCGTCCACCACGCCGCGCAGCGCGGCCAGTTGCTCGGCCCGAGTTCCCAGGCGATGGATCGCGTCCCAGGCGGTTGGGTATGAGAGATAGGCCGCCAGGACGCGCGCGCCGTCGGCCGGCGATTTCCAGTAGAAAGCCGCCGGCAGCGGGGTGCAATCCGGGTCGTCGGCCTCACAGCGGAACTGCGAGCGGCCGATGAACACGTACGGGAGGTCGGCGCGCGTCAGGAAGGCCGGCAGGGCGGCCGAGTTGCCGAACGCGTCGGACTGCCAGGCCGTGCGCGGCACATAGGCCTCGCCGAAAGTCGCCGCGATCCAGTCGCGGCCCAACTGCCAGTTGCGGGCCTGGATCGCCGGGGCGGCTAGGCTGGTCTCGGGTTGAGTGATCCCGGCCCACGCAAACGTGATCTGCCGGCTCTGCACCAGGGCGCGCAAGTCAGCCTGCAGGTCGGGGTACGCCTCCCAGAAGTGCTGGACGAAAAGCACCTGTTCCAGCGTGTAACGAAAGCGCGGGTCCTGTTTCGCCATCTCGATAGCAGCGCGGATGTTTCCGTCTGAGTGCTGCACATAGGCCGGATAATCTTCGTGCCAGTCCGTATCCCAGTGCGAGAACGGGACGACGAAGACGACGCGCGCGGCCTCGGCCATCAGCGCCTGTGTCTCAGCATCCAGGTTGACGCCCTCGTCCCTGTTCGCTTCAAGCGAAGGGGCAGGGGTGGCGGGCGGAGTCTGCGCGCAGGCCGCGCCCAGGAGGAGGAGCAAACCCAACGCGACGGGGAGACGGCTGGGCGCGGCGTCTCCCCATTGATCAGGCCTCACCATACGACCAGGCAGGTCTCGGTGCGGCGGACGCCCACGGCGCCCGCAATGCCCTCGGTGATTCAGCGGCCGAGCTGAGGCAGGTCCGGGCTCTCCACGAACGCGATCAGGTCATAGCGCCCGGTGACGGCGTGGACCTGTTTGATGACCGAACCCTCCAGCTCGATGCCGGGCAGTTCCTTGATCAGGTCCTGCACCCGCGTCGGCTCGGCTTCGATCAGGACGTACGCTTGGATCATGCTGGGTCTCCTTTGCCTCTGGCGCTCCACCCGGGAGCGCGGAACTCACCCTCAGGTGAACGTCATCAACGGCACGGCGCCGGTGGCGGCGATGGCGTCCAACTGTGCCTGGATGCGCCGGACGGACTCGGCCAACGGGAACATCCGCTTGCTCACCTGCATGTCGGCGTCGGTGGACAACGGATGCCAAAAGACCCCGTCCAGGTTGACGGTGACCTCCGGCGATAGGTTGCCCATCCCGAGTTCCAGCCCCTCGCGCGAGTAGCCACGCCTGGCCAGGGGCCGGATGAAGTGGTCCTCGTCCGGGATGCCGAGCGACCGGTGCAAGGCGCAGATCTCATCCAGGTGGCCGGTGTTGACCGGCGTCTCGGTGGTCGAGAGCCGGACCCGAAAGCTCTCCGCCTGCAGCAGCCGGATTCCGCCTACGGCCTTGTCCCACGACCCCTGACCCCGGTAGGCGTCGTGCTGCGCCGCGGTCGCGCCGTCCAGGCTGACCTGCACGATCAATGCTTCGCCCACCTCCCGGGCCACAGCCTTCAACCGCTCAAGGCGAGTCACGGTTGTGCCCGGGATCTTCTGGCCCAACAGCATGGCGTTGGTGAGCACCGAGGTCTTCACGCGCTTGGCCGAGTAGCACAACATCTCGTAGATGTCGTTGAGCAGGAGCGGCTCGCCGCCGGTGAAGAAGACCTGGTCAAAGCCCAGCGCCACGGCCTCGTCCACCAGGCGTGTGGCGTTGGCCAGGCCGATGGCGCGCCGCGGCGCATTGGGGCCGGACTTGGCCACGCAATACGAACAGCGCAGGTTGCAGTCGTAGTTGGTGTAGATCCACAGCTTCCACTTGAACGCCGCGGGATCACAGCCGGCCTGGGGCTCGGGCACTGGAATGGTCATGGGGCTCAATAGCTCAGCGAAGCCGCGCCTTGCGCCAGGAACTCCACTACGGGCGCGCCGCCCGCGAAGGACGCTCCCGCGATCAGGTTGTCCTTGTCCAGGCCGCGGGCGTTGAAGCACGGCGGGCAGACCCACAGTTTGCCGCCATTGCCCGTGAACGCTTCGAGCAGCTCCTTCAAAGGCTTGAAGCCCGGCGAGGCGATGTCGTCGGCGAGGCCTGGGACGGCCAGGCGCACCGCCTCGATGTTTAGGAAGACGACGACCTCCTGGCCGGCGGCGACGCCGGCGTTGGCGACGACGAAGGCGACGACGGTCTTATCTGGATTATCCTTGGCCGTCGTCAGGTTGATCAGTAGCTTCGACACAGTTGAGCCTCCAGGGATGAGCGCGTGATATTACACGCGCTTGCGAATCCAGAACCGTTTCGGCCGGGCGTGCGTGTCCTGGGCCAGCAGGTCGTTGCCCGTAGTCCGGCACCAGGCCGCGATATCGACCTCGGCCGCCGCGTCATAGGCGGCCACGAGCAAGGTCCGGCCCGGAGCCAGCGATTTCATCTTCTCAAAGATGAGCATGACGAGCTCGCCGCAGCCCTGCTCGCCAGCGTCGAGGCTGTCGTCCGCCTCCACCGTCACCGTTCGTCTTTCGCCGACAAGCGGCCAAAGATCGGGTCCGCGACGTCCAGCGCCAGGCCGGCGCCCGGCGCCCGGCCGGCCAACTGCGTGCGCGCCAACTCGTCGATGGAGTGGCGTTCCCAATACAGCGTGTGCTCGATCATCTCGCGGATCGTCCACTCCTCGCCGGGCGGGCGCGCGTCCAGCGAGTCGTCCGGCAGGCCGATCAGGGCCGCCACCAGCTCGGTCCGCGCCCGCAGGGTTTCGGCCAGCAACCGGTCCACCTGGCTGAACTGCATCTGTTTCAGGCCGTAGCGCGCGCTGAAGACCTGGCCGACGTGCATGCGCTCATGGTCGATGTTGTGCGTCAGCAGGTCGCGGATCGGGCCGCCCATGGCGCACGGATGGTCAGAGTGGACGTCCAACTCCGCCTCGCTCAGGACGGCCAGCAACTTGAGCGTCTCGGCCAGCGAGGCCTGCAAGGTATCGATCAGTTGGTTGACCTGGAGGCCCATGGCGCCGCCTCAGAACAGCGGCAGGCCGCAGGCGGCTTTGCCGATGAAGTCATACAGCACGTCGGTGGTGGGCGCCATGACCGTGGCCGCGCGCGCGTCGCGGAAATGCCGCTCCACGCCGACCTCTTTGCGAAAGGCGGCGCCGCCGCACACGCGCATCGCCAATTCCGTGACCTCGGTGGAGGCCTCACCGGCCGCCGCTTTCACTTCCAACACGCGCAGCATCGCGTCGGCGCGCCCGGTCTCAAGGGCGTCGAGCGCGTCCAGCAGCAGACCGCGGACCAGATCGGTCTTGATGCGCATGCGGGCCACATACGCGCGGACGGTCGGCAGGTCAGCCAGCGAACTGCCCAGGTGTTGCAGCCGGGCCCCGCCGACGTGCGCGGCGGCCTTGGCCGTGGCGGCCTCCATCAGGCCCAGGCAGCAGCCCGCGCTCATGAACTGGAAGTAAGGCAGGACGATGCTCATCATGATATTGAAGCCGTCGCCATCCTGGCCCAGCATGGCGCCGCGCCCGACGACGACACCTTCGGCCCGGACCGGGCTGGAGTGGTTGCCGCGCAATCCCAACCCATCGAACGGGGCGGTCACGGTCAGGCCGGCCGACCGGCTGGGCACCAGCCAGATGGTGCTGGCGCCACCTGCCCCGCGCGCTGTCGCGGGGTCGGCGGCCAGCGGCCGGCTGGACCAGACATAGCTGTCCACCTGCCCCGCGGACGTGATCCAGCTCTTCTGAGCGTCCAGCCGGACCTGCCCGTCACCGGGCACGGCCGCCGCCGTGCTGACCGGCGCCCAGAAGTGGCTGCGCGACCCGGCCTCCGAAAATGCCAATGAGCTGATATGCCGGCCGGCCGCGATGTCCTCGCGCAGGGCGCGCGGCCCGTGCGCCTCGATGACGGCCGCCGCCGCATAGTGCATGCACAGCACCATTGATGTGGACGCGCACTCACGCGCGAGGCGCTCCATGACCAGGGACGCCGCCCGGTGGCCCTGCCCCAGCCCGCCGACCTCGGTTGCGCTGACCAGGCCCAGCAGGCCGGCGCGGCCCAATGCCTCCAGCGCCGCCCGCGGGAACGTGCCCGTCCGGTCGATCTCGCCGGCGGCGGGCGCGATAAGGTCTTTGACAATCGGCTCGAGTGTGTCCAGATAGGCCGCGGTCTGGGCGGTCATGTAACCTCCTGATGAACAGCCGGGTCACAGGCTCCAGTGCACGCCGCACCCCTGGCAGGGTTTGGGCGGCTGGTCGCTCAGCAGCTCGACGCGCCACTGTTGATAACGCTCGTCGTTCCAAATCTCGGCAAACGGGCGTTCGAGCAAATTGCCTAATTTCAGACGCTCGTAGTCGGAGGTAGCGAACGGGCTGATGCAGCACGGCAGACAGTTGCCGTTGGCGGTGACGTAGGCCGTCGTCCACGGGCGCCGGCAGGCCGCCCACGGCCTCGGCTCCGGGTCCGACCGTGGGGCGGTCGGCTTATGCGCGCGGCGATGCCGCTCGCCGGCCTCCAGGCTGTGGCGCGGGTCAGTGGCCCCGGAGGCCCGCAGCGTCACGCCAACCTCGCGCGCCACAGTCTCAGCTTCAGCGATGAGGCGGTCGGCCAACGCGTCGAAGTCGTCGAAAAGCGTTCGGCCCGGCTCGGTCAATTCCGAGGGGGCCGCCCGGTCCAGGTAGTACACCAGGCGCTGGACGTACACCTCGCGCACATCCATCCGTGCGGCCAGACGCACCAGCGCCGGCAACTCGGCGATGTTCTCGCGCATGCCCGTCATCCAGATCGAGACACGCGGGTGCGCGGCGCCCAGTTCACGCTGAAGGCGGGTGAAGTTGGTGAGGTTCTGGACGATCTTGTGCAGCAAGGGCGCGCCCCGGATGCGGGCATAGGTGGCGGGGTCGGCGCCGTCGATAGAGACGCGCAGCTCGTCCAGCCCGCTGTCGATGAGGCGCCGGGCCCAATCAGCCGAGAGCAGCGTGGCGTTGGAGTTGAACAGCACCGTCACGCCGCGCGCTTTGAGGTGGGCGATCATGCGCGGCAGGTCGTGATTGATGAGCGGCTCACCGATGCCGTGCAGGACCGCGCGTTGCATGTCCGGGAACTGCTCGACGACGCGCACGAACTCATCCCACGCCAACGTCTTGGGCGTCTCGTAGGACACAAAAGTGCGCGGACAGGTCTCGCACAGCAGGTTGCAGTGGTTGGTGACCTCAATAAACACGACGCGCGGCGGATATTGCGCCGTGGCCGAACGCGTCTCCAACGGGAGGAAGGCGTAGGCGGCCGGCAGGGCCGTCTGGCCCTCCAACAACGCGTCTGAGGGAAGTGGAAGTGAGGCCATATCAATTAGCACAAAAACGTGGGAGAACCGGCCAAGACCGGCCGTCGCTCATGGAACCAGACTCATCTTAAGGAGGAAATATTACAGATCCATTAAGCAGGCCGGGGCCACGGCGATTGAACCAGGGCCAATCATTTTGCAATACTTGCGCAAGGACTCTGTGGCAAAGTCTCTGCAGGCGGACATCTGGCGAGCCGGGCTGGCAACCCCTCCCAAGCGCCGGCTGACCAGAGCCAATGAGCCCATTGATGTGATCCAGGCGTGGGGGCCTCCACCAACCGGAAGGGGTGACAACTATGACGCCTCCCCATCGTCTGCGAACAGGCCGACTGGTCACGAGTATCGGCCAAGCCGCTATCGCACTCACGCTTCTGGCGGCGGTGAGTGCCCGCCCGACTGTGGCGCAGGGACTCCCATGCGGCTGGCAGATCGTCGCCAGCCCGAACCGGGCAGCCACGGGTGACCACCGCCTCCAGAATCAGCTAGAGCGTGTTGCGGACTTATAGTAAATGGGCCATCCCGTTCACAAAGCGCCC
>ERZ761602.1196-NODE-1196-length-49259-cov-7.452118_pt1 | contig 49259 bp, 47 predicted proteins | sample MGYA00512165_ERZ761602 | MGnify/ENA primary metagenome ERZ761602 (study PRJEB28899, sample SAMN02445085) | bioreactor sludge metagenome | biome: EBPR sludge; isolation source: Thorneside wastewater treatment plant | place: Australia: Brisbane, Thorneside...
ACAGCGACCAGAACGGCGTGACCAGCGCGAACACGATCAGGATGCGCAGCACCGAGCGCACGCCCTCGATGGCCTCGCCCGGGTGCTGCCGGCGCGCCCGCCCCAGTTGCAGCGACGTACCGAAGCCGACGCCGGCGATCACCGCGCCCAGCGCCAGACATGCGGTGATGACGAAGCCCCACGCCTCCGGCCACAGCGCGACGCCGGCGAACTTCAGCCCCCACAGCAGCAGCATCGCGGCGCCGCCGACCACGCCGACCGCCGCGACGATCGTGCCCAGGCCAAGGCCGTTGCCCAGCAACGCGCTGCGCACGATGGCGAGGAAGGCGTCCGGATCGGTGCCGCGCGAAGGCGGCACGTTGACGTACTTGCGCCGTCCGGCCCAGAAGATCACCGTCGCGATGAACATCAGGATGCCCGGGATGCCGAACGCCCACGCCGGCCCCCAACTGCGCAGCACCAGCGGCATCAACAGCGAGGCGAAGAACGAGCCGAAGTTGATGATCCAGTAGAAGGCGTCGAAGACGGCCTTGGCCTTGTGCTTGTTGGTCTGGTCGAACTGGTCGCCGCAAAACGTCACCACCAGCGGCTTGATGCCGCCCGAACCCAGCGCGATCAGGAACAGCCCGGTGTAGAAGCCGGTGGCGTGGCTCTCGAACAGCGCCAGGCATGCATGGCCCGCGCAATAGATCAGCGAGAACCACAGCACCGTGTTGTACTTGCCGAAGTAGCGGTCCGACAGCCAGCCGCCCAGCAGCGGGAAGAAATAGACGCCGATGACGAAGCTGTGGAACAGGTCCTTGGCCGCGCCTTCGCGCGCGGACTGGTCGGGCAGATAGGCCAACAACACCGAACTGATCAGGAACGGCACCAGGATGTTGCGCATCCCGTAGAAGCTGAACCGCTCGCATGCCTCGTTGCCGATGATGAAGGGGATCTGGCGGGGCATGCGGCCCTGGCCGGCTTCTGCTGTCGTGCTCATCCGATCTTCCGGTACCAAAACCGGTGCAGGTTACCGCATGCGTCCCGCCGGGGTCGAACCGCGCGTTCAGGCCGTCGAGGGCTGGGCGCGACCGCATCCGGCAGGCATCATGCCCGCTCGCCCGCCACCGGATGCCACGATGCCGCGAACGCTCCTCGCCGCCCTGCTGTTCCTGTCCGCCGCGCCGGCCCTGGCGCAGGCGCCGCTGACCACCGTCTCCGAACACTCCGGCTTCGTGGAGACCGGGCGCTACGAGGAAGTGGTCGCCCTGTGCGACGCCTTCGCCCGCCAGTACCCGAAGGCCGTGCGCTGCACCGGCTTCGGCACCACTCCGGAAGGCCGGCCGATGAAAGCGCTGGTGGTGTCCACCAGCGGCGCGCTGACGCCTGAGCAGGCGCAGCGGCGCGGCCTGCCCGTGGTGCTGATCCAGGGCGGCATCCACGCCGGCGAGATCGACGGCAAGGACGCGGGCTTCCTGGCCCTGCGCGAAGCGCTGGAAGGCAAGGCCGCGGCCGGTGCGCTGGACAAATTGGTTTGGGTGTTCGTGCCGGTGTTCAACATCGACGGCCACGAGCGCTTCGGCGCCTGGAACCGCCCCAACCAGCGCGGCCCGAAGGAGATGGGCTGGCGCACCACCGCGCAGAACCTCAACCTCAACCGCGACTATGTGAAGGCCGATGCGCCGGAGATGCGCGCCCTGCTGCACCTGGTCCAGCGCTGGGACCCGCTGGTGGCGGTGGACCTGCACGCCACCGACGGCGCCCAGTTCGAGCACGACATCTCCATCCAGGTCGAGCCCGTGCACGCCGGCGACGCCGGCCTGCGCGACGCCGGGCGCGCACTGCGCGGCGCGGTGATCGACGACCTGGCCCGGCAGGGCTCGCTGCCCCTGCCCTACTACCCGTCCTTCGTCGTCAACGACGATCCCGCCTCCGGCTTCGAGGACAGCGTGCCGCCGCCGCGCTTCTCCCACGGCTACTACCTGCTGCGCAACCGCATCGGCATGCTGGTGGAAACGCATTCGTGGAAGGAATACCCGGTGCGGGTGAAGATCACCCGCAACACCATCGTCTCGGTGCTGGAACAGGTGGCGCAGCACGGCGGTGACTGGCTGGCCGCGGCCCGGCGCGCCGATGCCGATGCCGCGCAGCTCGGCGGTCGCGCCGAACCGCTGAGCTACGCCGCCACCGCGAACGCGCGCACCGTCGAGTTCCGCGGCTATGCCTACACGCGCACGCCCTCCGAGGTGTCCGGTGCGCTGATGACGCGCTACGACGAAACCACGCCGCAGGTGTGGAAGGTGCCGCTGAAGGACGACGTCCAGCCTGCGCTGGTCGTCCAGGCGCCGGCGGCCGGCTACCTGGTGCCCGCCGCGCACGCCGGCTGGGTGGCCGAGGTGCTCAAGGTCCATGGCATCGACTACCGCCTGCTCGGCAAGCCGTGGCGCGGCTCGGCGCAGGTCTTCCGCGCCGATGCCGCCCGCTTCGGCGCCGCCTCGGTCGAAGGCCACCAGCGGGTGACGCTGGAAGGCCGCTGGCGCGACGAAACCCGCGAGGCCGCGGCCGGCTCGCTGTTCGTGCCCATCGCGCAGGCCAGGTCGCGGCTGGTGATGGCCCTGCTGGAACCGCAGGCGCCGGATGCGCTGGCCGGCTGGGGGCGCTTCAACAATGCGTTCGAGCGCAAGGAGTACATGGAGGACTACGTGGCCGAGGCGGTCGCCCGCGACATGCTGCGCGACCCGGCGGTGAAGACCGAATTCGAGCAGCGACTGAAGGACAAGGCGTTCGCGGACGATCCGGCCGCGCGCCTGGAATTCTTCTATCGCCGCCATCCGTCGTGGGACGAACGCTACCTGCTCTATCCCGTGCTGCGCGTGGACAGCGCGCCCTGAACCGGCCCGGCGCCGCCGTTCGCCGATGGCAGCGATGCAGCGCGCGGCGGCGTCAACCCAGCGCGGTATCCAGCGCCATCATCAGGCAGAAGCCGATGGCCAGTCCCAGCGAGGCGATGGCGCCGTGGCCGTGGCGGTTGGATTCGGGAATCACGCTGTGCCCCACTGCGATCAGCATGGCGCCGCCGGCGAACGCCAACCCCCACGGCAGCAGCAGCGACGAGATGCCCACCGCCCAGGCGCTGGGCACGGCCGCCAGCGGTTCGGCCACGCCTGACAGCGCGCCGATGAAGACCGCCTTGCTGCGCGCCATGCCGGCACCGGCCAGGATCAGCGCCACCACCAGCCCTTCCGGCACGTCCTGCAAGGCGATGCCCATCGCCAATCCTTCCGCGCCGCGCAGGTGGCCGCCGGCGGCCACGCCCACCGCCATGCCTTCGGGCACGTTGTGCAGGGCGATCGCCAGCACGAACAACACCACGCGTGCCGGCACCAAGTGCCGTTGCCGGTCCATCGGGTCGTCCACCAGCACGCGGTCCAGCGCCAGCAGCGTCGACGCACCCAGCATGATGCCCGCGCCGACCAGCACGGCCGCACCCCAGTCCGAATAGCCCGCCCGGCCGGCCGCCGCCAGGCCCGGCAACACCAGCGAGAAGGCCGTGGCCGCCAGCATCACGCCGGCGCCGAACCCCAGCAGGCCGTCGGCGAGCCGCTGCGGGATGCTGCGCACCACCAGCACCGGCAACGCCCCGAGCGCGGTCGCCAGCGCGCACAGCGCACCGCCGCGCAGCGCCTGGCCGAGGCCGTCCGCGCGCTGCAGGCCTGGCTGCACCAGCAGCCACAGGCAGGCGGCCACGATCGCGACAACGCCGGCCACGTAGGGCCAGGCCGAGGCGGCGCGGGTATGGGCCAACGGATGCAGGACACGGTTCATGCGACGGCTCTCCGCAAGAGCGAACGTCATGAAGGGACGAAGCGGGCGCATCCGCAGCATAGTCCGCACCCGCGCAGCGCTCCAATCGCAATGCTGAATCGGTGCGATCCATGCCGCCGATCCTTGCCTCCGGTCCATGCCTTCGATCCGCATCTGCCGATGCGGCCGGCGCGACGACTGCAGGGCCGCATCAACGCTCAGCCGCGCGCCATGTATTTCCAGTTGCGCAGCTTGCCCTCGGCCATCCAGGCGACAGCTTGCATCAGGCGGTGCGCACGCGTGTCCTCGCGCTGGCCTCGGTGAGGCCAGTCCACGTATTCGCACCGCTGGCCGGGCGGGAAGGCGTCGAAGGTCCGCCGCGCCGAGAGCATGGCCTGTTGACGGCGTGTTACGACAGCGGCGGCTATGCTGTCCGCTGATTTCGCAGGGAGACGGAACCATGCCACGTTGCCTGCCGGCCCTCGCCGGCGCCTGCTGTGCCCTCGTCCTGGCAGCCTGCCAGCCTTCGCCGCCGGCACAGACGCCGGCCGACGCACCGACTGCCAACCCAGCGGCCGAACCGGCCGCCGCCGCGCCCGCGACCTACTGGCAATGCGGCGACACCCGCATCACCGCGCGTTTCGACAATGCCGCCGACAACGTGGCGCTGGACATCGATGGCCGCGCCCTGACCCTGCCGCAGGCCGTCAGCGCGTCCGGCGCACGCTATGCGGACGCCGCCGGCAACGAATTCTGGAACAAGGGCCGCGAAGCCGGGCTGACACTGGTCGGGCAGCCGCGCGTGGAGTGCACGCAGGTCGAGGAAGCCTCGCCCTGGGACCAGGCGAAGGCACGCGGCGCCATCTTCCGCGCGCTCGGCACCGAGCCGGGCTGGACGGCCGAGGTCGGCGGCGGCCAGGCCCCCGCCCTGACCGCGGAGCTGGACTACGGCGAGCGCACGCTGACCGTCGAAGCCCTGCAAAGCGCCAGCGACGGCTACCGCGGCAAGACCGCCGACGGTACCGCCGTCGCACTGTCCGTCGTCCGCGAAGCGTGCAGCGACGGCATGAGCGACGCCCGCTATCCCGCCACCGCCGTGCTTGCCGTCGGCGACCGCAGCTACCGCGGCTGCGGCCGTTTCCTGGAGGAATGAGGCGCGCATGAGCCGACGTTCCCGCGCCCGCCGGCAGACCCGCACCCGCCTGCCCCTGTTCGTCCTCGCCGCGCTGCTGCTGGTCGGCGCCGGCGCGTGGTGGTGGTCGCAGCGCGGCGACGATGCCGCCGCGCCCACGGCCGCGAGCGAAGCCCCCGCCGGCGCGCGCGTCGCCGGCCGCGTCAGCGAAGTCCTGGACCTGCCGCCGGTCGAACAGACCCGGCCCACGCTGCCCAGCGTGCCCGACCTGCCCACCGCCGCGCCCGCGCCGTCGGCCGAAACCGCGACGCTGCCCGCCTTCCTGCCGCCGGAGGCCCGGCGCACGCTGACGCTGATCCGCCAGGGCGGCCCGTTCCCGCACCGGCAGGACGGCGCGGTGTTCCAGAACCGCGAAGGCCGGCTGCCGCGGCAGGGGCGCGGCTACTACCGCGAATACACCGTCGACACGCCCGGGCTGGACCATCGCGGCGCCCGCCGGATCGTCGCCGGCGGACGGCCGCCGCGCGAGTACTACTACACCGACGACCATTACGAGAGCTTCCGCCGGTTCGAGATCCCCGGCGCCGCGGCCGCCAGGAGCGAACGATGAGCGAATCCGGCTTCGACCCCGGCCTGGACGACCCGCGCCGCGCGGGCGTGTTCTTCGTCACCGGTGAGGACCTCGACGCGCTGGCCGCGGCCGCGCGCGACGCCGGCCTGGTGGTGCGGCGCATCGACCTGTCCGGCTGCGACGGCAAGGCCGCGCTGCTGCTGCGGCTGGCGACGGTGCTGGATTTCCCCGGCACCGCCGGGCGCAACTGGGATGCGCTCAGCGACAGCCTGCGCGACCTCTCCTGGCTGCCCGGCGCGGGCCATGTGCTGCTGTTCGAGCAGGCGCGCGCACTGCGCGACCACGACGAGGCCGGCTTCGACACGTTGCTGGACATCCTGGACGAGGCTTCGCGGTTCTGGGCCGGGCAGGACCGGCCGTTCTGGGCCTTCCTCGCCCTGCCCGAGGACGAATTCGACGGCATGGCCTGACCGGCACGGCGGCGCGATCTGCGAAAATGCCGCATGACCGCCTCCTTCTCCGACTTCCCGCTCTCGCCCGCCCTGCTGCAGGGCGTGCAGGCGCTGGGCTATGCCCGCCCCACCCCCGTCCAGTCCCTCGGCCTGCCGGCCATCCTGGAGGGGCGCGACGTGATCGCGCAGGCGCCCACCGGCAGCGGCAAGACCGCCGCCTTCGGCCTGGGCCTGCTGCACCGGCTGGACCCGGCGCAGGTGCGCACGCAGGCGCTGGTGCTGTGCCCCACCCGCGAACTGGCCGACCAGGTGGCGCAGCAACTGCGCAAGCTGGCCGTCGGCGTCCCCAACCTGAAGGTGCTGACCCTGTGCGGCGGCCTGCCGCTGGAGCCGCAACTCCGCTCGCTGGAGGCGCACGACCCGCACGTGGTGGTGGGCACGCCCGGCCGCGTGCAGGAACTGCTGCGCAAGAAGGCGCTGCACCTGGGCGGCGTGCGCACGCTGGTGCTGGACGAAGCCGACCGGATGCTGGACATGGGCTTCGAGGAGCCCATCCGCGAGATCACCGGCCGCACCCCGAAGGACCGCCAGAGCCTGCTGTTTTCCGCCACCTTCACCGACGCCATCCGCGACGTCGCCCGCGCCACCCTGCGCGATCCGCTGGAAGTGACCGTCGACGCGCCGCAGGAGCGCGCGGCGATCGAGCAGCGCTTCGTGCAGGTGGACCCGGCGCGCAAGCAGACCGCGCTGGCCGGCCTGCTGGCGCAGCGGCGCGCGGAGTCGTGCGTGGTGTTCTGCAACATGCGCAAGGACGTGGACGAAGTGGCCGGCTCGCTGCACCATTTCGGCTTCTCCGCGCTGGCCCTGCACGGCGACATGGAGCAGCGCGACCGCGACGAGGTGCTGGTGCGCTTCGCCAACCGCAGTTGCAACGTGCTGGTGGCCAGCGACGTGGCCGCGCGCGGGCTGGACATCGAGGACCTGGCGCTGGTGGTCAACTACGACATGCCCAGCGACGCCGACACCTACGTGCACCGCATCGGCCGCACCGGGCGCGCCGGCCGCGACGGCCTGGCGATCAGCCTGTGCACCCCGCGCGAACTGCCGCGCGCGGCGATGCTGGAGGAAAGGCTGGGCGCGCCGCTGCTGTGGGACCGCCAGGTCCCGGCGCCTCCGAAGGCGCACGCCGCGCCGCCTGCCGTCATGGCCACCCTGCGCATCGACGCCGGCAAGACCGACAAGCTGCGCCCCGGCGACGTGCTGGGCGCGCTGACCGGCGACGCCGGCCTGCCCGCCGCCGCCATCGGCAAGATCAACGTCTTCCCCACCCGCACCTACGTGGCCGTCGCGCGCGACCAGGCCGCCGCGGCGCTGGCGCGGCTCAACGCGGGCAAGATCAAGGGCCGCAGTTTCCGCGTGCGCAAGCTGTGACCGCCCCCCTGTAGGAGCGGCTTCAGCCGCAACCGCGCGGCCGGAAAAGCTGAAGACGCGGATCGACACGGATGAACGCGGATGCCACGGACAAGGCGTTCGAACTCCGATCCGCTTTATCCGCACTCATCCGTGCAATCCGTGGCTTGAAGGCTTTTCACCCGCGCGGTTGCGGCTGAAGCCGCTCCTACAAGGGAAACGGAAGGGATCGCCCAATAAAAAACGCCGGCGCTTGCGCACCGGCGTTTTCTTGAACCGAAGGGTTCAGGGCTGGATTACAGCGCCTGCACCTGGTCGGCCTGCATGCCCTTCTGGCCCTGCACGGCGACGAAGGTGACCTGCTGGCCTTCCTTCAGCGACTTGAAGCCATTGCCCTGGATCGAGCGGAAGTGCACGAACAGGTCGGGGCCGCTCTGCGGGGTGATGAAGCCGAAGCCCTTGGCGTCGTTGAACCACTTGACGGTGCCGGTCTGACGTTCAGACATCTTTACTAACTCCTGAAACATGGATGAAAGGACCGCGAATCCGGCATGGACCGGATCGGGACTGGGTTTGCAGGCGTTGGTAAAGCGGGAAGATGTAGCAGATGTATCTACCGCATCAGGCTCACGATTCACGGTGACCCTGGCAAGCACAGTGTCGACCACTCTACCGGGGTTTTGGCACAAAAGCGAATCCCCGTCCCACCGGCGCCGGACCGGCCGGGTGCCGCGGCCCGGGTAAAACGTTTTCGCGGCCGGGCCGGGCGGCCGGCCCGGCGTATCATGGCGCCCCTTTCGCCTCCCCCCATCCGCCCATGGCGCTCAAGGCCACCGTCGTCAAAGCCGAACTCCAGATCAGCGACATGGACCGCCACTACTACGCCGCCCATGCCCTCACCCTGGCCCAGCACCCGTCCGAGACCGATGCCCGGCTGATGGTCCGGCTGCTGGCCTTCGCCCTGTTCGCGGACGAGCGGCTGGAGTTCGGCCGCGGTCTGAGCAGCGACGATGAACCCGACCTGTGGCGCAAGGACTACACCGGCGCCGTCGAGCTGTGGATCGACCTTGGCCAGCCGGACGAATCCCGCATCCGCAAGGCCTGCGGGCGTGCCCGCGAGGTGGTGGTGCTCAACTACGGCGGCCGCGCCGCCGACCTGTGGTGGGAGAAAAACGCCGCCGCACTGGCGCGCCACGCCCATCTCACCGTGATCGACCTGCCGGCCGCGTCAGTGGATGCGCTGGAAGCGCTGATGGTCCGGACCATGCGCTTCGACGTGATGGTCCAGGACGGCGAACTGCAATGGATCGGCGACCAGGGCACGATCGACATCCGCCCGGTCCTGCGCCAGGCCGGCACCGCCCGCAGCGCCTGACGTGCAGGCCACCCACGATGTGTTGGTGATCGGCGGCGGCGCGGCCGGGCTGATGGCCGCGCTCACCGCCGGCCAGCGCGGCCGGCGCGTGCTGGTGGTCGAGCACGCCAACAAGGTGGGCAAGAAGATTCTGATGTCCGGCGGCGGGCGCTGCAATTTCACCAACACCGGCACCTCGCCCGCGCAGTTCCTGTCGGCCAACCCGCACTTCTGCAAGTCGGCGCTGGCGCGCTACACGCCCGCCGATTTCATCGCCCTGGTGGAGCGCCATCGCATCGCCTACCACGAGAAGGAACTGGGCCAGTTGTTCTGCGACGTCTCGTCCAAGCTGATCGTCAGGATGCTGCTCGACGAATGCGCGGACGCCGGCGTGCGCATCGAGACCGGCTGCGGCGTGCGGCAGGTGGACCACGACGGCGGCCTGTTCCGCCTGGACACCGCGCTGGGCGGCTTCGCCGCGCCCTCGCTGGTGGTGGCCACCGGCGGGCTGTCGATCCCCAGCATGGGCGCCAGCGGCTTCGGCTACGAACTGGCGCGCTGGTTCGGCCATGCCGTGCTGCCCACCCGCGCCGGACTGGTGCCGCTGACCCTGAGCGGCAAGCACCAGCAGCGGCTGGCCGACCTGAGCGGCGTGTCGCTGCCGGTGGAGGCGCGCTGCGGCAAGGCGCGCTTCCGCAACGCCATGCTGTTCACCCATCGCGGGGTCAGCGGGCCGGCCATCCTGCAGATCTCCTCGTACTGGCAGCCGGGCGACGATCTACGCCTGGACCTGCTGCCCGGGCAGGACGCGCTGGCCTGGCTGCAGGCGCAGCAGAAGCAGCGACCGGACGCGGAGTTGAAGACCGTGCTATCCGACGCGCTGCCGCGCCGCTTCGCCCAGCGCCTGTGCGAAGTCTGGCTGCCCAACCGGCCGATGAAGCAGTTCAACGCCCCTCAACTGAAGGACGCCGCCGCCCTGCTGGCCGACTGGCCGCTGGTCGCCAGCGGCACCGAGGGCTACCGCACCGCGGAAGTCACCCTGGGCGGCGTGGACACCGACGAGGTGTCCGGCAGCACGATGATGTCCAAGCGCGTACCCGGGCTGTTCTTCGTCGGCGAGGTGCTGGACGTGACCGGCTGGCTGGGCGGCTACAACTTCCAGTGGGCCTGGGCCTCGGGCCACGCGGCAGGTCTGGCGGCCTGACGCGCCGCGGCGTTCCCTTCCCCTGCCCTTTGCTAGGCTTGTGGAAACCGGTGTCACCTCCCAGGTTTCCGCATGTCCGATCACCCCACTCTTCCGCCGGGCCCGGCCGGGCGCCGCCGCTTCCTGGCGCAGGCGACGCTGTGTTCAACGGCGCTGCTAGCCTCGCCGCTGCTGCCGATGCAGACACGCGCGGGAACGCGTGCCAGTACCGCCACCACCCGCAGCGGCCGCATCGCCGGCCTGAACGGCGACGGCGTGCACGTGTTCCGCGGCATCCCCTACGGTGCGGATACGGCGCCGCGGCGCTTCCAGCGCGCCCTGCGCGAAGCGCCGTGGACTGGCGTGCGCGATGCCACCCGCTTCGGTGCCTCCGCGCCGCAGCGCGGCGACGCCGACGGCCAGCCTGTGAGCGAGGACTGCCTGTTCCTCAACGTCTGCACGCCCGGCCTGCGCGATGACGGCCGGCGGCCGATCCTGGTCTACGTGCACGGCGGCGGCTACAACAACGGCTCCGGCTCGCACCCGCTGTACGACGGCGCCCATCTCTGCCGCCACGGCGACGTGGTGGTGGTGACGGTCAACCACCGCCTCAACGCCTTCGGCTATCTCTACCTGGGCGAACTGGACGACGAGCGCCTGCGCGACTCCGGCAACGTCGGCCAACTGGACCTGATCGACGCGCTGCGCTGGGTGCGCGAACACGCCGGCGAATTCGGCGGCGACGCCGGCAACGTCACCGTGTTCGGCCAGTCCGGCGGCGGCGCCAAGATCGCCACGCTGATGGCGATGCCGGAAGCCGACGGGCTTTTCCACCGGGTGATGACGATGAGCGGCCAGCAGGTCACCGCCGCCGGCCCGCACGCCGCCGCGCAGCGCGCCGGCCTGTTCCTGCGCCAACTCGGCCTGGGGCCGCGCGACGCCGACCGCCTGCTGTCCCTGCCGATGGCGCGGCTGCTGGACGCCGCCCGCGTGCGCGATCCCTCGCCGGTGGAAGACACCGCGCTCTACTTCGGCCCGGTGATGGATTCGCGCAGCCTGCCGCGCCATCCGTTCTACCCGGATGCGCCCGCGCAGTCCGCGCGCGTGCCGATGATCATCGGCAACACCCGCGACGAGACCCGCGCCTTCCTCGGCCACGACGAGGCCCACTTCGCCCTGACCTGGCAGCAACTGCCGCAGAAGCTGCGCGAGCAGCAGTACGTGGACCTGTCGCCGAAGGCGGTGATCGCCGAGTACCGGCGGCTGTATCCCCACTACACGCCGTCGGAGGTGTTCTTCGCCGCCACCACCGCCGGCCGCTCCTGGCGCGGCGCGGTGATCGAGGCGGAGGAACGCGCGGAACAGGGTGCGCCGGCGTGGGCGTACCAACTGGACTGGCGCTCGCCGGCCGAGGGCGGCCGCCTGCGCGCCTTCCACACGCTGGACATTCCGCTGGTGTTCGGCAACACCGCGACGAACGGCTCGAAGACCGGCGACAACGCGCGCGCACGGGCGATGGCCGCGCGGATGCGCGATGCGCTGATCGCCTTCGCCCACCACGGCGACCCCAACCACGCGGGCCTCCCGCACTGGGAACCCTACGCCCTGCCGCGCCGGCAGACCATGGTGTTCGACGACGAATCCCGCATGCAGGACGACCCGCGCGGCGGCGAACGGCGTCTCTACGAGCGCGTTCCCTTCATCCAGCGCGGCACCCAGTAACCCCTCCCGTAGGAGCGGCTTCAGCCGCGACCGCACGAACGAAAAGCCTTCAGGCCACGGATTGACGCGGATCAACGCGGATAAAGCAGAAAGCGGATCGAACTCCAAAGCCCTATCCGTTTTATCCGCGCTCATCCGCGTTGATCTGTGTTGATCCGCGTCTCCCGCTTCTTTAGCCCTGCGCTCGCGGCTGAAGCCGCTCCTGCAGGGGCGCTCAGGAGCTGCAGGACAGCATCGAGCAACCGGCGCGGTCGCGCGCCCAATCGGGGCGGCGCCGGGCGTAGCGCTCGCGGCCCGGCTGGTCGTCGTAGGGGCGGCGCATCACGTCCAGCAGCGCGTGCACCTCGGAGAGGTCGCCGGCCCCGGCCGCGTCGATGGCCTGCTGCGCCAGGTAGTTGCGCAGCACGTAGCGCGGATTGGCCAGGCGCATCCTTTCGCGGCGCTCCGTCTCGTCCAGCGCGTCCTGCGCTCGCCGCTGCGCGTAGGCGGCCAGCCACGCGCGCAGTTCCTGCTGCACGGCGTCGCGGCGGGCCGGATCGTAGAAGGCGTCGTCGAAGGCGTGCAGCGCAGGATCCTGCAGGTCGGCGTCGATCAATGCGCGGAAGAACAGCGTCATATCCACTTCGCCCCGTTGCAGCAGGTCCAGCAGGGCCGCCATGCGTTCGGCGTCCTCGTCGCGGCATTCGGACAGCCCCAGCTTGCGCGCGGTGTTGTCGCGGTCCAGCCGCGCATAGGTGCCGGCGAACCGCTGCAGGCCGTCCTGCAACGCCTCCACGCCGTCGAACAGCGGCGCCAGCGCCTGCGCGAAGCGGCCCAGATTCCACCCCGCCACCCGTGGCTGCCAGCCGAAGCGGTAGCGCCGGCCGTGCGCGTCGGTGGTATTGGGCGTCCAGTCCGGGTCGTAATTATCGATCCAGCCGTAGGGGCCGTAGTCGATGGTCAGGCCCAGCACCGACATGTTGTCGGTGTTCATCACGCCGTGCACGAAGCCCACCCGCATCCAGTGCGCCACCATCGCCGCCGTGTGCTCGCAGACCTCGGCGAACCAAGCCGCGTACAGCGCCTCGCCGTCTCCGGACAGGTGCGGGAAATCGCGGCGGATAGCGAAGTCCGCCAGCGTGCGCAGCAGGTCGGTCTCGCCGCGCGAGGCCGGCAACTGGAAGTTGCCGAAGCGCAGGAACGACGGCGCCACCCGGCAGACGATGGCGCCGGGTTCCGGCTCCGGATGGCCGTCGTAGAACATGTCGCGCACCACCTGCTCGCCCGTGCCCACCAGGCTCAGCGCGCGCGTGGTCGGCACGCCCAGGTGGTGCATGGCCTCGCTGCACAGGAATTCGCGGATCGAGGAACGCAGCACCGCGCGCCCGTCGGCGGTGCGCGAATACGGCGTCGGGCCGGCGCCCTTGAGCTGGATCTCCCAGCGCTCACCGGCGTCGTTGATCGTCTCGCCCAGGGTGATCGCGCGGCCGTCGCCGAGCTGCCCCGCCCACGCGCCGAACTGGTGCCCGCCGTAGTTGGCCGCGTAGGGCTGCATGCCGGGCAGCAGCGCGTTGCCGCCGAACACCTGCGCGAACCCGGGCGAAGCCACGTCCGCCTCCCTCAGGCCGAGCAGCGCGGCGACTTCGGGCGAATGCGCCAGCAGCCGCGGCATGGCCACCGGCGTCGGCATCGACGCCGACCACAGCGCACCGCGCACTTCGCGCCGGCGCAGGCCCTGCTCCGGGTCGCCGGGCAGTTCGTCCACGAACCGGTTGTCGAAGCGCAGTGTGCGCATGGCGGCGCTCACGCCGCGCCCGGTGCGTCGTCCACCAGCGGCGTCAGGTCCGGGCGCAGCGCCACGCGCTCGTCGAACACGAAGCAGGCGCCGTCGTAGCCGAAGCCGCCGACCTGTTCGAAATAGCCGAGGATGCCGTCGTCCAGTTGCAGCACGTTGTCCATGCCGTCGGCCTGCATCCACAGCGCGGCCTTCTCGCAGCGGATGCCGCCGGTGCAGAAGCTGACCACGGTGGCGTCCTTCAGCGCGTCGCGGTGCGGCGCCAGCGCCGCGGGCAGGTCGGTGAACCTGGCGATCGGCAGCGTCAATGCACCGGCGAAGGTGCCGTGCCCGATCTCCTGCGCGTTGCGCGTGTCCAGCATCACCACGCGGCGGCCGGCGTCGTCGTGGCCCTGCCGCAGCCAGCGCGCCAGCGTGTGCGGCTCGACCGCCGGCGCGCGCGCGCCGTCCGGCGTGGTGCCGGGCCGGCGGAAACTGATGATCTCCGGCTTCACCTTCACCTTGAGCCGGGCGAACGGCACCCGCCGGCTGCGGCTGTACTTCACCCGCAGGCCGGCGAAGCGCGGATCGTCGCGCAGCGGCGCCAGGAAGGCGTCGATGGCCTCGGCGCCGCCGGCCAGGAACAGGTTCACGCCCTCGCCCGCCACCAGCACCGTGCCGCGCAGCGCCAGCGCTTCCGCACGCTCGCGCAGGGTGCCGGCGAATCCGGCCGGATCGTCGATGGCGGCGAAATGGTAGGCGGCGATGTTGGTGACCATGCGGCGATTTTACCGCCTGCCGGCCTCCGGGGCGGCGCCCGCCGCAGCGAGGGCCTCAGAGCAACAGCCAGGGCAGCGCCAGGGTCAGCGCAAGGATGCCCGCCATCGCCGCGAGCATGCCCAGGACGTACAGCGGACGCGTCCGCAGCAAGCCGGCGAAGGTCTCCGCGCGCCCTTCGCGCTCGGCCGCCGCGCGCTCGGAACGCGCACGCTCGCGCCGCCGCGCTTGGTAGTCCGCCATCAGCGCCTTGGCGCGCGCCAGTTCGCCGGCCTCCTCGATCCACAGGCCGCCGGCGGAAATGCCCCACGGGCTGGGCTGCGTCTCGTAGAAGGGGATCGCGTTCGCACGCAACAGCTCGCGCACGTCGTCGGCCTCGTCGGCGGGTACGTTGCGCAGGTTGAGGAAGAGTTTCGCCATGCCGGCAGTGTACCTGCCGGCAAGCCCACGGGGCCGCCGCTGCAGGAGCGACGCAAGTCGCGACGGAGGGAAACGGAAGGCGGAAGACACGGATCGAGGCGGACCGGAGCGGATGAAACGATTGCAGTTTCCATCCTTCGATCTGCGCTGATCCGCCTTGATCCGTGTCGAAAGGCTTTTCGGAGTTCCCGGTCGCGACTTGCGTCGCTCCTACAACGAGGGAATGGGAACGGGGCGCTGTCGCGCTTGGGGGGCATGCGCTACGCTCGCCGTCCCTGCCGCTTTCCGGACGACTCGATGCGCTTCCTTCCGCTCGCCCTGGTGCTGACCCTGCTCGCTGCCTGCACGCCTCCCGATCCGCCACCCGGCGGCAGCGTGGCCGAGTTGCAGCGCATCGAAACGCAGGCCGGCACCGGCGCGGTGGCGACCAGCGGCAGCGACGTCACCGTGCACTACACCGGCTGGCTGTACGACGAGCGCGCGCCACAGAAGCGCGGCCTGCAATTCGACAGCTCGGTCGAGCGCGGCCAACCCTTCACCTTCCTGCTGGGCGCCGGCCAGGTCATCCGCGGCTGGGACGAGGGCGTGGCCGGCATGAAAGTGGGCGGCAAGCGCACCTTGCTGATCCCCGCCGACCTGGGCTACGGCAGCCAGGGCGCAGGCGGCGTGATCCCGCCCAACGCCTCGCTGGTGTTCGACGTGGAACTGCTGAAGGTCGAGCCGCACTGACGGCGCATCCTTCCCCTTCCTCGTGGGAGCGACGTCAGTCGCTACCGGAAACCCGGGAAAGACGTTCGACACGGACTCAAGGCAAAAAAAGCGGATCAAAAAGCAGAAACTCCATCCGTCTTTATTCGTTTTGATCCGTGTCTACTGTTTTCGCTTTTCCGGTAGCGACTGACGTCGCTCCCACGGAGAGCGCTCATTCCACCGGGACCAGCCGCAGGTCGTGGAAGTCGAAGCTGAAGTCGGTCAGCGGGGAGATGGCCTCCATCCGCGCCTCGCGGATGTCGCCGTCGGGCTTCAGGGCGAAGGTCAGGAAGGCGTCGGCGTTGAGCCAGCGCTCGCGCCAGCGCACCACGAAGGTGTCATGCTGCCAGTGCTCCAGGTCGCCGACCAGCGCGGGCGTGCGGCTGAAGCGCAGCACCAGTCCTGCGCCCTCCTTCGCCACCGTCACATCGCCGTACCACGGGTCGCGCAGGGTGCCGGCGTACTGCTCCAGCGGCAGCGAGGGCCGCGACGCGGCGTCGCGCGCCTCCTGCAGCATGCGCCAGCGCGCGTCAGCGTCGTCCTGCGCCTGCGCCACCTGCGCCCGGTAGGCGGCCAGCCAGTCGGTGCCGCTGTCGGCCAGGTAGGCGTCCAGCACCTTCATGGTGATCGCGTTGAAGGCCGCGCCCACTTCCTGGTTGGTCAGCACCACCACGCCCAGCTTCCGCTCCGGCACCAGCGTCACCCGCGACACCATGCCGGGCCAGCCGCCGGTGTGCCAGACCAGCTTGCGGCCCTGGAAATCCGAGACCATCCAGCCTTCGCCGTAGCCGAGGAAATTCGGCCGCGCCGCCTTCAGCGCTTCCACCTTGGGCTCGGCGATGGGCATGGGCGTGACCAGCGACCACATCGCCTTCTGCCGCTCGGGCTTGAACAGGACCTGCTCGCGGCCCTGCGCGTCGCGATAGGTGCCGCCGGCCAGGTGCATGTTCATCCAGCGCGCCATGTCCGAGACGCTGGCGTACAGCCCGCCGGCGCCGGCCACGTTGCTCCAGGTCATGCGCGGCGCCGGTTCCAGGCGGGTGAAGTCCGCCTTGGCGTGGCCGGTGGCCACGTTGTCGCCGGGCTTCAGCGCGTCGCTGTTGTAGCGGGTCTCGCGCATCCCCAGCGGCTGGAAGATGCGCGTGCGCAGGAACTGTTCGTAGGACTGGCCGCTGGCCTGCTCGACCACGAGCTGCGCCACGCCGTAGAGGATGTTGTCGTAGGCGTAGCGCTCGCGGAAGCCGCCGCTCAATGGCACGTCGCGCAGGCGTTCGGCCACTTCGCGGTTGCCGTAGGTCGTGGTGGGCCAGAACAGCAGGTCGCCGGCGCCCAGCCCCAGCCCGCTGCGATGGACCAGCAGGTCGCGGATGCGCATCTCGCGGGTGACGTAGGGATCGGCCATGCGGAACCACGGCAGGTGGTCGATCACCCGGTCCTCCAGCTTCAACTTGCCCTCGTCGGCGAGCATCGACAGCGCGGCGGAGGTGAACGCCTTGGTGTTGGAGGCGATGGCGAACATCGTGTGCGCGTCCACCCGCTCCGGCCTGCCCTGCTCGCGCTGGCCCCAGCCGCGCGCCAGCACCACTTCGCCGTCCTCGACCACGGCCACGGCGATGCCGGGTACGTCGAAGGCCGCGCGCACCGATTCCACGTAAGCGTCCAGGTCCTGCAGCGCGGCCGGCGGCACCGGTTCCTTCGCGGCAACAGCGCCGGCGAACAGGCAGAGCAGCCACAGGGCGCGGCGCGTGGCCGCGGAAGCGTTCGATCGCATCGCGTAGTCCATTCCGGGAAACCCCGCGCGACGATACCGCACCCGCCGGAGGCTGTCCCCTGCGTCGTCGGTTTGGCGCGGTGCGGCATACTATGCCGATGCCCGCACCGCCCGCTCCCGCTCCGTACGCCGCGCCCACCGTGGCCGTCGTCGGCGGCGGTCCCGCCGGGCTGATGGCCGCAGAAACCGCACGCGCCGCCGGTCTGCAGGTGGACCTGTACGAGGCCAAGGGCTCGGTGGGACGCAAGTTCCTGATCGCCGGCAAGGGCGGGCTCAACCTCACCCACTCCGATGCCTTCGACGCCTTCGCGGCGCGCTACGGCGAACGCTCACAGGAGATCGCCGACTGGCTGCGCGATTTCGAAGCCGACGCGCTGCGCGCCTGGGCGCGCGGCCTGGGCGTGGAAACCTTCGTCGGCACCTCCGGCCGCGTGTTCCCCACCGACCTGAAGGCCGCGCCGTTGCTGCGCGGCTGGGTGCGGCGCCTGCGCGAACAGGGCGTGCGCTTCCACGTGCAGCATCGCTGGGAAGGCTGGACCGCGGCCGGCGCGTTGCGCTTCGCCGGCCCCGGCGGCGACGTGCTGGCGCGCGCGGACGCCGTGGTGCTGGCGCTGGGTGGCGGAAGCTGGCCGCAACTCGGTTCGGACGGCGCCTGGACCGCGACGCTGCAGGCGCGCGGCATCGAGGTCGCCCCGCTGCGGCCGTCCAACTGCGGCTTCGACATCGACTGGACGCCCTTTCTTGCGCAGCGCTTCGCCGGCACGCCCCTGAAACCGGTAGTGGCGCACTGGCACGATGCCGACGGCACCGCGCGGCAACGCCAGGGCGAATGCGTGATCACCGCGACCGGCATCGAGGGCAGCCTGGTCTATGCGCTGTCGCCGATGCTGCGCGAGGCCATCGCCCGCGACGGCCACGCAGTGCTGCACCTGGACCTGCTGCCGGGCCGCGACCAGGACGAACTGGCGCAACGGCTGGGCCGCCCGCGCGGTTCGCGCAGCCTGGGCGAACACCTGCGCCGCGCGGCCGGCATCGCCGGCGTGCACGCGGCGCTGCTGCACGAAGTGCTGGACAAGGCGGCGCTGGCCGACGCCGCACGCGTCGCGCGCACGCTCAAGCGCTTCCCCTTCCGCCTGCTGCGCGCGCGGCCCATCGAGGAGGCCATCAGCAGCGCCGGCGGCGTGCGGCTGGAGCAGCTCGACCGCGGCCTGATGCTGCGCGCCCTGCCGGGCGTGTTCGTCGCCGGCGAAATGCTGGACTGGGAAGCGCCGACCGGCGGCTACCTGCTGACCGCCTGCTTCGCCAGCGGCCGGCGCGCCGCGCGGGGCGTCGTCAACTGGCTGGCGGCGCAGGCGCCGCGTTGAATTGGTCGCCCGCAGGGGCTGTGGCGTCGCATCGGGAGAAACGGGCTGCAGCGGCTGCGGAGCGTGCGGGCACGATACGCGACGGCATGTTGGATTCCGGTTAGCGCGCCGTGGCGATTCCGTGACAACGGCGGTGGAGTGGTGCCGGCACGCGGCCGGCGCCGCCGCGCGGCGTCACAGCGCCGCGGTCACCACGATCTCGATCAGCCAGCCCGGGTTGGCCAGGTGCGCCTGCACGGTGGCGCGCGGCGGCGCGTTGCCTTCCGGCACCCATTCGTCCCAGATGCGGTTCATCGCCTCGAAATCCTGCAGGTCTTTCAGGAAGATCTCCGCGCGCAGGATCTTCGTCTTGTCGGTGCCGGCGCGCGCCAGCAGCGCGTCGATCTCGCCGAGCACCTGCCGCGTCTGCCCGGCGATGCCCTCGCCCGCGTTCTCGGCGACCTGGCCGGCCAGGTACGCCACGCCGTTGTGGATCGCCATCTCCGACAGGCGCGGACCGACATCGAAACGCTGGATCATGGACATTCCCCCCCGCAATGCATTGGACAGGCCCGCAGCTTAGCGCCGCGCGGCCCGCCACAGCCAGCCCGCAGCCATCGCCATGGCGCCGACGATCATCGCGATCAGCAGCTTCTGCACCCAGCCGGGCTTGGCCGGCGGCCACAGCGCATGCAGCCACAGCAGCGCGAAGCACGCCAACGACCAGGCCATGGCGGTGCGGTGGTGGCGGCGCCAGTGCGCATCGAGGCGGAAGCGCGCCGCCTGCAGCACCATGCCCGTGGTCACCAGCAGGAAGGCCGAGATCGCGCAGGCATGGTGGAACCAGTGGTGGAAGTCGGCGTCGATCTCCGGCAGCCAGGAATCGCCGATCGACACGCCCGACAGCGACAGCGCGCCGCCGACCATCAGCAGCGTGGGCGCGGCGCTGCGGGCGGCCGGCGCCAGGCTGGCCCGCAGCGCCAGAGCCAGCGGGACGATGGCCACGGCCAGCACCACGTACACCGTCCGCAATGCCAGCCCGTGCGGCCCCGACAGGTAGCGGCTCAGGGTCGCCTGCCGCCAGTCCAGGTCCGGGCGCAGCAGGTGCAGGCAGGCCGCGGTGGCCAGGAACAGCAGCGCCGCGGCCATCGCCAGCGCGGCGCTGGCGCGCAATGCGTTGCGGCGGGCGGTCGGGTTTTCCAGTGTCATGGCGAAGGCGGGCGCATGCGGCGGTCGCGGCCAGGGAACGGCCACCGATTATCGCGTCCCGCCGCCCCACCTGCGGGCATGCGGCGTCGCCGCGGGCCTGCCGCCGCGGTTTGCCCTACACTCGCCCGGCCCCGAGCACACCCGGGCAAAGGCCGCCACGAGCAGGGGGCTCCTCGCGTCCATGCCATCCCGTCCATTGCAGACCGGCGACGACCCGGCCCGCCATGCCCAGCGCCTGCCGCGCCGGATCCACCGGCTGCGGATGCTCGGCATGGGCCTGGCGGCGCTGCCGCTGGCCACCGTGCTGCTGGAGAACGGCGCACCGTGGTGGCACTGGGCCTGGCTGGCGTTCACCGCCCTGCTGTGGCCGCAGTTGGCGCTGTGGCTGGCTTTGCGCCATCCGCAGCCGCACCGTGGCGAGATCCGCAACCTGCTGTTCGATTCGGTGCTGGCCGGCAGTTGGGTGCCGCTGATGTCGTTCAACCTGCTGCCCAGCGTGCTGTTGGTGACGCTGGCGACGATGGACAAGATCAGCACCGGCATCGACCGCCTGTGGTACTGGTCGCTGCCGCTGATGCTGGCCGGCGCGCTGGTCGCGCTGGCCGCCACCGGCCTGGATGTGCGCCCGATCACCAGCATGCCGGTGATGGTGGCCTGCCTGCCGATGCTGATGATCCATTCCATCGCGGTCAGCCGCGCCAGCTACCACCTCGTGCGCCGGGTGAAGCAGCAGAACCGCCTGCTGGACGAACTCAGCCGGCGCGACGCCCTGACCGGGCTGGACAACCGCCGGCACTGGCAGGAACAGGCCCAGGCGCTGCTGCGGCGCTGCGCCGCCGTACAGGCGCCGGCGATGCTGATGATGATCGACATCGACCACTTCAAGACGATCAACGACCGCCACGGCCACTCGGCCGGCGACGACGTCCTGCGCGCCGCCGCGGACGTCATCCGCGCCAGCCTGGACGCAGGCGACTGCGCCGGGCGCTGGGGCGGCGACGAATTCGTCGTACTGATGACCGGCGCGGACCTGGCACGCGCGCGGCGCGTGGTCGAGCGCATCCGCGCCGGCATGGAAGCCCTCGGCCGCCGCCGGCAACACGGACCGCAACCGACCGTCAGCCTGGGCCTGGCGGTGGCCGATGCGCCGGAGCAGGGCCTGCATCTGTGGCTCGACGCCGCGGACCGCGCCCTGTATTCGGCCAAGCGCGGCGGCCGCAACCGGCTGGCCGTGCACGGCATGGAAACCGCGGAGGAAGCCGCCGAAGCCTGAGCGTACCGGCGCGCCGTTGGTCGGCGGAATGGAACCACGGGAACAGCAGGACGCGCGCCGGCACCATCCGGACGCGAATCAGGCGCCGATGTTCTCCACACGCCCTTCCCGGGACGGCAGTTCCAGCACGTTGCTGCCGTGGTCGCGCCCGTGCTCGTTCGGGGCCTCGTGCACGCAGACGCGGTTGCGCCCCAGGTGCTTGGCCCGGTACAGCAGGCGGTCGGCGTGCGAGAGCTGCTTGGCCAGGCTGTAGCCGGACAGCATGCTCGAGGTCACTCCGAAGCTGCCGGTGATGGCGAAGGTGTGGCCGGTCTCCTGGGTGTCGATCTGCGCCAGCCGCAGGCGCAGGTCCTCGGCCACCCGCGCGGCCGCGCGCAGATCGCAGCCGTACATCAGGATGGCGAACTCCTCGCCACCCAGCCGCCCCAGCACGTCGATGCGGCGGCAGAACCCGCGCGAAGCCTCGGCCACTTGCTTGAGCGCCCAGTCGCCCGTGCCGTGGCCGAAACGGTCGTTGATCGTCTTGAAGTGGTCCAGGTCGAACATGATCAGCGAAGCCTGCTCGCCGTTGTGCGCGCACTCAGCCAGCGCACGCTCGGCGCGCAGGGTGAAGTGGTGGCGGTTGCAGATGCCGGTCAGGGCGTCGGTCTCGGCCATCTTCTTCAGCGAAAGCTGCACGCGCTTGATCTTGAAGGCCCAGTAACTGATCGACGCCACCAGCAGGATCAGCAGAATCATGACCAGGCGCGTGTTCTGCGTGGCCTGCCGTTCGATCTTGTGCTGCAGTTGCAGCATCTGGATCTGCTGGGTCTTCTGCCGGGTCTCCTGGCGCACGATCTGGTAGGCCAGCTCGCGCGCCTTAACCTCGTTGAGGTAGGCGCGGTCGGCCTCGGCGTACTTGCGGTACTGCGCCAGGGCCTGGCCCTTGTCGCCGCGGCGCTCGGCGATCTCGTACAGGGTGCGGTAGGCCGAGACCAGCGGCGAGGAATAGGTGATGTTGGCGCTCAGCGAGGCCGCGCGGCTGGCGTGGGTCTCGGCCGCGTCGATGTCGTCCTCTTCCAGCAGGTACTGCGCCAGCAGCGCGTGAACTTCGCCGACCAGCCGCGGGTAGCGGGTGCCTTCGATCTCGGTCAGGTGTGAGCGCAGCAGTGCGATGGCCCGCTTGCGCTGGCCCTGCGCGGCCCACTTCTGCGCCAGCACCTCGCGGGTCAGGTTGGCCAGCACGGTTTCCTTGCTCGACTCGCAGCCGGAGACGACGGTGTTCAGGTCGCTGTCGTCGTTGGGCAGTTCGCCCAGGTAGAACTGCGCCTCGGACTTGAGGAAGCCGGCGAAGCAGCGCTCGCGCGGGATCGTGGTCGCGGCCAGCACCTCGTCGGCGAACCGCACGCCGTGCTCGTACTGGCCGATCTGGTTGTAGAGCACGGCCGCCGCCACCGCCACGTGCACCTTCAGCGAGGGGTCGGTCGTCTTCGGCGCCAGCGCCAGCGTGTCCTCCAACTGGCGCAGGCCCTCGGTGAACTGGCGGGTGCCGGCGTAGTTGTTGACGATCAGCGCGCCGGCGCGCACCTGGATCTCGGTGCTGTATTCCGGCTTCAGCAGCTTCTGCGCCGCCTTGATGGCGTCATCGAAACGCCCGGCGAAGGCCATGGCGTAGGCGTCGAGGTAGTCGATCTGCGCCCTCTGTCCGTCATCGGCCTCGGCGCGGCGGCTGTTGATCTCGCGCAGGGCCTGCCGGAAGGCCACCGGGTCGCCACTGCGGATCGATTCGGCCCGGGCCAGCAACTGGTCCAGGGAAGGCTCGGACGCGGCAAGCGCGGCCGGGCACGCGGCCAGCGCGGCCGCGAGCAGGAGCCCGCCGCCGGCATGCCGCAGCCAGCCTTTCAGGAGCACGGGGACCCGCCGTCCATCACTGGACCGGCTTGTCCTCCGCAGGCTCTTCGCGTCCGTCCTGATCGCCTTCATGCTCTTCTCCTTCCTTGAGGGGCTGTTCCTCGGGCGCGAAGATCGCGCACACCATGCGGGAACGTCCTCCCAGGACATCGGTCAAGGCCAGACTGTCGCGGTCCAGCAGCAGGCGCCGCTCGTCCGCACTCATGTCCTGTCCGGCCAGCGCCTCGATCAGGCGCGACACGTCCGCCTGGTTCATGGCGGCGCTCGCGCCAAGCCGCTCCAATACGTGGACTACATTCGACACGGAATCCCCCTGTTGCATGCGCTACCCATCAGCCGTCGCCCGTCCGGCATCATGATCGCCGGCAGGCGCCCCATGGAATGCGGGACGGCTGTCCAGTGCCGCCCCAGCCCTTCCGCCGACCGAAGATACCCGCTTTTCGGCAAGCCCACCACCGTGCCGCGCACCGGCCGGGCTCAGCCCGGGCGGGACAGCGACCAGGCCTCCCAGCCGTCCTCGGTCCGCGGCTCCGGGCGGAAGCCCAGCGCCTCCATCACCCGCGCGCCGGCCACGTTGGACGGCACGTGGCGGGTCGCCACGTTCCCGATCCCGAGAGTGGCGAAGGCGTAGGCCGCCACGCACGGCACCACTTCCTGCGCCATGCCGCGGCCGCGCCATTCAGGCAGCACCATCATGCCCAGTTCGGCGCGCGCGGCGTCGCCGGTCAGGGCCAGCAGGCCGGCCGGCTCGCCGCCGTGCGGAACCACGACCCACAACCGGTAGCGGAAGCGCGCCTCGCCGTCGGCCGCCAGCACTTTGGCGAAACTGGCCTCGGCCTGCGCCTGCGACCATGCCGGAGCGACGTGGCGCATGGTGTCCTCGTTGGTATACAGGCGGCAGTACAGCGCGAGATCATCGCGCAGCGGCCGCCGCAGCGCGAAGCGCAGCGTGCGCAGCGCGGTCACGGGGCGCGCTCCAGTTCCGCCAGCCGCTCCAGCAGCCGGCGGTTGCGCACCATCGGCCGCGCCGGCGGGATCACCAGGGTGGTTTCCAGGCGCAGGCAGGCGTCCGGCAGGGCCGACAGCGGCATGCGCTCGCGGCGCGGCTCGTGGATGGGCAAAGTCGCCGCTTCGTAGGCGATCACTTCGTGGCCGGGGGGATAGTCCGCAGCCAGGATCTCCAGCAGCAGGCGGCGGAAGGCCGCGCCGGTGGCGAAGCGCGCCAGCGTACGGTCGCCGGCCACGCCGATCTGCCACAGCACCAGGTAGGCCGAGGGATCGATGCGCCGCTCGTAGAACATGAACTGGCTGGCCTCGTAGTGCTGGCAGCCGTGGCTGCCCGGGTCGATGCCCAGATCGGCGTACAGGCAGTCCTCGGCGGACACCGCCGCCTCCATCAGCGCGTCGAAGCCTTCCTCGCGCGCCTGCGCGACCGCGCGGTGCGGCACCACCGCGAACACGCCCGGATGGCCGTAGAACGCGCCGCACACGCGGCGCCCGGCGCGCACTTCGTCCAGCATCGCCGCGACCATCTCGCGATAGGTCTGCGAGCGCGGCTTGCCCTCGCGGTAGAACGGCTGCAGGCTGCGCACGTCGGCGTTCATGCCCTGCACCCACAGCTCGACCAGCGGATCGGACACCGCGGCGAACACCACGTCCGCCTGCTCGATGTGGCTCCTCGCCCGCGGCCCCAGGTGCGCGCCCAGCGTCATACCCAGGCCGACGCACGCAAGACTTCCCTTCCCCATTCCGTGCTTCCCCCTTCACGCGCCGCTCCGCGCGCGGTCCGCGCGGCCTGCGCCGTGCATGCATCATGCCGCATGCGGGCGGGCGGCCGCAGCCGGCGACGCAGCGTGCAACGCGGTCAGATCCCTTGCGCCCGCACCCAGCGCACGATGGCGTCGGCGGTCATCGCGCCGGCCTGGCGCGCCACTTCGCGCCCGCCGCGCAGCAGCACCAGTGTGGGGATGCTGCGGATGCCGAAGCGGCTGCCCAGCCCCGGGCTGGCGTCGGTGTCCACCTTAGCGAGTCGCAGCGCGGGCTCCAGCAGGCCGGCCGCGCGCTCGAACTGCGGCGCCATCTGCCGGCAGGGCCCGCACCAGGGCGCCCAGAAATCCACCAGCAACGGCAAGGTACCGCGCAGGGCGTGACGGTCGAAGTCCGCTTCGCCCAGCGCCACCGGCAGGCCCTGGAACAGCGGCCGGTGGCAGCGCCCGCACCGCGGCGAAGCGTGCAGGCGCGCGGCAGGAACGCGGTTCATCGCCGCGCAGTGCGGACAGGCGATCAGGTGGTCGTTCGCATCCATGCGCTCATCCTAACGCCGACGAGGGACAGGATGCTGCGCCGCGGCAGCGCATAGATTGGGCACATGTCGATCTATTCCGCGAGGACGACACCATGATCGCCCCCCTGTTGGCCGCCGCCCTGGCGCTGGGCGGCCCGGCGCCGCAGGCCGACGCCGCCATCGCTCCGCCACTTCCCGGCGCCACCGTTGCCGCCACCGCGCCCGCCGCCGCACCGCCCACGCCGGCCGACATCATGGCCGTGCCCGCCCCCTTGCGCCTCCAGCTCCGCGCGTTGACCGCCACGGCGCGCTCGCCCGATGAACGCCTGCGCCGGCTGGTGGACTTCCTGTTCGATCCGCAGGGATTGGGCATGACCTACGACGCCGACGCCAACCACACCGTCGCCGAGTCCTACGCCACCCGCAAGGCCAACTGCCTCAGCTTCACCCTGCTGGCCATCGCCCTGGCGCGCGAGGCCGGGCTGGACGCCTACGGGCAGGAGATCGCCGAGACCCTGGCCTGGCGGCAGGAGAAGAACACGATCTACCGCACCCACCACGTCAACGCCGGCGTGCGCATCCACCAGCGGCGCCTGACCGTGGACGTGGCCTGGGAGGAAGTGATCGCCCGCAAGCCGCCGCGGCACATCCGCGACGAGCGCCTGCTGGTGCACTACTACAACAACCGCGCCGCCCAGTTGATGGAAGAAGGCCGCATGGACGACGCCCTGCGCCACGCCGACCGCGCGCTGGCGCTGGACCCCGCCTACGCCGCCACCTGGAGCAACACCGGCGTGCTGCACCTGCGCCGCGGCGACGAGGCCAAGGCCGTGGCCTACTACCGGCACGCGCTGCAACTGGACCCGGCCAACTCCGGCGCCCTGTCCAACCTGGTCGCCTACTTCCAGCGCACCGGCAACGCCCGCGCGGCCGCGCCGCTGGAGGCGCGCCTGGCGCGCGTGCTGGCGCGCGACCCGTTCCACCATTTCCTGATGGGCGTCGAGCACGAGCGCAGGGGCGCCTTCGACCTGGCCGTGCGCGACTACCGCAAGGCCATCGAGCTGTTCCCCGAAGAACACCGCTTCCACTTCGGCCTGGCCCGCGCCTACTTCCAGCGCGGCGACACCCGCCGCGCCGGCGTGGCCCTGGCGCGCGCGGAACAACTCAGCGACGGCGACGACCGCCGCCTCTACCACGCCAAGCTGGATACCCTGCGACGGCTGTTGCGCTGACGCCGGATCACGGCGCGACCGTGCCGCCCGCCGGCGGCGGCCCGCCGTCCAGGTGCTGACGCAGGAAGCCGGCCACGGCGGCCCAGGCCTTCTCCCGGTTCCCGGTCGAGGCGAAGCCGTGCCCTTCCTTCTCGAAGGCCAGCCCCACCGGCCGCTGCCCGGCCAGCGCCAGCATGCGCGCCATGCGCCGGCTGTGCTCGTAGTCCACGCGCTGGTCCTCCATGCCATGCACCAGCATCACCGGTGCGCGCAACGCGGCGTACTGGTACAGCGGCGACTGCCGCTGCATCTCGGCCAGAGCGTCGTTCGGGTTGCCCAGGTATTTCTCCAGGGTGGCGCGGCTGCTTTCGCGCCTGCCCAGGTCGCTCGCGGTGAACAGCAGGATCTGGTCGCTGGGCCCGGCCATCGAGACGATGCAGCGGAAGCGCTCCGGCCAGCGCACCGCGGCTACCAGGCTCGAATAGCCGCCGTAGCTGGAGCCCAGCATGCACATGCGCTCGCCGTCCAGAGGATAGCGCGCCAGTGCCGCCTGGATGGCAGCGTCGATATCGTCCTCGATGCGGGTGCCGAAGGCGCCGTGCGCCGCCTCGCGGAAGGCGCGGCCGTAGCCGTCCGAGCCGCGGAAGTTCACCTGCAGCACCGCATAGCCCAGCGAGGCGAGGAACTGCACTTCGCGGTCGAAGTGCAAGCGGTCGGCCACACCGATCGGCCCGCCGTGCGGGAACACCACCAGCGGCCGCTTGCCCTGCCCCGGCGGCAGGGTCAGGAACGCCTCCAGCACCAGTCCATCCTTGCCGGTGAAGCGCAGCGCCTCGGCCGGCGCGAACCGCAGCGACGACAGCCAGGGCGCGGCGTCCTCCAGCAGTTCGGCCACCCCGTTGGCGACATCCAGGTAGTAGAGCTGCGAAGGCCGGTCGGCCGCGTCCACATCCAGCACCGCGTGCCGGCCGTCGCGGCTGCGGTCGACCACCTGCACCATCTTGCCGGGAAAGGCTTTCTGCAGCAGCGCGCCCAGGCGCGCGTCCTCGGCCTGGAAGTATTCGCTCACCAGCAGGCCGCCCTCGTAGAACTGCACCCCGATCGGCGTGCGCCTGGCATCGAACAGCACCCGCTGCACGTCCACGCCCTGGCGCGAGAACAGCGTGCGCGCGATCCGGTTGCCGGCCAGGTCGTATTCCACCAGGTCGCGCTGGCCGCGCTGCTTGTCGGTCAGCGCGTACAGGGCCTTGGCGTCGAACGAGAGGCCCACCGGGTCCAGGCCGCTCTCGTCACCGGACAGCATCATGACCTCGCGGAACGCCAGGCCGTCCTTCAACACCAGCACGTACTTGTCCTCGCGCCGGGCGATAGCCAGGCGCAGGTTGCCGTTGCCGTCGGCGAACCAGCCCACGTCGTCCGGCACGCCCTGGTTGAGCCGGTCGCGGTAGACGAAGCGGAAGTCGTCGACCGCCTTCTGGCTGGACACGTCCAGGCGGTGCACCATCAATTCGCCCTGCCGCGACAGGCTGCCGAACAGGATGTAGCCCGGTTCGCCGGGCAGCGAATCGACCACCAGCCCTTCCCGCGGCAGGTTGATGCGCGTGTAGCGGCGCTTGCCGTCCGCATCGGTGTCCACCCGCACGGCGGTCACCATCTCCAGGCCCATCGGCCTGTCCACCGTGAGCAGCAGCAGATCGTCGCCGGACCATGACACCGACTCGAACGCCAGCGCGCTCTTGGCCAGCACCGACAGCCTGCCGGTCTTCAGGTCCACCAGTTCCACGCCCCAGTCGTCCTCGCCGTTGCGCACATGCAACGCCACCAGCGTGCCGGACGGGTTGAGGCTGGCCTGGAGGATTCGGTCCGGCTTGAACAGCGTCGCCACGGGCACAGGCAGTTCGCCCGCGGCCGGCGGCTCGCGCAGTTCGGACGCAGCGGTGGGATCGTCTTGGGCGGCCGCGCGCAGGGGCTTGTAGAACGCGGGGAAAGGATCCGGGTAGCGCCCCACGTAGGCGAACTCGTACTGCGCATACAGCGCCGGATGCGTCTTCTGCACCCAGTCGATGGCCGCCAACGCGCGGTTGGACATGCCAAAGTGCGCCCGCCACACGCTGACCGGGCGGAACAGCAGGTCGCCCGGGTAGGTGATGCGTCCGGGCTCGACCATGAACTGGAATTCCGGGTCGTCCGACAGCTTGTACTGGAAGCCGTAGAACAATTGCAGCTCGCGCCATTCGTAGGTGCCGGCCGGCACCACGTACAGGCGGAAGCTGCGCCCGGCCTTCAGCTCGCGCATGGCGCCGGACCCGAAGGTCTTGCCGTCGCGGTTCATACGCACGGCGTACACCGCAACCGGCGTGTCCACCGCCATCAGCACTAGGCCTTCTCCCGGCTTCAACACCGGCGCTTCTCCCGGCTTGACCTCGCGCATGCTGGCCTGTGCGGCGAAGGCGAACAGACCCAACAGGCAGACCAGCGCCACGGCGCCGCGGCGCCATCCCCTCTTCCCCATCTCCTCCTCCCTGTGGCGCGATCCCCATCGCGCCTGCGTCATGCATCCCTCGCCACCCGCGCACCCCCGCGCGCGACGGCCGGCATCACTTCATTCCAGCGGCCATTCGCCCAGCACCCGATAGTCGGGCTCCCCTTCCACGCTCTGCAGCAGGTGCACGGCCTGCGGGTGCAGCACCACCGGCGGCACGTCGACGGGCACGGTGCGCGGCGGCACGTAGGCCAGCGTCAGGTGCGGCACGAAGCTGCGGCCCATGTGCTGGCTGAAGCCCGCGCGCAGCAGCCGCTGCTGCAGGCCGCGCCAGAACGCCACCACCGCCGGCGACGGGTGCAGCGCGGCCAGCGTCAGCGCGGGATTCTTCGGGTTGCCCAGGCACAGCAGGTGGTCGAGCGTGATGCCGACCGGCTCGGGCCGCCAGTCCTGCATGGCCTCGCGTGCGCGGCGCACCAGGTCCTCGCGCGGGCCGTCGCTCTCGCCGAGGAAATGCAGGGTCAGGTGATAGCGTTCCGGCCGCACCCAGCGCGCCTGCGGATAGGCCGCCTTCAGGTCCTCGGCGCGATGGCGGAGCGCCTCGCGTTCGCCGCCGGAAGGCTGCAGCGCGAAGAACAGCCGATGCAGCCGGCCCGGCTGCGGGCCGCCGAACAGGTCGCCCTGCTGGGATGACGCGGGGGTGGCAGGCATGGTGCGAACGACGTGGGGCTGCGAATGCGGGCATGATCGGCGCAGGCCGTCGGCGATGCAAGCTAGGCGCGCAGGCGGCGCGGGCGGCGATACTCCGCACTGTTTCCGCGAACGCGAACGCCATGGCACGGGACTCCGCCTCCGATCTCGAAGCACTGCACGCGCAGGCCTACCGGGCCATGGACGCGGGCGACCTGGAAGAAGCCTCGCGCGCCTTCGCCGCGCTGCTGGACGCCTTCCCGGATTCGGCGAGCTACCACTACATGCGCGGGCTCGCGCACAAGTACCTGCTGGACTGGCCGGCCTCGCTGCGGCACAACCTGCGCGCCATCGCCCTGGCCGAAGAACCGACCGAGGCGGAGCACTGGAACGCGGCCATCGCCGCCACCGGCGCCGGCGATTGGCAGGAAGCGCGGCGGCAGTGGCAGGCCGCCGGGATCGCCGTGCCTGGCGGCACGGGCCCGATCGAAGGCGACTTCGGCAGCGCGGCGGTGCGCCTGCACCCCTGGAACGGCGGCGAGACCGTATTCGTCCGCCGCATCGATCCGGTGCGCGCCAGCGTGCTCAACGTGCCGCTGCCCGAGAGCGGGCATCGCCATGGTGACATCGTCCTGCACGACGGCGCCTCCACCGGGCAGCGCCACGACGGCCATGGGACGGTCCACGTGTTCAACGAGCTGGCGCGCTTGCAGCCCTCGGAATTCCGCACCTTCGTCGTGTTCGTCGACTGCCCCGCCCCGGACGACGCGCGCGCCCTGCTCGACGCCGGCGCGCCCGGCATCGGCCACGCCGAGGACTGGACCGAATCCATCCGCTACCACTGCCTGCGCTGCAGCTACGGCGCGCCGCACCGGCATGGCGACGAAGACGGCGGAGCATGGCGCGTCGAGCGCAATGTCGGCATCGCCGCGCAGAGCCGTCATTCGGTGGACAGGCTGCTGCGCGACTGGGCGGCCGGGGGCGCCGGCCGTCGCGTGGACGCAGTGGAAACGCGCGAATGCGCCGTGCCCGCCTATCGGCACGGCCACGTCTGGTGGCGGGAGCCCGACGAGGAAGCGCCCGCGGCGCCCTGATGCGGGCCTGCACATGCGTGCGCAGCAACGGCGACGCATCCTGCCTGGCTTCCCGGTTAAGCGCGACGCCGGACAGCGCGCGCGGCCGCCCCGCCCTGCATGCCCCGCGGCACGTGGGCGCCGGCGCAGTGCCGGCGCCCGTGCGGGTTCACCAGATCCGTACGCGGTCCTGCGGCGCGATATAGAGCGGATCGCCTTCCTTGATGCCGAAGGCGTCGTACCAGGCGTCGATGTTGCGCAGCGGAGCGAAGGCGCGGATGTGGCCCGGCGAGTGGGTGCCGTTGACCAGTTGCTGGCGCAGCGCGTCGTCGCGCCACAGGGTGCGCCACACCTGGCCCCAGCCCATGAAGAAGCGCTGCTCGCCGGTGAAGCCGTCGATCACCGGCGCCGGCTGCCCGCCCAGCGAGCGGCGGTAGGCTTCCAGCGCGATGGTCAGGCCGCCCAGGTCGCCGATGTTCTCGCCCATCGCCACGCGGCCGTTGATGTGCATGCCGGGCAGTTGCGGGAACGCGTAGGCTTCGTACTGCGCGCCCAGCTTCGCCGCCTGCGCCTCGAACTTGGCCGCATCCTCGGCCGTCCACCAGTCGCGCAGCACGCCCTGGCCGTCGGACTTGCGGCCCTGGTCGTCGAAGCCGTGGATGATCTCGTGGCCGATCACGCCGCCGATGCCGCCGTAGTTCACCGCCGGGTCGGCATCGGGGTCGAAGAACGGCGGCTGCAGGATGGCGGCCGGGAACACGATCTCGTTCTTCACCGAGTTGTAGTAGGCGTTGACCGTCTGCGGGGTCATGCCCCACTCGCCCTTGTCCACCGGCTGGCCGATACGCTTGCGGCGGTAGTCCCATTCGAACTGCCGCGCGCGCAGCGCATTTCCGAACAGGTCGCCGTTCTTCACTTCCAGCGCGCCGTAGTCGCGGTACTTGTCCGGGTGGCCGATCTTCAGGCCGAAGCCGGTCAGCTTGGCGTGGGCCTCGGCCTTGGTCGCCGGGCTCATCCACGCCAGCGCGTCCAGGCGCGCGCCCATGGCCGCCTTCACGTTGCCGACCAGCGCGTCCATCTTGGCCTTGGCGTCCGGCGGGAAATACAGCTTCACGTAGTCGCGGCCGATGGCCTCGCCCATCGCCGATTCGGCGAAGGCCACGCCGCGCTTCCAGCGCTCGCGCTGCTGCGGCTGGCCGGACAGGAACTTGTCGCGGAACTCGTACTGCGCCACCGAGAAATCCTTCGACAGCAGCGGCGCCGCGTTGTCGGCCGCGTGGAACGCCTGCCAGGCCTGAAGCGTGGCGACGTCGGCGTCGGCGAAGATCGCGGCGATCTTCGGGATGGCGCTGTCCTGGCGGATCACCGCGCGCCCGGCGCCGTCCACGCCGGCGGCCTGGAAGAACGCCGCCCACGGGAAGCCCGGCGACTTGGCGGCGAACTCGGCCAGCGCCAGCGGGTTGTAGGTCTTGTCGCGGTCGCGGCTCTCGGCGCGGGTCCAGTGCGCCCCGGCAATGCGCGTCTCCAGCGCCAGGATCGCCTTGGCGTTCGCCTGCGGCCGCTCCCAGCCGGCCAGTTGCAGCATCTGCGCGATGTAGGCTTCGTAGCGCTCTCGCTGCGCGGCGAAGTTGTCGCGCAGGTACATCTCGCGGTCGCCCAGGCCCAGGCCGCCCTGGGTCAGGTACAGCGTGTAGCGGTCGGGATCGCGCTGGTCGTCGCTGACGCCGAGGTTGAAGAAACTGTCGAAGAAGCTGCCGCGCCGGCCCATCAGCCGCGCCAGCGCCTCCTTGTCCCCAGCCGCGCGCACCTCCGCCAGCACCGGCCGCAGCGGCCCGGCGCCCAGCGCCTCGACGGCCTGTTCGTCCATGAAGCCCCGGTACAGCGCGGCGATCTTGGCGGCGTCGCCGCCGGTGGCCGGGTCGCCCAGCGCATAGCCTTCGACCAGCATGCGCACGCGCGCTTCGGACAGGTCGCGCAGCAGCGCGAAGTTGCCGTAGCTCGACCGCTCCGCGGGAATCTGCGTGGTATCGGCCCAGGTGCCGCTGACGTAGCGGAAGAAATCCGTGCCCGGCAATGCCGCGCGGTCCATGCCGGCGGTGTCGATGCCCCAGGCGCCGAAGCGCTGCGCGGCGATGGTGGTGCCGGCGGCGGCTCCCGCCTGGCCGTCCTCGGCGAACAGCAGGTAGGTCTGGCAGCCGTCGTCCAGGCAGCCGTGGTCTTCGTGCGCGGCCAGCGGGGCGGCGAAGGCGAGGGCCAGCAGCGTGGCGGAGGCGAGCAGGGTCTTCTTCAAGAGGTTCTCCGGAATCGTGCGGGAGGCGTGGCGGGCCACGCCGGTGCCCCACAGGATACCCGCTGCCCCTGAGGCCGCTGCCGTGCAGGAAGTCGCGGGCGGGCCGCGCGCGCGGTGGCGTCGCCGCCGCGGTGCGGCCGGATCAGGGCTGCGCCGGTTCCAGCCGACGGTGCGTTTCCGGCACCAGCATCAGCGCCGCCGATCCATACCAGGGGTGGTACTCGGCGACCATTTCGCCCTGCTGGATCACCGGGTCGGTCCCGGTCAGGCGCTGCGCTTCGTCCACGCTCTCCACCGCCAGCACGAACAGCCCGCGCCAGCCGGCCGGATCGTCGGCGAACGGCCCGGCCAGCGCCAGCCGGCCCTCGTTCGCCAGGCGCCCCATGTTGGCGAAATGGCCGGCGAACATCGCCTTGCGCGCCTCACCGTCCGCCACCCGCGTCGGCCCGGTCTTCAGGATCACCAGCACGTAGCGGCGCATTCCGCGCTCGTCCGCGCCGAGGCGCTTGGCCAGTTCGGCGTCGTGGCCCGGCGCCGGGCGCTCCTGCGCCAGCACGGGGCCGGCCGACAACGCGAAGGCCGCCACTGCGGCCAGGCAGACATGCTTCATCGGCGCCATCTCCTGCGAACCCGGAACCCGCAGCCTACTCCGCCGCCGCGGGGGCTGTACGGCACACGCCGCTCACAGCCGCTTCTCGAACCAGTGCTGCGCGTAGGGATTGTCGTTGTAGGCGGGGATCTCGGCGTAGCCGTTGCGCGCGTACAGCGCGCGCGCCTCCACCAGCGCGTGGTGGGTGTCCAGCCGCAGTACGCGCAGGCCGGCTTCGCGCGCCTGCGCCTCCAGCGCTTCCAGCACCCGTTGCGCCACGCCCAGGCCGCGCGAGGCCGGCGCCACCCACATGCGCTTGATTTCGCCCACGCCCTGCCCCAGCGCCTTCCATCCGCCGCAGCCGACGGCGGCGCCGTCCAGCCAGGCCAGCACGAACACGCCGGCCGGCGGCACCAGTTCGGCGGGGTCGGCCGATACGCTGCGCGCGGCGTCGAACCCGCCCTCGAAGCGCGCGTCCAGTTCGGCCAGGTAGGCGGCGATGCAGCCGCGCGCCGCGTCGCCGGCCGGGTCGGCAGCCTCGATCCGCACGGCCGATGCGCACAGCAGGCGTTCCACGTCGTCCATCGCCGCCAGCAGGCGCTGCCGCTGCGCAGCGCTCAGCGGCGCCAGCAGGTCGCCGGCCAGCACCTGCGAACGCGCGTCCAGCGCCTCAACTTCGCGGCGGCCCTTGCGGGTCAGCGCGGCGCGGCGCACGCGCGCATCGTGCGGCGCCGGCCGGGTGACCAGCAGGCCCTGCGCCTCCAGCGCGCGCAGCAGCCGGCTCAGGTAGCCCGAGTCCAGCGCCAGCCGCACGCGCAGGTCGCGCACGTCGGCACCCTCGCGGCCGATCTCGAACAGCAGGCGCGATTCGGCCAGCGGCCGGCCCCGCCCCAGGTAGTCGTCGGTCAGCACGCCGATGCGCCGGGTGACCGTGCGGTTGAAGCGGCGGACCTGCTGGATCTGGCTCTCGTCCATTGCCTGACTTTAGTCAGGCAATCAGCGGAGGTCAACGCGGGGCCAGGGATGCCGCCGCGGGCGCGCCCGTGTTTCCTTCTTCCGCCAGCGGGCCGCCCACGTCGAGCACGTATTCGAAGTTCTGCCGCATGCCGCCGTAGGCTTCGTCGGGCGCGCCGTAGTTGGCGCCGACCACCAGCCGGTGGCGGCCCGGCGGCAAGGGCCTGAGCATGATCCAGTAGCCGTCCGAGGCCGCCAGCGGCGAGGCCTCGTCGTCCGGGTCCAGCGGAAAACAGCCGGCGCTGCGGACGCGCCGCGCACTCACGTCGCCCAGCGGCCTGCCGTCCAGCAATACCACCGCGCTCACCAGATGGTCGTTGTTGACCGACGCCGCGGCCTGCAGGGCGCGGCAGCCCGGGCCGACGCCGCGACGCACCTGGTGGTGGATCATGTTGATGACCGGCACCAGCACGTGCTTGCCGGCCGGGACCGTGCAGCGGCGCAGGGCGTCGAAGGTGCCGTCGGTGCCGGCCAGGAACCACACCGCGCCGTCCTGCCCCAGCGCGCACAGGCGGCCATCGGGATCGCGGTAGGGTTCGACCCATTGCGCCAGCGCCCATTGCCACCAGCGCGCCGTCCATTCGCCGAGGCCGGCGCCGTCCACCGGACCGTCCGCGATCGGGGTTTCCCGGTCTGCGGCAGCCGGCAGGGCGGCGTACAGTGGTTGCGTTGCCGCGAACGCCAGCGCCAGCGCGGCCGCCAGGATCGCGGGTACGGCCCGCCGCTTCGTCTCGTTGTTCCCCATGGCGCCCCCGTGTCGTCGCACCGGCGCCAGCATACGGCGAAGGCGCTGCCCGCGCCGTCGCACCGGCTCAGGCGCCGCCCAGTCCCGCCGAGGCGCGTTGTTCCGGCGTCAGCACCAGCGGCGGGCGGATCGGCTGCCCTTCGGCGTCGAAGAAGGTGGTGTCGCGGCGGCGCCGCAGTTTCGCCACGGCCACGTGGGCGAAGATCTCCAGCCCGGCCAGCAGGAACGCCAGCGGCGTGCGCCGCACCGGGCCGGTGGCCGATGCCGTGTTGAGGACGACGTGGTCGCGCGGGCCCAGTTCGAGATCGAGCGCATCGGGGGCGACAGCCAGCACCGGGGCCAGGACGCCGACGTAGAAGATGCCGGCATCGCGCGGCGTGTTCGCCAGCGGGGTTCGGCAGCAGGCGGCGTACCAGCGCAGCAGGCCCTTGCGGCTCAGCGACAGGCAGGCCAGGTGCTCCTGGCCGGCGGTGAAGCACACGCCGGTTGGCGCCATCGGCACGATGTCGGTGCCGCCCTGCGCATCCAGCACCCAGGTGGCGCCGAGGAAGCGCGCGAACGCCTGGCAATGGCGGCAATGGCAGGTGGCGCGCGTGTAGGCGCGCTCGATGTCCACTTCGCCCCTCAACCGCCCGCAGCGACAGCGCAACTGCATCGCCATGACCACCTCCCCGGCCGCTTGCCCATGCCATCCATAACCGATGCAGCGTATGGCCGGCGTCAAGCCGGTCAGGCCGCGTCCCTCGCCGCGGGCGCGGCGAACGCCGCGCTGGCCTCGGGTGCGGCCAGGGCCAGCACGCGCCCCAGCCCACCCATCGCGGACAGGTCGCCGTGGGCCTGCTCGTCCAGCGCCTGCATCAGGCGCGCGGACAGCGCCCATTCCTTCGCCACCGCGCAGCCGATGCGCGGCGCCCAGGCCTGCAACACCCGTGCGGCCAGCGCCGGCTCCGGCGCCGCGCAATGCCAAGACGCGCAGGCATCGCGCAGCGCCTGCACCGTCACAATGGCGCCCAGCCCGTGCAGCAGCGCCAGCAACTGCGCGGCGAAGGCGTCCTCCTTGCTCATCGTGCGCGCGTGCCGCGCCGCCGCCAGCGCGGCGTGCTGGGTATGTTCCCAGACCCGTTCCGGCAGCCGGCCGAAGACGCCGCCCTCCACCTGCATCACCGGCTGCATCAGCGCCACCGCGATCAGATGGCGCAGGCCGCCGGTACCCACCATCGCGACCGCGCGATCCAGGCTTTCCACCGGCGCGGGCTGGCTGCGGTAGAGGGCGCTGTTGGCGAGCTTCAGCAGATGGGCGGCGAGCGCGGGATCGCGCGCGATGATGCCGGCGATCTCGCGGCCGGAAGCCGCATCGTCGTTCAGCGTGCTCAGCAGCCGGGGCAGCAACTGCGGGCGGCGCGGCAGCCGCTGCGGTTCGGTGGCGAAGCGGCGCAGCGCCTGTTCGGCCGCGGCGACCAGTGAGGCGGCTTGTTCCGGTCCGCAGTGCGGCTGCCCTTCGCAGGCCAGCACCACCAGCGGCAGCGCCCAGTCGCGGTCGGGTGCGGCCTCGCCGCCATCCGCGGCCACCGGCGGGTCCGCAGCGGGCACGGCGACGCCCATGGGAGACGCCGCAGCACGCCCCCGCCACCATACGGTCAATGCCTTCAGCAAGGCCACCTGCGTCCCCTTGGCACGGTCGATGGAACGGTAGCGGCCGGCCGCGGCGTTAATTGAGCGATGGGAGGAGCGAAGGGAATCACCGCAGCGCTACGGACGGCGGCAGCCCGCAGTGGCAGCTCACTCCCGCCCCTTCGTCTTCCGGATGCCGCATGCGTTTCGGTAGCGGCTCGTCGGGCGATGCATCGCCCGACGGCGACTCAGGCCATGCACGGCATGACAGCGGAGGCCGGCTGTTGCCTGGCACTGGGCACTACACCGCGCCACGATTCCGGCAGGCACTCACGCAGGCGCGCGCGAGCCATGCCGGCGCAACAGCATCAACGCAACTGGCTGTCCTTGCTGCCGCGGCGGTTGTACAGGGCGCCGCCCTGCTCTTCCCTGTCCGCTTCCTCCTGGCAGGCCACGCACAGGCGCACGCCCGGCACGGCGCGCTGGCGCGCCAGCGGAATGGGTTTCTCGCATTCCTCGCAGTGGCTCAGGCTGGGGCCCTTGGGCAGCGCACGGCGCGCCCGCTCGATGCCGTCCTTGACCGTCGCATCGATCTGTTCCTGTACCGCGCCGTCACCGGCCCAACCGGTCGCCATGATCGTCTCCTCGCGCTGCGTGCCACGGCATGCAGCTTACGCCCGATGGCCCGGCCATGCCTGACGCGCACCGGAACACCCGGGCGGGCCGCCCATGCCCGCGCGGGCCCGCGACCGGACCGGCACGGCGCGCGGGATCAGGGATGCGCCAGGGCGTAGTCGATCGCCGCGCACACCGCGGCGACCTGCGCGGCGTTGCATTGCGCGGGCGTGGCCTTGGGGCTGTCCGGGTAGACCTCGGTGGTCGTGGTGTAGCGCGCGTCCGTCACGCCGGCACACAGGCCCAGCGGCTTGAAGGCGTAGCGGATCACGCCTGGCGACACCACCGGCGAGCCGATGATCTCGCCGGCGGCGTCGGCCGGCGCGATGTGGGTGACCTGCGCCACGGCGTCGATCACCGCCTGCTGGAAGCCGGGCTGCGGATTCTCGCTGTCGTCCACCAGGTAGAAGCCGTCCGGGATCGTGCCCGGCTCGAACGGCTTGCCGTCGCGCGCCGCCAGCGCCGGGCGGAATTCGGTCTCGTCGGTGTCGGTGGTCTCGTGCAGGTCGATGTGCATGGCCACGCGCCCGCGCAGCGGCGCGACCAGCCGGATCAGCGCGGCCGATTCCTGCGCCGGGCTGTGCTCGCGGAACGAGCGGTTGGGGTCGATGGCCTCGGCGTTCCAGCGGTGGATGCGCTCGTAGCCCCACGGGCTGACGCAGGGCACCACCAGCAGGTTCGCCCTGCCGGCGTAGTCCGCGGCCCGCGCGTCCAGGAATTGCAGCGCGCCGTGCACGCCGCTGGTCTCGTAGCCGTGCACGCCGCCGGTGACCAGCATGGTCGGCAAGGCGTCGTTCCAGTCGCGGCTGCGCACGGCGAGCAGCGGATAGGTTTCGCCGGGGCCGTAATCGAGCGTGCCGTACTGCTCCACGGCGAAGCGGTCGCGCAGGCGGTCGATCGCCGCCACCACGTCGTCCGCGTGGCTGCGCTGCACCCGTTGCTGCGCGCGCCATTCGGCTTTCTCGGCCGCGCCCCAGGGCTGGCCGGGCGTGCCGATGGGATGAAAGCGTGCGGGCGTGTTCATGGCGGCGGGTCGATGGCGGAGAACAGGGGCGGCACTATAGCAGCGGCGGCTCGCCGCTCCCTGCGCGGCGGCCGTGCGCGCATGCGGCCTGGATGCGGTTGCCGGGCGCCACCGGTTCGCTTCCGCCACGATGCGTCACCCACGGCGCGCATCGTGCCTGCCGGAACGGCGAAGACGGCAAAGCGCACGAGGTACCGCATATGCCGCGGGCGACACTCCGCCGAGGCGGTCGCCAACCGCAACCGCAACACGCCACCGCGCGGAACGTCGCCCCGCCCCGACAACCACGCGCATCAATCGTCCTGCTGCGCGTCCTCGATGCCCGCCACGTCCAGCTTCTTCATGCCCAGGAAGGCCCGGGTGACGCGCTCCACCAGCGCCGGATCGCCGGAGGTCATCAGCTCGTCCAGGATCGCCGGCGTCACTTGCCAGGACAGGCCGTAACGGTCCTTGCACCAGCCGCACTGCTCGGCTTCCGGCACCGACGACAACTGCGCCCAGTAACGGTCGATCTCGGCCTGGTCGCGACAGGTGACCAGGAAGGACACCGCCTCGTTGAAGCCGAAGCCGTGGGGATACCCGCTGTCCATGGCGATGAACCAGGTCCGGTCCAGGCGGAAGTCGGAGAACAGCACCGTGCCAGCCTTGTCGTGCCCCTCGTCCGCGGGACGGCGCACAAGTTGCCCGGGGCGGGAATCGTCGAACACGCTGCGGTAGAACGCGCCGGCCTCCTCGGCCTTGCCGTACGCCGGTCCGGTGAACAGCAGCGCCGGCATGATGAAAGGGCGCGGCTCGCCGGCCGGATCGGTCAGGATCAGTTGCCACGACAGGCCGTAGCGGTCCTGCACCCAGCCGTAGCGCTTGCTGAAGGGGTATTCGTTCAGCGGCATCAGCGCCTGGCCACCCTCGCTCAGCTTCGCCCATGCCGCATCCAGGTGCGCGCGCGCCTGTGGATCGCGCACGGGATCGTAGTTGAGCATGAACGAAACGGACGGATTGAAGGCGAAGTGCGGCCCGGCGCTGATCGCCATGAACGGCTGCCCGGCCAGCACGAACGCCACCACGTCGCAGTCCCCGGACGGCGTGTCGTGCAGGCGGACCACGGAATCGATGCGCGAGTCGGGGAACAGCGAGCAATAGAACGCGGCGGCCTCGCGGGCCTGGGTATCGAACCAGAGGTGCGGCGTGATCGGCTTGACGAGCGACATGGCGGACTCCTGCGTTGGGGCTCTGCCCGGCGACGAAGTGGGGCGCCCGGGATCGACACAGCCTGCCACGCGCGGCGTAAACGCCGCGTCCCGTTCAGGGCGGCAGCAGCTTCCAGAACATGCCGTTCTTCAGTTTCACGGTCTGCAGCGGCTTGCGCTGGGCCGCCGGCAGGTTGGCGCGGAACATCTCGCGGATGTCGCCCATCACCTTGTCCGACTCCATGAAATAGGAATGCGCCAGCACGCTCCGATCCACCCCGGACACGTCGATGGTGTCCACGCCGTCGACCAGCAGCACGCCTTCGCTGGTGTCGCCGGCGCGCGGGCCGCGGTTGACCTGCCTGGACGCCTTCAGCGCCAGGTCTTCGGACGAGGCGTACAGCGTGACCCGGCCACTGGCCAGGCGCATCGCCGGCGCCAGTTGCTCGCGGAACACCTTCGCGTCGATGTCCGGCGCGGCCAGGATGATGCCGCGGAAGCGCCCGCGCAGGTCAGGACGCCTGGCCACCAGGTTGCGGACGGCCTGGGTGACACCGCGCGTGCCCATGCTGTGGCCGATGACGTACAGGTCCTGCGCGCCGGAACGGTCGGCCATGTCGGCCAGGAAGCCCTCGATCGCCGGCACCGAACGGGCGATGGCGCCCTCGTCGCTGAAGTAGCCCGACAGCGCGGCCTGCGACGGCCAACTGTAGAACACCGGCGCGCCGTCGAAGCGCAGGTCGTAGGCCAGTTGCGCGGTGCGGCGGGCGGCGTCGCGGAAGCCGACGTTGTAGCCGTGCACGAACACGAACGCGCTGTGCGAGCGCGACGCGCCCACGCGCTCGTACAGCGCGGAGAAGAAGGGCGCGCGTTGCAGGCGTGCCACGTCCTGCAGGACGACGTGCTGCTGCGCGTCCTCCTCGAATTCCAGCAGGTACCACTTGGGCGATTCCAGTTCGCCGGCGACGTGATTCCTGGGAATGCTGACCCGGGCGGTGCCGTAGGTGAGCCCGCTGTCCACGTCGGCGGTGAAGCGCTCGCCGGGCGGCCGGCTGAGGAAGTCGCGGGCGGGCACGCGATTGGTGGCGTAGAACACGTCGACGTTGACGAAGTCCTCGCGCGGCGGCGGTGGTGCCGGCGGAGGCGGCCGGGACGCGGACGGCGGCGCCTGCGCTTCCGCAGCGCGGCGGCGCGCGGCTTCGGCCTCGGCGGCGGCGCGCGCACGTTGCTGGTCGGCGCGCTCGGCTTCGGCGCGCTGGCGCTGGGCACGTTCGGCTTCGGCGCGTGCCGCGGCCTCCGCGGCGGCGGCTTCGCTGGGCGGCGGAGGGGGCGGCGGCGGAGGCAATTCGCGCACCCGCTTGGCACAGCCGGCCAGCACCAGCGCCGCCCGCATCAGGCAGACCATACGCCGCATCGTTCACCCCTGTCTGTGGATACCGGCGCGCTCCACCCCGGGCGCTCCGACGCGGCGATGGTAGCACCGCGCCGTGCCGCCATCGCGCGCCGCGGCCTGCGCATTCCGTACACTGGCCGGCCTTTCCCTCGCGGCCGCGACCTCCATGCCCGACCGTTCCGCACGTCTATGAGCGATTCTCCCGAACCCGCGCGGATCTGGGTGGACGCCGATGCCTGCCCGGGCCCGGTGAAAGAGATCCTGTTCCGCGCCGCCGAACGTGCGCGCGTGCCGGTCACCCTGGTCGCCAACCAATGGCTGCGGACGCCGGCTTCCCGCTTCGTCCGCGCCTTGCAGGTGCAGGGCGGCTTCGACGCGGCCGACGACGCCATCGCCGAGCGCGCCGCGCCCGGCGACCTGGTGGTCACCCAGGACATCCCGCTGGCGGCGCGGGTGTTGGCCAAGGGCGCGCAGGCCATCGACCCGCGCGGCGGGCGCTTCACCCAGGACAACATCGCCGAACGCCTGTCGATGCGGAACTTCATGGACGAACTACGCGGCGCCGGCGTGCAGACCGGCGGCCCGGCCACCTTCAACGCCCGCGACCGCCAGGCGTTCGCCGGCCAATTGGACCGCTGGCTGGCCGCGCGGCGCTGACGCCACGCCACGACCGACCACGCCGCGATGCCCGACCTCGAACTCCGCCCCCTGCTCCACCTGGTGCTGCACGTCGTCGTGCCCGTGGCCGCCGCGCGGCTGTTCTGGCCGAAGGCGTGGAAGCGCGCGGCACTGTGGATGCTGGCCGGCTGGGCGATCGACATCGACCACGTGCTGGCCGAGCCGGTCTACGCCCCGGGCCGTTGCAGCCTGGGCTTCCACCCGCTGCACACCTGGCCGGCCATCGCGGTCTATGCCGGACTCGCGGTCCCGGCCAGGACGCGCTGGTTCGGCACCGGCCTGCTGATCCACATCGCGCTGGACGGGATCGACTGCCTGCTCATGTGAGCACCCGCTGCGGCTGCGGAATCGGGGTTGGTCCGATTCCGCAAGGAACTGGCTGCATCGGCGAACCAGCGCGTGGAAACATACCTGCGGTTGGATCCGCGGCATGCCGGGAAACGGGAATGGCAACGCAATGCTGCCGCTTCGTCTGCAACCAAGACGACGAGGCCGGACACCGGCACGGCGGCGTCGACCTCGCATTGCCCGCGCATCGCCGATGGCCTGTCCGCATCGTCCTCGGCCGATGCCCCGTGCATGCAGGAACAGGCGGGTACGCGCGCCTCCATGCAGCGAAAACAGCCAAGCACTCCGGCAGCGATCCCATTGCGCTTTTGCACGCCACATCTCGTGCCATCCGAAGCGAATACCCGATTCGCACGTATTCGCGGCGCTGCGCGGGCCTTCAGGCACGCGCCCGCGTTATCGCGTAGGATGGCCTGGTCCCACCTCGTGCGTCCCGTCCGACCGCCAACATCGTCGCTCGATGCGCTTTCCTTCCACGCGTCTCCGTTCTGTTTCGTGACGACGCCCTTCCGGGAGCGCCCATGCCGGGCTGTCAGCTCTGCAAGTTCCATCCTGTCTTCACGGAAGAGTCCGCGCAGGGCCGGCACCTGCTGACGTGCGGCCGGCCTGTCGCCCAGATGTCATCGCGCCCTGGCTGCTGCTCGTCTTGCCGAAGCAGGCCGGGTGCATGAGCACGGCCGTTGCCGCCCCGGAACCATTGTGTTCGCGCTGCGATGCGGTGTGCTGCCGACTCACCGTGGTGCTGCAGCCGGAAGACCGCATTCCCGCACACTTGGCCACGCGCACCGCGGCGGGGCTGGAAGTGATGGCGCGCGATGCGGAGGGCTGGTGCGTGGCAATCGACGCCGCGCGCATGTGCTGTTCGATCTACGACTCCCGCCCGGAGATCTGCCGGCGGTTCGCGATGTCCGGCCCCTATTGTCTCGACGTGCGCGCCGACTACCTGGACCGCACCACCCGCGGCATTCCGCTCACGCTCTACTGAACCGACAGGAGACTGCATGGCTCGCCCCCGCAAACCGGCGCCCACCGGCGCATCCACCGGCAGGCCGTCCGCCGGCGGCGACCGCGCGTTCTCGCGGCGCAGCGGCGGCGACGCGCTGACCCGCGAGGCCATCGCCGCGGACCTGGATACGTTCCGGCAGGCCGGCGGCAAAATCGAAGTGCTGGGCATCACCCGCACGCTGCAAAAGATCGGCCAGGACGCCGGGGCGCAACCGCCAACCGCCGATCCCGCCGCCGCCAAACCCCGCCGCTGACCGCCCTGGAGCACGCTTTGCCCAAGCCCAACTACGCTTTCGAGAAACGCCAGCGCGAACTGGCCAAGAAAAAGAAGCTGGAAGAAAAGCAGGCCCGCAAGCGCGAGACGCGCGATCCCGCCGCCCCGGAGTCACCGGCAACGGCCCCTGTCGCGGAAGCCGGCACGCCCGCCTCGCCTGCACCACGCATCCATCGCCGGCCGTGAGCCGCGGCCTGGACGATGCGTTCACTGCCGGCTCCCAGCAGCATGTGGGCCGGCAGGCCCGGAGCAGCATGATTCGCGAATGACGTCAGTTACACCTGCTCCAAGGGATGGAGCGCGAAAGAACTTTCCCCCGCAATGACGGGGAGAGGACCATCGGCAGGTTCCCTCGCACGCCGGACAACGACGGGAACACGCATCCGTCACGCCCCTTGCCAGCCGTCCGCTTTCGCGGCACCGCCCCTGCGGAACGGTGCACGCGGCATTCCCTTCATCGCAAGCCGCGGCGCCGATCCCGGACAGGCAGTGCCGTGCTTCTTCCTCGACGATCACCCCACCCGGCAATCCTCTCCCGCGATGCCCCGCAAGGCGCCGCCTCAGGACTGGAACACCGGCTCCAGCAGGCGGAACGTGCCGGCGTCGGCGTCCATCTCCACCTGGCCGCCCACCGGCACGATGAACTGCTGGCGGATGTGGCCGATCATCGCACCGCGGTAGGCCGGGATCTTCAGCGGCTTCAGGTAGTCGTCGAAGATCTGCGGCAGCGTCAGCGAGCCATAACCGTTGCCGGGATCGCAGTCGGTGCATTCGCCGAAGATCACGCCGGCGATCCTGTCCAGCGCGCCCATCAGCCGCAGCGTGCTGAACATGCGGTCGATGCGGTACGGGGCTTCGGACACGTCCTCCAGGAACAGGATCTTGCCGCTGAAGTCCGGCAGGTAGGGCGAACCGGCCAGCGCGGTCAGCACGGTCAGGTTGCCGCCCACCAGTTCGCCCTGCGCCTTGCCGCCGGCGATGGTGACGGTGCGGTTCTTGCGCTGCACCAGTTCGTCGCCGGTATCGACCACGTTCTGGTACTGCATCAGTTCGCGGTTGAAGAACACGCGGCGGAACTGGTCGGCATTGAAGCGGTTCCAGCTTCCCAGCCCCACCGGGCCGTGGAAGGTGACCAGGCCGGTCTTGGTGTGGATGGCGTTGTGCAGGGCGGTGATGTCGGAATAGCCCAGCAGCACCTTGGGATTGCGCCGGATGAGCTCGTAGTCCAGCAGCGGCAGCAACCGAGCGGCGCCGGAGCCGCCGCGCGCGCAGACGATCGCCTTGACCTCCTTGTCGGCGAACATGGCGTTGAGGTCGCCGGCGCGGTCGGCATCGGCGCCGGCCAGGTGGCCGCGCCGCGAAGCCAGGTGCGGGCCGGTCTTCACCTTCAGGCCCAGCGCCTCCATGGCCTCCTGGGCCAGTTGCAGGTCGAAGGGCTCGTCGGTGGCCGCCGAAGGGCTGACCAGCGCCACGGTGTCGCCGGGATTCAGTGCGACCGGCAGCAGACGCTTGCGCGGTGCGGCCGCGAACGCGGACTGGCCGGCTGCCAGCGGCAGCATCAATGAAGTAGCGGCGAGGGCCGCGGTCCCGAGGAAGTGTCGCCTGTGCATGGTGCCGCCTGTCGATGGACTGCGGCCAGCTTAGCAAGTCCGCACTCTTTCTTCGTGCGACCGTACCGTTTGAAACGGGTTCGACGCCCGTGGATGTCGGTGCCGTTCGGACGATGCAGCGGGCGGGCATTGGATATGCGGAGAGCGGTGCTGTTGCACCTGCCGAGGCCCGGTCAAGTCCGCGGGCGGCGATCCGGCCTGTCGGCAGCGCCACGATGCAGTCCATGGCCGGAACCACCGGCTTTGGCTGTCCGGCCTGCATTCCCACCAAAGCGAACGACGCGGCATTACGCACGCCCGCACATGGGCAACACTTCACCATCTGCACGGCATCAGAGCCCCAGATGCGCCTGCAATGCGCGGCGCACGCGTTCGGCATAGTGCTCGGAACCGTAACGGCCGGCGTCGAACACGCCGCCGGGCCCGGCGGCGGCACTCATGCCGGAAAAGGTCGGCTTGGGCACCACGACCACCTGCCAGGCCAGTCCGTCATCATCCGCGTCGTCGAGGTGGCGCACGTCCACCGCGGCAACATTCGTAGCGCTGAGCCGCGTGCTCGCCTCGCGCCCCCATGTGCGGCGGCTGACGACGATGGCGCGTGGCGGATAGCGCCAGGCTTCGCCTCCGCCCGACAGGCCGATCCGCACGAACTGCAGACCGACGACCGCGGCGCCCATGATGATGACGGCGAACACCGGCGTGGCGATGCCGACCGGCCACAGACCGCGGCCCAGTTCCCACGCGGGCATCGCCATCGCGAACAGGCCGAAGGCGAAGAACAGCAGGCGCAGCGGCCAAGGGAAGTGCCGGCGGACCAGCGGAAGGTCCGAGTCGAGAACGTCGGCGAGGTCAGCGGCGGGCATGGCGCCATGGTAGCCATTGCAGTGCCGCCCTGCACTGCCGCTCATTCCCTGCCGGCTCTTCCTGTCCCCGACCGGGCCGCAGGCGCTAGACGTCCCATCGCGGCCGCTGTTCGATCTCGGCGATCACGCCGGGCAAGGCGGCCGCGTCCACGGGCGGGGAAAACCAGTACCCCTGCGCGGCGAAGCAATGCATCCTGCGCAAGGCTTCCGCGGTCTGCACGTCCTCCACGCCTTCCGCCACCACGTGCATGCCGAGCCGGCGCGCCAGGCGGATCGTCGAACCCACGATCGCCGCGCTCGCCTCGTGCTTCAGCAGGTTGCAGATGAAGCTCTTGTCCAGCTTCAGTTCCTCCACCGGCATGTCCTGCAGGTAGGCGAGCGAGCTGTAGCCGGTGCCGTAGTCGTCGATGGACAACTGCACGCCCGAGTCCGCCAGCGCCCGCAGGGTGCGCAGGCTGGTGTGGGGGTCGGACATGGCCGCCGACTCGGTGACCTCGAGCGCCAGCCGCTGCGGCGGCACCTTCGCCAGGGCGAGCTGCCGCCGCACCACGCCGGGAAGCGCGGGATCGAGCAGGCTGCACACCGACAGGTTCACCGCGACCGTCAGCTCCATGCCGCCGCGCTGCCAGGCGGCGCACTGGTCCAGCGCCATGCCCAGCACGTGCCGCGTCACTTCCGACATCAGGTCGGTGTGCTCCATCAACGGGATGAACCAGCCGGGCGACACCGTGCCGTTGACCGGATGCTCCCAGCGCAGCAGCGCCTCCACGCCGATCACCCGCATGTCCTGCAGCCTGACCTTCGGCTGGTACTGCAAGCGCAGTTGCCCTTCCGACAACGCGTCGCGCAGTTCGTTGAGCAGCAGCAGCGTGCGCGGATCGTCGCGCTTGATCTCCGCGGTGAAGCGCATCACCCCGCCCTGCTGCTGGCGCGCGCGCCGCATGGCGATGGTCGCCTGGCGGACCAGGGCGCAGGGGTCGTCGCCGTCCTGCGGCGCGATGGAGAGGCCCATGCTCGCCGAAGCCTTCAGCTTGGCACCTTCGGTCCAGACCGCGTCGCGCAGCGCCTCGTGCAGGCCCCAGGCGCGGGCTTCGGCCTGCGCCGCGTCCGCGACCGACGACATCACCACGCAGAATTCGTCGGCCCCCATGTACACGATGGCGTCGCGCGGCGGCAGCGCGGACCGCCAGCGCCGCGCCAGTTCGCGCAGCAGCGCATCGCCGGCGCGGTGCCCGTAGGCTTCGTTGACCGCGCCGAAGCGGTCGATGTCGATGACCAGCACGGCGATGCGCGGGCCGGCCGCGAGCGCCCGCGTGATGACTTCCAGCAGCCGCCGCCGGTTGGGCAGGCCGGTCAGGTGGTCGGTATCCGCGGCCAGCACCAGTTCGTCGCGCTGGCGTTCGACCCGGTCGCGCAGGCCGCGCAGGCGCCACCACAACAACAGCGCGGCGAAGCCGGTAACCAGCACCGCGGCCACGGTTCCGGGCGCGGCGCCGGGGCGGTCGGGAGCCAGCAGGCTGAGCGGCGCCGCCAGCATCGCCAGCGCGATCAGCGAAAACCGGCCCGCGGTGCCGTCGACGCGGGAGGAATCGCGTATCGCCAGCAGGCGATGGCGGGAGGGATGCAGCGCTGCCGCGCCCCAGCAGACGTAGGCCAACAGCCACATCAGGAACAGCGGCTTCGCCGGCGGCTGCACGCCGTAGCTCATCGCGTGGTAGACCGCATCCGCGCAGGTCCACGACACCAGTCCCAGCACCAGCAGCTTGAGCGAAGGCGAACGCGTTTCCGGTGCGCTGGCGAGCCATGCGGCGAGCGCCAGCAGGCCGAGATCGCCGATCGGGTACAGCATGCGGAAGCGATGCGGCGCCGGCAGCGGCGGGGCCTGTTCCAGCGTGGGCTGCACGAACAGCCACCATCCCACCAGCCCGGCGCACAGCAGGACCACCACGCCGTCGAGCAGGCCCGACCAGGAGATCGGGCCGCTCGTCCGGTTGCGGATGAAGCCGAGCAGGCCTACGGCGAACACGCCGGTCGCCAGCGTATACAGCGCATCCGCCGGGGTCAGCCTCAGCGCCGTGGCGCCGGCGTCGTCCATGCTCGCCTGCACGAACGCACCGGCGACGAACAACGCATGCGCGAGGGCCAGCCACCACCACGGCCCCATGCGTTTGCCATGCACCTGCACGGCGCCGATGACCAGGCCCAGCGTGCCCCACCACGCCAACGCACCGCCGTACCAGCGCCACTGGAGCAACCCGATGGCGATGCCGGCCAGCGTGAACACCCACCACGCATGTCCCAAGCGCCCCGTCGCCATGGGAAACCATTCGCGTCGCGCAGCGCTCATCCAGGCTGCCACGTGCCGCATGCTCAACACAGAAGCCGATCCCCGCCCCGCGAACCCGCGAGGCCTGATGTCACAGTCAAGAGATCCGGGTCCATCCACTAGCCTCTGGAGCGATTTTTCCCCGCGCGGAATCTAGCACGCTTGCACGATGCGACATGTGCCGACTGCACGAAAGTAGGAGGCATTCGATGCAAACCCGCGACTAATGTGAAATGAACGGATGGGACCTCGATGTGGTTCGCTTCGGCAGAGCTCATTCGAGAGGATGCGGGCTCAGGTTGCTTGCATGTTCGTGCGATTTTGAGTCGTTCATCGACACCGCGTTGATGGAACCAGGTGCCACTGTGCTGATCCCGTGCCTGACGGCCCGTCATGGCGGTCGGGGCTGAAAGGCTGCGCTGCGATTTTCGAGTAGGTACGACGTTCTGTCGCTTCCTTTCCGTGCCATGTTGTGGCAGGACGTTCCTGCATCATGCTTGCGGCGTTCTGCCTCATCTCCATGTCGTCTAGTGCGGCAGTGACTGGCTGTCCTTTACTGTTCGGCCGACTCGCTTCCGTTCACGGACCGCACCGCCTGCAATGACCATTGCGATGTGCGTGACATCGACGTGCATCAATTGCAAGCGTCTACCGATGCGCGCCTAGTCTCTTTCTTGCCATGTCGAAGACATGCGGGAGGTGGCGACCACTTGATGCAGCGTCCAGGCCGGCAACACACGGATTGCATTGGTTGGCTCCACTATGGGAACGTCATCAAGGAAAGGCGCAAGCCATGCGGGCGGATGGCTGCAACCATGGCGGCGCCGCCTTGCGGCATTCGACGCCATCCCCGCACGCGCAGGTCGCGGAAGCCGCGCAGGCCATCGCAGGCCGGAGGCACACTCGGCCCGACGCAATCATCCGGCCTCCCTTGTCGCCCGCCCTGCCGCGCGACGACAGGGGTACCCCCGGAGGCCTGGGAACCATGCCGCCGCTGCGGCTGTCCACATGCCGGATAGCCTCCACGCAGCGCACCCGGTAATGTCACGCCAGTTCTTCCGCCACGCCCCCCCCATGAAGCCCCCTGCCCC
>ERZ761602.1198-NODE-1198-length-49183-cov-5.024976_pt1 | contig 49183 bp, 40 predicted proteins | sample MGYA00512165_ERZ761602 | MGnify/ENA primary metagenome ERZ761602 (study PRJEB28899, sample SAMN02445085) | bioreactor sludge metagenome | biome: EBPR sludge; isolation source: Thorneside wastewater treatment plant | place: Australia: Brisbane, Thorneside...
GTCGCACGTCAGCCGCCTGGGGACAGGCGGCTCCACCTCAACGGCATGCGTCCGGCTCAAAGCTCCGCCAGCTTGATGTTCCGATACTCGGCCTTCATCGCCACCTTCGGGTGGATCTGCAGCCCGAGCGGCGCGGCGCCGGAGAATTTCGCGTCGGTGTATTCGGACGCCTTCACGCCATTGATCCAGCAGGTGAACGTGTTCCCCTTGGCCTGGATCCGGATCGTGTTCCACTCGCCTTCCGGCTTCATCAGTTTCGCCGCCATCTTGGCCTGACCCGCCTCCGGGTAGGCCGGTTTTCCGCCCGTGTAGAACGAGCCGGACATGTCGACCTTCAGGCTGCCCGAGATGCCGAGCTGCAGCTGGATCTTCGGCTTCCGCATCTCCACGCCCGTGTCCGTGTAGCCCTTCCACCGCACATCGAACTCGAGCACGAAGTCCTGGTACTCCTTCTGCGTCCAAAGGTAGTGACCCGTCTTTGCGGCATTGTTCTCGCCGACGAGCACGCCGTTCTCGATCCGCCAGAATTCGCTCGCGCCCTCAGCCTTCCAGCCGGTCAAATCGCGACCGTTGAAAAGCGGCTTGAGCTGCGGCTCGGCGGCGATGCCGACCGTCGCCGCGATACATGTCACCAGGGCAAGAAGGAGGGAGCGGGGTTTCATCGCTTCGCACTCTGACATCTCACGTGCCGGCGGAAAGCGCGAACTGGCGGAAAGTGTCGACGGAGGGAAAGGAGGGATTCTCGGGCGGCGAAGAGTCTGTAACTTTTCCGCTCCCCGACGGGTTCTGCCTGCGAACCAGTCCCCTCCGATGAAAATCCCTGCATCGCCCGCGCTGTGTTCAGCCGCGATCCTGGCTTCACCCGGAGCCATCGCCGACGTCGTACGAATCGTCGAAAGGCAGTTTTCCGCCGCCCACCCGGGCGTCCCCACGGCCGAAACTCACGGCGGCTCCATCCGGATAACCTAAACGCCAAGACGCGAAGGACAGCGAAGACTCGCGAAGGAAAACCTGGCGAAGCTTCGCGTGCTTTTGCGTCTTTGCGTTTTGGTTTGGGCTACAGAATGATTGAATCTGCTCGTGACGGTTCCGGCAGCCACGGCCCTGCCGAACACTTCCGTCCGAGCGCCGCAGGCTGACCCATCGCCGACCACTCCGGCTCGAGCGCGATCGTCACCTCAAGGTCCCCGCCGACCGCCGATCTGGACGACTTCCGACGAAGTTCCGCTCGGATCGATCGCCGCATACACGCCGGCGTAGGGTTTCACCCAGGAGAGCACGTAGTTTCCCTTGCTGCCGTCGAAGCATGCCACGATGCGCCACGCACCGCTCTCCCAACGCGCCAGGTAGACGGGGCCCACGTCCGACCGCACGCGCCACTCCGTACCTGTGAAGGTCAGCGGCGAGAGGAAATTGCGCGGCGTCGCCGACGCTGCCTCACCCAGAACCCAACTGCCGGCCACGAGCGCGATCAGGAGCCGCAGCACGGTTCGGGGGTTCATGGTTGAGAACATGGACTCCGCGTTCGGGCCCCTCAAGCCTAATATGGGGTATTGACCCTAGTTAAAACCCGTACGCTGGACTACGTGTCAGCCCGAAGGGTATCGCACTCACCTCCGCCTCCCACCGCACCTGGCTCCGCTTTCCGCGGCTCGAGATCGCCGCGGTAAACTAGCGGTCAAACATGCGGTGGAAAACCTGTTGCGGGAAGCGGGTGCCGTTGGTTGATCCCTCTTGAGGCGCCTGGGCAACTCTCCTGAAACCGCCCCCTGCCCCCGGCGTCTTCCGCCCAGTCACGAGGAACCAAGAATAACGCCCGTTAGCTCTTCTTATCCATGTCGCACCCCCACCACTCCGACGGTCGGTCAGTCGAGCCCGCTCATCCCTGCTGCGGCACCTCCACGAATCTCGAGGATTATTTCCTGACGCGCCGTCAGCTCCTGCGAAGGATGGGGCTGGGGCTGGGCGCCCTCTCACTCGCGAACATCATCGATCCGGCCTACCTTTCGGCGGCGGGAGCGCCCAAGGGCAAGGTGGCCGCGGGACCGCTGACGCCCAAGCCGTCGCACTTCACCGGCAAGGCCAAGGCGATCATTCATGTCTTCGCGCAGGGGGCGCCCTCCCACGTCGACACCTGGGATCCGAAACCGACGTTGGCCCGCATGAACGGCCAGTCGATTCAAGGCGGGGAGATCGCGCTGGGCTCGCCCTTCAAGTTTTCGCGTCACGGGCAGAGCGGCCTCGAAGTGAGCGAGGTGTTTGCCAAGACGGCGGCCCATGCGGACGACCTCGCGGTCATCCGATCGATGTGGACGGACATCCCGGCGCATGAGGTGGCGACCGTCTTCATGAACACCGGCTCGCTTCGCATCGCGAAGCCCAGCCTGGGGTCCTGGCTGGTGTACGGGCTCGGCACCGAAAATCAGAATCTTCCCGGCTTCATCGCCCTGCGCGGCGGCGGCCTTCCTCCGGGCGGCGCCGCCAATTATCAATCGGCGTTCCTTCCCGGCGTTTACCAGGGAACGAGCATCAACACGCAGGCGCCGAGCGTGCCGCAGATGATTCAGAACATCCGGAACGCGTACGTCTCGAAAAACGAGCAGCGCCGCCAGCTCGACTTCGTCCATCAGCTCAACGAGCTCCATGCCCAGAACCTGCAGCGGGACGCCGCGCTGGAGACCCGCCTCGAAAGCTACGAGATCGCGTTCCGCATGCAGGCCGAGGCGCTGGATGCGTTCGACATCAACAAGGAGTCCGCTGACACGCGCGCGGCCTACGGCACTTCCGAACAAGGCAAGCAGCTCCTCATCGCCCGCCGCCTCGTCGAGCGCGGCGTGCGCATGGTGCAGGTCTGGCACAATGGGTGGGACCATCACCAGCAGCTGCAGACGCGGCTCGCGGCCAAGGCCGGGGAAATCGACCAGCCCCTCGCCGCGCTGATTCACGATCTCAAGCAGCGGGGCTTGTTCGATTCGACGCTCGTCATCTGGGGTGGCGAGTTCGGCCGCAAGCCCACGCGGGACCGCAACGGTTCCGATGATCCGGGTCGCGACCACAACGCCCGGGCGTTCTCCGCAGTCCTCGCCGGAGGCGGCATCAAGGGAGGAACCGTCCATGGCGAGACCGACGAACTCGGCGCCAGCGCGATCAAGGACAAGGTCCATCCGCACGATCTCCATGCGACGATCCTCCATTGCATGGGCATCGATCACACCCGCCTGACGTATCGATTCAACGGCCGCGACTTCCGGCTGACCGATGTCGCGGGCAATGTCGTCAAGCCCATCGTCGCTTAAGCCTCCCATGCACGCATCCCAGCTCATCCGTGCGTCCTCGCTTCGCCGCCACGCCCTCCGCACTCTCTGGGGCCTGTTTGCCGCCACCACGGTGGCGCTGACTGCCAGCGCCGCCGAACTCCCGGTCGGGCATCCGAAGGTGGCTGCGCCCCTTTCCCCCGCGGACCTCGCGTTCTTCGAAGCCAAGGTCCGCCCGGTGCTGGTGCAGCACTGCTACAAGTGCCATAGCAAGGAGGGCGACAAGGTCCGCGGCGGCCTGCTGCTCGATTCGCGCGAAGCGCTCCTGGCCGGCGGCAACTCCGGCGCGGTTATCGTTCCCGGCAAGCCTGACGAGTCGCTGCTCATCCAGGCGATCCGCTACAAGGACGAGGACCTGCAGATGCCGCCCAAGGATGAAAAGTTGAGCGACCAGCAGATTGCCGACCTCACCGAATGGGTTCGCCGCGGCGCCCCCGATCCCCGCTCGGCCGCGCCGCAGGGTGTCTCCGGTGCGCGCTACGGCGGCGTCGGCCGCCAGCACTGGGCGTTTCAACCGGTGAAGAAGCCCGCCGTGCCCGCCGTGCAGGACAGCGGCTGGGTCAAGACGCCCGTCGACAATTTCGTGCTGGCCCGGCTCGAGGCCGCCGGCATGACGCCCAACAAGACCGCCGACAAGGCCACGCTCATTCGCCGCGTCTACTTCGATCTCATCGGCCTGCCGCCGCATCCGGCCGAGGTGGAGGCCTTCGTACGGGACGACTCACCCGACGCGTACGCCAAGATCGTCGACAAACTCCTCGCCTCGGCCGCGTACGGCGAACACTGGGCCCGCTACTGGCTCGACGTCGCGCGCTATTCGGACTCGAAGGGCGACGCCCGCGGGCAGGAAGACCTGCGTTACCCTCACGCGTGGACTTACCGCGACTGGGTCGTGAAGGCGTTCAACGCCGACATGCCCTACAACGAATTCATCATCCACCAGCTCGCGGGCGATCGCGTCCAGGCTGCGATCGAGCGGATGGCCAAGGAAAAGAAACAACCGCTGCCGGAGAACCGCTACCCGCTCTCGGCGATGGGCTTTCTCACGCTGGGCAATCAATTCAACGGCCGCCGCGACGACATCATCGGCGACCAGATCGACGTCACGACCAAGGCCTTCCTCGGCCTGACTGTCGCCTGCGCCCGCTGCCACGATCACAAGTTCGATCCGATTCCCACGAAGGACTATTATTCACTCTACGGAGTATTCGCGAACAGCCTCCAACCGACCGAGCTGCCCACGCTTCAGGTCAACCCGCCGAAGTCCGAGGCGTTCGTCGCGTACCTCGAAAAGTCCGCCGAACTCGGCAAGCGCCAGGCCGAGCTAAAGGAGAAGCAGGACGAGTTCCGGCGCGCGCTCAAGGCCAGCGGCGGCAAGGCCAAGGCGACTGCCGCCGCCGTCGCCGGGGCTCGAATTGATCCGCGCACCCGGGCGCAGCTCCAGCGCTCCGAGCGCGAACTGCAGCGCGACATCGGCAATCTCGAGATGCAGCACCCGGGAGCGCCGGCGCGCGTGAATGCCCTTTACGACATGCAGGACATCAACCCGCGGCAGGTCGCCCGGGACTATCCCGTCCTGATCCGCGGCGAAGCCGGCAACCGGGGCGAAGTCGTTCCCCGCCGATTCCTCGAAATCCTTTCGCCCGACCCGAAGAAGCGCCCCGAATGGAAGCGAGGCTCCGGTCGCTGGGAACTGGCGCTCGCGATCGCCGATCCCAAGAATCCCCTGACCGCCCGGGTCTTCGTGAACCGGATGTGGCAGCAGCACTGGGGTACCGGCATCGTCGAAACCCCCGACGATTTCGGCAACATGTCCGCGCCGCCGACCCATCCCGAGTTGCTCGACTACCTGGCGGCCACGTTCGTCGAGAACGGGTGGTCGATCAAGTCGCTGCACCGTCAGATCGTGCTCAGCGCCGCGTACCAGCAGAGCAGTGCGAACAACCCCGCCTACGCGGAAAAGGACCCGAACAACAAGCTCCTCTGGCGGTACAACCTCCGGCGCCTCGAGTTCGAGGAACTGCACGACTCGCTGCTGGCCATCGCCGGTGAACTCAACCTCACGCGCGGTGGACGCGCGGTGTCCATCGGCAGCGAGGACTTCGCCAAGCGGCGCGCGATCTACACGCTGATCGACCGGCAGAACCCGCCCGAACTGCTCACGCAGTTTGATTTTCCCAGCCCCGACGTGCCGTCCGGGCGCCGCTACGAGACGATCGTCCCCCAGCAGGCACTGTTCCTCATGAACAGTCCCATGGTGATCGAGACCGCGCGCAAGCTCGTCGATCGCCCCGCCTTCGCCACGCTCAAGAACGACGAGGAGCGCGTCACGCTGCTCTACCTCGCCATCTTCCAGCGCTGGCCCACCAAGAAGGAAGTCGAGCTGGGACTGCGTTACGTGAACTCGAACCCCGGCGGCACGGACGTCGTGCTGACGTCCGAACAGCCGGCGCCACCGACCAAAGGTCGCAAGGTGGCGAAGGCTCCTCCTGCCAAGAAACAGCAGGCCGGACGCTTCTCCACCCAGGTCGGCGGAACGTACGAGACCCGTCCGCTCGACGCCTGGACCAAGCTCGCCCACGCCCTCTTCCAGTCCAACGAGGCGATGTTCTACAACTAGGGCAAATCCATCGACCGTGAGCCGATTGCTCGCGAACGCTGCTTCGCCCGCGCCACGGCGGCGACACGGAGCGCAGCCCGCGGAAAACGGCTCGGGTCTTCTTGAATTGCCGTAGCGCCGACGCCGGACACCCCGGCGTCGGTCAACCCGCGGCAAACCCGACGTCCCGGAAGTCCGGGGCAGCCTCACCCCGACGCCGCTGCGAGCCGCGGAGGATCGCGGCCTCCCGTCTGCGATGGCCAGGCGGGCGCGAAGGATTCCCCGGCCCGCGCAGCGACTCGCGAGAACCGCAGGATCAGGTTCCCGAACGACGCGGGGCTTCCGCATCGTTCCAACCGCCCGTCACCGGCTCGACCGCTTCCACGAAGCGAAGGCCGTCGTCGAAGGTCCACAGCCAGCACGAACCGCCGCGCCGATCGTGCACGAGCATGAAATCCGGTACCGACCCGGGGCCGCCGCTGGCGATACTGTAGCGGCCTTTCGTCAGCCGCTCCAGTTTGTCCTGCATCTGCGACATCGGGCGCGTGGCGTCCAGCGACACGGTCCAGCTCCCGCCAATGCCAACCGGCACGCTGGCCTGAAAGTAGTAGCCAAAGAAGCGCGGTGGGAGAAAGTGTCCGCTCGCCCGCAGCCGGCGAAGCTGGTCGTTGACCAGCGAGACGAACCCCACCCGCCACGGGAAGTCATCCGGTAGCTGAAATCCAGGCAGTGGAATCAGGACGTTGTCGGGCATGATTGCGCGTGAACCCCGATATTAACGACCCGTTGGAGGCGACGCTGAAGGCCGAGTCACAAGCTTGCGACAAACACGTATCAACCCACCCTGCCGGGCGTGTCCCTGGCCGACAAACTCCAGCGCGTCGTCGCCGAGTATTCCCCCATCGACGACCTCCACGAGCGCCTCGCCGCCGTCGTCGACCGGGCGAGAACCCTGCCTCCGCTCGCCGCGAACGAACGCATAGATGCCCACCGGGTGCCGGGTTGCGTCTCGATCGTCTGGCTGGTGAGCGAGTCGCAGGGCGGCCGTTGCCACTTCCGCAGTGACGCCACGTCGCCGCTCGTCCGGGGGCTGGTGGCGTTCCTGACCTCGTTCTACAGTGGCTCCACCCCCGCCGAAATCCTCGCCCCGCACGAAGATCCGCTCGCCGCCCTCGGCCTCGAGCGCCAGCTCTCTCCCACTCGCCGCAATGGTCTCGCCGCGGTCCGCGCCGCGATCCACGCCTGCGCCCGCCGTTCGGGCGGGTAGGCTCGGTTTCCATGTTGTTCGACGCCCACAACCACCTGCAGGACGAGTGGCTCGCGCCGTACCACCCGCATATCCTCGCGGGCCTTGCGGCGGCCGGTGTCGGCCGGGTCGTCGTCAACGGAACCTCGCAAGGCGACTGGTCCGCCGTCACCGCCCTCGCTCGTCGCCACCCCCTCGTCAAACCCAGTCTCGGCCTTCATCCGTGGGACGTGGGCAATGCCACGTCCTCCTGGCGCGATGACCTGCAGCGCGCCCTCGACGCCACCCCGGGGGCCGCGATCGGCGAGATCGGCATCGATCGCTGGATCCTCGACCGCGCCCGCCCGGACGATCCCCGCCTCGCCGGCCTTCGCCGCGCGCCGCTGACCGAGCAGGTCGAGGCATTCTTGTGGCAGCTCAACCTCGCCGCGGAGCGCCGCCTGCCCGCCACCGTCCACTGTCTCGATGCCTGGGGAGAACTGCACCATCAACTGCGGAGCGCCTGCCGGCCGGACCAGGGTTTCCTGCTGCACGCTTACGGCGGTTCCGCGGAACTGGCCCGTGAGTTCACCGCGCTGGGAGCCTACTTCTCCTTCAACACGGCGTTTGTCGATGCCCGGCACGTCGCGCGGCGGAATGTCTTCGCCCAGCTTCCGGAGCATCGCCTGCTCGCCGAAACGGACGCGCCGGCCATGCCCCCGCCAGCCTCTGATCGCCCCTATCGGCTCCCCGATCGCTCCGACGGCACCGTCCTCAATCATCCCGCCAACGTCACCGTGGCGTACGCGGGACTTGCCGAGGTGCGCGGACTTCCCATTGCCACGCTGATCTCCCGCATCGAGGAAAACTTCCAACGCTTCTTCAGCGAACCAACTGGCCCCTAGGCACCCGGGCGGGCGCTTCCACGATACGGAACGCCCCCGGTCGCGGCTGCGACGAGGCTAGGCCCTTTGAAAGACCAGGCCCGCGGGTATGAGCGCTCACGCCAGCACGGCGGAGGGCGCGACGGGCCGCGCGACCGGCTCTCCGAGCAGGGTCCGCACGACCTCGCCTGCCGCCACGAGGCCGAACACTCCGGTCACGTAGGCCGCCGCGCCGAAGCCGCTGGCGCAGTCCAGCTTGAGCGAACTGCCCGCCTCGGGCTCCGCCGCGCACGTGCCGTCGGCCCAGGGGTAAACGGGCGGCTCGCTCGACCACACCGCCCGGATGCCCATGCGCGTGATGCCGCGGTGCGCGCCGGCGGTGAACCCGTGGTCGCGGCGCAGTTTCTTTCGTACCATCCGGAGGAGGTCGTCGGAAGCTTCGCCGATGTCTCCCACCCGCACCTGAGTCGCATCGCGCCGGCCGCCGGCGCCGCCCAGGGTCAGAACCGGGATGCCCCGCTGCCGACAGCCGGCGATGAGCAGCGCCTTGTGCGACATCCGGTCGATCGCGTCGACCACCACGTCGAAGCCCGCGGCGAGCAACGCCTCCGCCGTCGCCGCCGTGAAAAACTCCGGCACTGCGTCCACCCGGCAGCCGGGGTTGATCAGCGCCACGCGCTCCGCCAGCACCGCGACTTTCGGCCGGCCGATCTGCCCGTCCAGCGCCGGGAGCTGGCGGTTGACGTTGGTGACGCACACGTCGTCGAGGTCGATCAACGTCAGCGATCCGATGCCGCTGCGGGCCAGGCCCTCGACTGTCCACGATCCCACTCCGCCCACGCCGACCACCGCCACCCGTGACGCGCGGAGCCGTGGCAGCGCCGCGTGTCCGTGCAACCGCGCGAGTCCGCCGAAGCGGTCGAGGTAGTCGGCAGGCAGCGAAGTGGAATCAGTGGCGGCAGCCATGCCGCGGAGGTTGCCAGCACGCCGGTGGCGGAGCAAGCCGGGGGCCGGATTCCGTGCGTGGGGCTTACTTGATGCCAAGCATCTGGCGCACCCTGCCCTCGACCTGGTTCTGCGGCCAGTCGGGGGTGACGCGCGAGACCGGTGATCCCTGCAGACCCGTCTGGAGAATGCCCTTCTGATCGAAGAGATAGAGCCGAGGCACGCTGGACGCATTCAGCTTGGGACTGAAACTGTTCTGCGCGCCCTTCCCGTCGAAGTGCACCGGCCATGGCTGCCGGCTGTCCTTGACGAACTTCTCCACCTTGGCGCGATCCTCCGCCTTGTCGTAGCACACGCTCACGACCTCGAAGCCGCGACGGCGATACGTCGACAGGAGCTGCTTCAGCGGCTCGATGCGGTCGGTCGACGCCTTGCTGGTTGTGCTCCAGAAATAGAGTGCCACGACTTTTCCGCGCAGTTGGGCGAAATCGACTTCCTTGCCGTCGAGTGCGGTGAACTTGAGGGCGTAGGGTTCCTTGCGCGCCTCCACGATGTTCAGTTCCTCGCGCGCCATGCTGACGACCGCCTTTTCCTTGTGCTGAAGCAGCTTTTGCAGGTGCTGTTCGGCGCGCGCCGGCGCCGGTCCGAGCAGGAGGACGTGAGTGTAGGAGCGTTCGCGATCCACCAGGAAGCGGCCGCCGCCGGGCAGTTCGGCAAGCGCGTCGATCTTCTCCCGGAACGTGGTGAGGTTTTCCGCGTTCGACGCCTGCCGCACATCGAAGTCGGCGATCGCAGCGTCCACCGCGCCCACCACGGCCTTGGCGGCATCGCTCAGGTCGTCCTTGTACCGGTAGTTGGTGACTTCGAGCTTCAACAGCGACGCGTACGCGGTGCGCAGCGCGGGCTGCTTCGCGTCGATTGCATTGCCGAAGAAGGCGAGATCGCGGACGGCGTCATTCACCCGCCCGTGCGTCGGATTCTGCGTGAGGTAAGTCAAACCCGCGCCGATCACCCGCTGAAAGCGCGCCTGGTCCATTTTGCCGCCCGGCTCCGTCCGGGTCTTGTTGAAGGCGTCGTAGGCGAGATCCGCGGCCGATTTGGGAGCGGGTGCCTTCTTGTCGCCGGATTTCGCAGGGGTTTGGGCCAGCAGGGGACTGGCGCCCAGGGTGATGACGAGCAGCGCGGACAGGAGTCGGTGTTTCATGGGTATCGGGGCAGGTTGAAGCAAACGAACGACGGAGCGCTACCGCCCGCCTCCAGCGCGGGCAAGGCAAACTGGCCGTCCCTCTGGCGGATTCTTGTTTCGGCGCCGCGCCTGCGCCTTCAAGGTGGGCGTCCCAACCCCCACACCCCATGCCCCTCCACGTCGTCCATGTCCAAGTCCACGTTCGCCCCGAGCATCTGGAAGCCTTCAAGCAGGCGACCCTCGCCAATGCCCGGGCGAGCCGGAACGAACCGGGCGTAGCCCGCTTCGACGTCGTGCAGCAGGCCGGCGACGCCACCCGCTTCGTCCTCGTCGAAGCCTACCGCGACGAGGCGGCGGCCGTGGCCCACAAGGAAACGTCCCATTACGCGACCTGGCGCGACACCGTGGCGCCGATGATGGCCGAGCCCCGGTCGAGCGTGAAGTTCGCCAGCCTCTACCCGGACGACAGCGCGTGGTGACCCCCCGCCGCCCCAGCGCGACCGCTTCCGATCTTCCCGTGAACTTCGAATTCGCCACCGCGCAACGCATCGTCTTCGGCCCGGGTGCCTGCGCGGGCGCCGCCCCGGCCGCCCGGGAACTCGGTCGCCATGTGCTGCTCGTCACCGGCCGCGACCCACGGCGTGCCGCCCGCCTGACGGCCGACCTCCATGCCGCCGGCCTCGCGGTATCCTCCGTCCAGATACCGCAGGAGCCCTCGACCGACGAGGTGCTCCACGCCACGGCCGCAGCCCGGGCCGCGGGTTGCGATGTCGTCGTGGGCTGCGGCGGCGGCGCGGCGCTCGATGCCGCCAAGGCGATCGCCGCGCTCCTTACCAATCCCGGCGAACTCACCGACTATCTCGAGGTCGTCGGCCGGGCGCTGCCGCTCGCCCATCCGGCGGTGCCGTGCATCGCCCTCCCGACGACGGCCGGCACCGGCGCCGAAGTCACGCGCAACGCCGTCCTCACCTCGAAGCCGCACCGCGTGAAAGTCAGCCTCCGCAGCCCGCATCTGCTGCCGCGGCTCGCGATCGTGGATCCCGACCTGACCCACTCGCTGCCGCCGGCCGCCACCGCGGCCTCCGGCGTCGACGCGCTCACGCAGCTGATCGAGCCGTACCTGTCGACCCGCGCCAACCCCCTGGCCGACGGCTTCTGCGTCGCAGGACTCCCCCGCGTCGGGCGGGCGCTGCGTCGCGCGTTCGAGGAGGGCACCGATGCCGCCGCGCGCGAGGACATGGCGTTCGGTTCGCTCTGCGGCGGCCTTGCGCTCACGACCGCCGGGCTCGGCGCCGTGCACGGTTTCGCCAATCCCATCGGCGGTCTCGTTGGCGCGCCGCACGGGGCCGTGTGCGCCGCCCTGCTTCCGCACGTCCTCGCCGCCAACCTCGCGGCGCTGCGCGCCCGCGCTCCCGGCCATCCGGCGCTCGCCCGCTGCGACGAACTCGGCCGCCTGCTTACGGGCCGCCCGCACGCCGAGGCCGCCGACGCCGTCGCCTGGGTGCGCGAGCTCGTGCGCGCGCTCGCCATTCCCGGTCTGCGTGCCTACGGCGTCACTGCCGCCGACATCCCCGCGATCGTCGCCGCCGCGGCGCGGGCCAGCAGCATGAAGACCAATCCGATCTCCCTTACCCCCGAAGAAATGGCGGCGATCGTGGCACAGTCGCTCTGACCGCAGTCAGGCGGGCCTGTCGCACCATCGAGGCGGCGTCCGTGCGAATCCTGCAGGCCGTCCGTCACTCTAACCCGCGGCCAGGAGCTCCTCCACCGCGGCGATCGCCCGCCGTTCGCGTTCCTGCCAGGAGCCGCGAATCTCGACAAACGGCAGCGCCCGCGCCTCCAGCGCCTCGCGCCACCACGCCCCGGCCCGCGCCCGCGCGGCGTCGTCAGGGAAGCATCGCTGCGGGTCCGGCACGAAGGGCACGTCCGCCTTGCACAACAGGTACACTCCGAACCGACGCGCCCGCGCCTCCGCCTCGATGCGCACCCAGGCTGGGCAGGCTCCGGGAAAGAGGGCGTCGTTCCACAACGTGCAGGTCAGCAGGTCGGTGTCGCAGAATACGACCCGGCGTGCCCGCGCCGCGGCGGCTTCCTCGCCCGCGACCTGCCCGCGCCCGATGGCGTCGAGGTCAGCCGCCGTGATCACGCCGCCGTGCGTGTCCCAGAACTCCCGGGCATACTCGCGCGACCACGGCTCGCCGAAGTGCGCCGCGAGGCGCTCCGCGAGCGTCGACTTGCCCGTGGACTCGGTCCCGAACACCGCCACGCGCCGCACCTCAGGCATGGCGTCCTTCCCGCAGGGCCCGCGCCCATGCGCGCCAGCCCGCCACCGCGAGCGCTAGGTAGATGACGTAGAGGAATGCCGAATACGCCAGGTCTGCGTTCCAATAGGCGGGAATTGCGACGGCGTTGACCGCGACCCACAGCGCCCAGTTTTCGACCTGCTTGCGCGCCTGCAGCACCTGCGCCGCGACGCTGAAGGCCGCGATGAAGGCATCGCGCCACGGGATGACCGCATCGGTCCAGCGCTGCAGCGCCAGCGCCCATCCGACGGTGGCCGCCGCCGCCAGCGCCACCACGACGAGCCGTCCCCGCGGGCTCAGGCGCGTCACCGGCAGCTCCGGTGCCGCGCCCCGTCCTTTCACCCAGTGCCACCAACCCCAGGCCAGCGCGCCGAAGAAGAACACCTGCAGCAGTGCGTCGGCATAGATGCGCGCCTGGAAGAACAGCACCCCCTGCACGCTCACCGCCACCAGACCCACCGGGAAGGCCCAGAGGCTGCGCCGGATCATCAGGCCGACGCCGGTCACGCCGAGCAGCAGATTGAGCTGGTCGAGCGCGGAGGCGTGCTGGAAGCCGGAGACGAGGTGGTGCAGGAGATCGTTCACGTCGGAGGCGCGGCGGCAGGGCGCCGAGGACAGCGCTCCACCCGGCCGGCCGCAAGCAGCGCGTAACTCCAGCCCGGCGGGAAAGCTCAGCCCGTGGCGACAAACGCCTCCAGCGCCGCGCGCGTGATGGTATGACGCGCGCCGCAGCGGGGACACCGGATCTCGAGCTTGGCATCGTCACCGAACAGCGCTTCGGGGTCCTGCTGCATCGTGGGCTTCAGGACTTCCATCATGCGCGCTTCGTTGCAGCCGCAGTGCCAGCGATAAACCCGCCGCTCGAGCAGCGCGAGCGTCTCCTCCTCCGCGAGCCGGCCGACCTGGTCCGCCGTCAGCCCGCGAAACCAGGGCAGGTCGCAGTCGGGGTGCTCGTTGACGAGCGCGAACTCCTCCTCTGCCAGCTGGAAGATTCGCGCGCCCCGCTGCTCGCTCTGCGCGTAGAACCACTCGGCGGCGGCGATCGGATCCTCGCCGGCAAAGGACACGGCGCTGCGCCGTTTCGGCTGGCGGCCCCGGACGACGTCGGCGAAGAAGAGGTTTTCCGGACCCTCCTTGACGTGGTCGGCAAACACCCGACCGGTCACGGTGCCGCTGTCGTTGTCGCCGGCGAGGAACAGGTTCACGAGCGGGCGCTGGAAATTGATCGTCCACGCGGTGAGTTCATTCCGCGGGCGGGAGGCGCAGTGCAGGGTGAAGGCGGCGAGGGCGCGCTTGAACATCGCGTCATGCTCCGGCGCGACCTTGATGCCGTAGGTTCCCAGGTGCAGGTAATAGTCGACGAACAACTCGCCGAAATCTGCGCGCGCGAGCAGCGCGTTGCGGGAGCGCACGAACGACGTGCGCACTTCCAGCCCGGGATCGGCGGCGTTGGGCGGTGTGTTTTCCGGCATGGCCCGAGCGTGGCCACATTTGCCGGCTTGTCCAATCGCGGCGGCGGCCGGAGGCACGGCTGTCAGCCCCGCGGGTCGCCACGCTGCGGCGGCGGGGCGCTCCAGGCGCCGGTACCGGCCACGATGGCCACCGGCAGGGGCGGCAGGACGACGCCTGCCGCCCGGTTCACCGCGCGGGTGCCTGCCAGGGCGATCATCTCCAGCAACGCGGCGCGCTGCCCGGGCGGCGCTTCGAGCGGAGCGGCTGGCCGCGCCAGCCGGACCTCGTCGCCCGCGCGCACGAGCAGCCCCCAGCCGGCGGGGATCTCGGCCTCGGCGAAGATTCCGTCCTCCACGACGAGGTAGAGGAAGTCCGCGCAACGGTAACGGAAAAGGCGGGAGAACTTCGTCCCGCGCAGGACCCGCCGCTGCAGCGTCTCGATCTCCGCCAGGACGTCCCGGTAGGTGCGGTGTTCCAGCGCGGAAAAGTCCCAGGTGTCGTACTCGGGCCACAGCGCCTCGCCCCGACGGAGGTCGGGCCGGTGCACGGCAAGCATCGCTTCCAGCGCCCGGCGCCGCTCCGCCAGTTCGAGCAGCCGTGCGCGGGTCGCGGCTTCCGCGTGCGCATCCTTCAGCAGGTCGGAGCGCGCCTGCTTGCATTCAAAAAGCGCCGTGCGCGCCGCAGGCCCGCGCCCGATCGCCGCCACGTCCGCCCGATAGCCGCTGCGCGGCACGCGCACCTCCACGCCGCAGAGCGCGAAGCCATGCGCCTGCGCCCAGGCGAGGGCCAGGGTTTTGAGGCGCGAATGAGCGTTGGATTCGCCGGCGGGCACCGGACGAAAAGAACGCCGCGGCGCGGAACTTGGAAGCGAAAGCATCCGCGGCTCTCCGCTGGGAGCGGCGCTCCGTCGCAGCCGTCGGCACGCAGCGATTCGCCGTCCGATTGCCGCGGGTCACGTTCGCGCCCGCTCGCGGATCGAATTTTCGCCTGCCGCCGCTCGGGAATCGCGACCTCCCGACCGGGAAGACGCACTTGCGGTGGAGCCGCCCGACCCCAGGAGGCTGACGTGCGATGGACCGGTCCAAAGCGGCTTGAGGACAAGCCGCTCCACCTTTCACACGGCGGTTTTCATGGGCGATTCGACGGCCGCTTGCACGCCTCCGGCTCACGCGCAGAGCAGGAAATCCGCGCCTTCGCGGTAGCGGCGCGCGAGCAGCGCGGAGCGGATGAGGTCGCGGGCGCCACGCGAAGCGACGTATCCGAGCACGAACCCCTCCTCCGGCGACGGCACGCGCTCGGGCGTCACCACCGGTGCGCCGCGGCCGCCCAGCGCCGGCGTGGCCTTTTTCGCATCGACATCGATGTATCCCGCGATTGCCACGCCCTGCGCCACGAGCGGCGCGGCGCGCTGCCGCGTCGGCCGGCCGGCGCCCCAAACCCACACCGGGCGGGCGCGCTTTCCCGCGTTCACTCGGGCGAGTTCCCGCGCGATCCAGGGTGCCTTGGTCCGGAAAAACGCCTCGGGCGAGTAACGCGCGGCCGTGCGCGAAAGCCGCCCGGGCGGATCGTTCCAGGTCAGCAGCACGCGTGGCACCTTCGCCATCCGTACGCCGGCATCCAGCCAGCGCAGCCACAATTCATAATCCTCCGGAAAATCCCCCTCCCGATAGCCGCCGAACGCCTCCACCACCGTCCGCCGGAACATCACGCTGGGATGCGCAAGGGGTGATTCCACGAAACGGTGCAGCGCGATGGCCTCGGGCGCGAGCAGCCCGTTCAGCCAGTCAACGTGCAGCGCATATCCCTCCGCCCGTTCGCGTGTCCCGCCGAACTCCACCAGGCAGCCCACCAGCCCGAGGCCGGGCTCCTCCGCGAGCGCCGCCGCCTGCGCTTCCAACCGGGCAGGGTGACACGCATCGTCGGCATCCATCCGCGCGATCAACGGCGCCCGCGCCGCGGCCAACCCGGCGTTGAGCGCCGCCACGATGCCGCGCGCAGGCTGGCGCAGCACCCGCAACCGGGGCTCCGTGCGGGCGACCTGCTCCAGCCATTCGCCCGAGCCATCACGCGAGCCGTCGTCGATCGCGACCAGCTCCCACTCGGGCAACGTCTGCGCCTGCACGCTCGCGACGGCACGCGGCAGCGTCGCCTGCGCATCGCGCACCGGCAGGATCACGGAGACGCGCGGAATCATGGGCTGGTTTTCGTGTCGGATTTCGCGCGCGGCGGCGATAGTAGAGCGAGACCCATGAGCGACGATCACGAACTCCTGCGCTGTTATGCCGCCCGCGGGCCCGGCGCGCAGGCGGCGTTTGGCACCCTGGTGCAGCGTCATCTCGACCTCGTGTACTCCGTGGCGCGCCGTCTCACCGGCTCGACCGCGGATGCCCAGGACGTGGCCCAGGCGGTCTTTGCCGAACTCGCGGCGCAGGCGCGTTCCCTGCCTGCCGGCGCACCGGTGATCGCGTGGCTCCACGTCGTCGCGCGACGAAAGGCGATCGACGCCGTCCGTCGGGAGGCGCGCCGACGGCGGCGCGAAGAGTCGGCCGCCGCCCTTGCGCCCACCCTCGCCATGCCTGCCGTCCATGCTCCCTGGGCTTCGATCGAACCCCTGCTCGACGAAGCCGTCGCCGCCCTGTCCGCGGCCGACCGCGCCGCCATCCTGCTTCGCTATTTCGAGAACAAGAGCCTGCGCGAGGTCGGAGCGGGCCTCGGTGCCTCGGAAGACGCCGCCCAGAAGCGCGTGAGCCGGGCCGTCGAGCAGCTCCGCGCGTTCTTCGTGCGCCGCGGCGTGCCCGTGACCTCCGCCGGACTGACGGCCGATCTCCTGGCGCACGCGACCGGCAACGCTCCGGCCGCACTGGGTGCCCTCGCAGCATCCGCCGGCCTGTCGGCGACCGCCCAGCTTGTCGTCATGAGCACCCTGCAAAAATCCCTGCTCGGGGGCGTCGCCGCCCTCGTCCTGGGCGGCGCCGCCGTCGAAGGCGTCCGCGTGGCCGCGGCCCGCTCCGAACTCGCGCACCTGCGGTCGGAGGTGCACGCGACGGTCGCCGACGCCGCCGCGCACCGGCAGCGTCGCGACGAGGCCCGGCAGCGCCTCGACGCCGCGAGCGCGTCCTCGGTCGCGGCCGCCGTTCCCGCCGCGATCGCGCCCGAGGACGCGGCCATGGCCGCCGAAATCCGCGCTTGGTTCAGGCGCGTGGCTCACCTGCGCGCGCTGGCGGCGCGCCATCCGGAGCGGCTGCTGCCCGAGATGAAACTGCTGACGGACGAGGACTGGCACAGCCTGGGCGACGACGACCGGCCGATCGACGATCCCGAGGCGGCGGAGAAGGTGATGACGCAGCTCCGGTTCAGGGCGAAGAACCGCTTCGGCGTCGACCTGCGCAGCGCCCTCAATCGCTACCTCGGCGCGAACGAGGGCCGGCTGCCCGCCACCGTCAGCGACCTCTCACCTTTCTTCGAATCGCCGCCGGATCCCGCGATGCTCGCGCGCTACGAGGTCGTGCGCACCGGCACCCTGGCCGAGGCGAACGCCGGTGGCCCGCGGCAGCAGACCATCATCATGGAGCGTCCCACCGACTTCGACGAGGCGCACCTCGGCGTCAGCACGGTGGGCTTCACGATGGGACCGGCCGACCTGCGCTTCCATGCCACGCGAGCCGCCCGGCGCTACGAGCAGGCGGCCGGCGGCCCGCCGCCGAGTGCGGCGAGCCTGCTTCCCTATTTCGAGCCACCCCTGCCGCCGCGGCAGCAGGAGAGGTTCCTGCAGCACGGCGACCGTTATCTCACCCCCGCTCCCGCCCGATGAATCCGACCCAACTCGTCCTTTGCGGCGCCACCCTCGCGCTGGCCGGCGCGGCCTGGCTGGCGGAACGCCACGTTCGCGGGAAGCAGGAAGCGGAGCGGTCCAAGCTCGCTGCCGCGCTCGCCCGCTCCCAGGCCGAGGTCGCCCAACTGCGGGACGAGACGCGTCTGGCCGAGACCGCGCTCCAGGCACAGGCCGAGGCCCGCTCCGCCGCTCCGCCGCCGCCTGGCGCGCTGGTGGAGCAGGAGACCGCCGCCTGGCTCGCCCGGCTGCGGGAGTTGAAACGGGTGCTCGCGGAGCGCCCGGCCGCGCGGATCCCGGAGATGGCGCTGCTGACCGACCGTGACATCCTGCTGGCGGCGCGCGAAGCGTCGTTCGGAAGCGAGGACCAGACGCGAGAAACGCTCGCCCGCCTGCGCACCGTCGCCACGCGCAAGGTCGCGCCGCTGCTGGCCCGCGCCGTCACCGCGTACGTGAAAGAGCACCAAAACACCGCGCCACCCACGCTCGCCGCCCTCACTCCTTATCTGCCGGCTCCGCTCACTCCCGAGCTCCTGACGCGCTGGCAGGTGATCGGCACCGACGTGGCGCGGCATGTGGTCGGCGAAGCTGCGGCCGTGGATGCCGATTACGACACGCGCACCGTGATCCAGGGCAACGGTGGCTGGGGCGGACAGGGCCCGCCGCTCGCCTGGGTCCCGAATTTCGCGGAACGAAACAAGGCCGCCCACGCCGCGTACAGCCGCGCTCACAGCGGCGCGTCCGCCGCCAGCCTCACCGCGCTGCTGCCTTTCTTCGATCCGCCCCTGACGCCGGAGCTGGAGGCGAGACTCCGGAAGATGGAAGGCCGGCGCTAAGCCCATCCGGACTCATGCAGCCGGCCTTCAAATCAGCCGTGAAAACGGCTGCACTGAAAGGTGGAGCAGCTTGTCATCAAGCTGCTGCGGGCCGGTCCGTCGCACGTCAGCCGCCTGGGGACAGGCGGCTCCACCCAAACAAATCGTTGCCCAAGGGAAAAGCGCTCGGGGCGGGCGCTCACTTCTTTCCCGCCTCCTTCGCGATCTCCTTCTTCACCTTGCTGACTTTCGGCGCGATCACGTACGCGCAATAACCCTGGTTCGGATTCCGGCGGAAGTAGTCCTGGTGGTAGGCCTCGGCCACCCAGAACTTTTCGAGCGGCACGATCTCGGTCGTGATCGGATCGCGGAAGATTTTCGCGGCGGCGGCCTTGGCCTTTTCCGCGGCGGCCTTCTGCGCTTCGTTCGCGTAGAGGATGATCGAGCGGTACTGCGGCCCGATATCGTTCCCCTGGCCGCCGACCTGCGTCGGGTTGTGCACCTGCCAGAAATAATCGAGCAGCTTCTCCAGCGAGACGACGGCCGGATCGTATTCGATGCGGATCACCTCGGCGTGGCCGGTCTTCTTCGTGCCGATCTGGTCGTAAGTCGGATTCGCCACGTGGCCGCCCGCGTAGCCGCTGACAACGTCCTTCACGCCCGGGATCAGTTCGTAGGTGGCCTCGGTGCACCAGAAGCACCCACCGCCGAGGACGAGGGATTCCGTTTTCGATTCAGCGGCATTCATCGAGGGAGAAAGAAGCGCAAGGGCACCGAGAAGCAACGCGAGTGATTTCATGGGGATGGGAGAAATGAAACGTGGGACTATTCCTGGGCTGGCCCACGGAACACGCGGATCACACGGAAGAAAGAGACCTGGGCTCGTTTCCGTGTATTCCGCGTGTTCCGTGGGCTAGCCAATTCGTTCGGATCAGTGGGCTAGTTTCCGGTACTTGATCCGGTGCGGCTGGTCGGCGTCGCGGCCCTTCCGGCGGCGGAAATCCTCGAGATAGCTCGAGTAGTTGCCGTTGAACCACTGCACCGTGCTGTCGCCCTCGAAGGCGAGGATGTGCGTGGCCACGCGGTCGAGGAACCAGCGGTCATGCGAGACCACCACGGCGCAGCCGGCGAACTGTTCCAACGCCTCCTCGAGCGCGCGAATGGAATTCACGTCGAGGTCGTTGGTGGGCTCGTCGAGCAGGATCAGGTTGGCGCCGGCCTTGAGCAGGCGGGCGAGGTGGACGCGGTTGCGTTCGCCACCGGAGAGGACGCCGACCTTTTTCTGCTGGTCGGCCCCGGTGAACCCGAACTGCGCGCAGTACGCGCGGGAATTCACCTCGCGGCCCGGCAAGCGCATGATCTCCTCGCCGCCGCTGATCGCCTCCCAGATTGTCGCGGCGTCGGGCAGCGTGTCGCGCGACTGGTCCACGTGCGCGACCTTGACCGTGTCGCCGACGCGCAGCGTCCCCTGGTCCGGCGTCTCCGCCCCCGTGATCAGCTTGAAGAGCGTCGTCTTGCCCGCCCCGTTGGGCCCGATCACGCCCACGATGCCGCCGGGCGGCAGGCTGAAGTTGACGTTCTCGAACAGCAGGTTGTCGCCGAAGCCCTTGGCCAGCTTCTGCGCCTCCACGACGAGCGTGCCGAGCCTCGGGCCGGGAGGAATGAGGATCTCGAATTCCCGCTCCTTCTCCGTCACGCTTTCCTTGAGCATCTTCTCGTACGCGTTGATGCGCGCCTGACCCTTCGCCTGCCGCGCCTTCGCTCCGGAACGAATCCACTCGAGCTCGCGCGCCATGGCCTTGGCGCGTTTGTCCTCGGTGCGCTGCTGCACCGCCGCCCGCGCCTGCTTCTGCTCCAGCCACGACGAGTAGTTGCCCTTCCACGGGATGCCGTGGCCGCGGTCCAGCTCCAGGATCCACTCGGCGACGTTGTCGAGGAAGTACCGGTCGTGCGTGACCGCGATGACCGTGCCCTCGTAGCGCGCGAGGTGCTGCTCGAGCCAGTGCACGCTCTCCGCGTCGAGATGGTTGGTCGGCTCGTCGAGCAGCAGGATCGACGGCTTCTGCAGCAGCAGCCGCGCGAGCGCGACCCGGCGGCGTTCGCCACCGGACAGGCGGTCGACGACCTGGTCGCCGGGCGGACACCGCAAGGCGTCCATCGCCATCTCGACCTGCGGAGCCACATCCCACGCGCCGAGCGCGTCGATCTTCTCCTGCAGCTCGCCCTGCTTCGCCATGATGGCGTCCTTGGCGGCATCGTCGCCCGCCTCGTTCAACTCGTCCCACGTCGCGTCGTAGGCCGCCGTGAGCTCCGTCAGATGGCGCACGCCCTCCTCCACCGCGGCGCGGACGGTGGACCCGGGCGTGAGTTGCGGTTCCTGCTCCAGCAGGCCGACGGAGTAGCCCGGCTCGAAGTGCACCCGGCCGTCGATCTCCCGGTCGCGGCCGGACAGGATCCGCAGCAGCGACGACTTGCCGGACCCGTTGAGTCCGAGCACGCCGATCTTCGCCCCGTAGAAGAACGAGAGCGAGATGTCCCGGAGGATCTCCTTGCGCTCGATTTTCTTCGAGACGCCGAGCATCGAGAAGATGATGGTGGGAGCTTCGTCGGACTTGGCCACGGGCGCCACTGAAGCGGTTCGCCTCCCGCCGGCAAGCTCGGGAGCACGCGCCACCGTGCCGCGGCTACGGCGCCGTCGCCCGCTCGAGCGCCTGCAGAAGCCGGAGCGCGTCAGCCCGATCGGCGCCGCACATGCTTTCGTGCGGCCGAAGGCTGGCGCAGAAAGCCGGCCGCTCGGGCCGGCCAAAGAGCGCGCAGCGCAAGTCGGGCAGCAACTGCACGCACGGGATCCCCGCCGGCTTGCCGTGCGGCATGCCCGGAATCGGCGAGGTGATGGACGGCGCGATGCAGCAGGCGCCGCAGCCCGGACGGCATTGCATGCCGGGAGCGTCGTGGCCGCGGCGAAATCCGCAAGCCGCGAGCCCTCCGCGGAAGGCCGGCGACGTGGAGAACGAGAGCCAATCCGTCGCTCGTGCAGCCGATGCCTCGGAGGCGGAGGCTCGCCGAAAGCGATCTCCGCAGTCGCTTGCGCCTGCGATCAGGCGAAGCGCCTTGTCCCCAGCCAACGGACTCATGCCGTTGCGGTGGAGCCGCCTGTCCCCAGGCGGCTGACGTGCGATGGACCGGTCCGCGGCAGCTTGAGGACAAGCTGCTCCACCTTTCATTGCGGCCGTTTTCACGGCGGATTTGAAGGCCAACGGCATGAGGCCGGATCGAGGCAGCCCGGTCCCGATCGCCAGGTATTCGGATTCTCCCTACTCCCGGCCTGCCGCAGGTCGGCTCACGGCGGGAACGGCGGCGGTCGTCGCGGTCGCCGCGGGCCGCGTCAGCCGCAGGTCCGCGACGAGCGGCAGGTGATCGGAAGCCACGCGCGTCGCGTCGTTGCGCACCACGCGGACGGCGATCCGCTCGAAATGCGCGGACATGAAGACGTGATCGAGCCGCACGAGCGGTTGTTGCGCGCTGAAAGTGCCCAGCGGCCGGTGTCCGCCCCCGGACTGGACATCGCGCAGGAGCTGCGCGGCGAGCCGGTATGGCCGGCTGCCTGGCAGGGCATTGAAGTCGCCGCACAGCACCACCGGTTCCTCCGGGGGGATGCCTCCGATCCAGTCCGCGCCGAGCAGGGCCTGCATCTGGGCCGTGCGTTCGGCGGGGCCGAGGCCGAGATGGGTGGTGATGACGTTCACGGGGCCGCCGCCCACGGCGATGCGCACCCACAGCGCCGAGCGCGGCTCCTGCCACCATGACGCGGGATCGTGCGGCAGGCGCAGGCGTTTCACCACGTGCAGCGGGAAGCGGCTGAGCACCGCGTGGCCGTAATGTTCGCGATCGCGCGTGACCGTGGGGCAGAACACGACGTGGAAGCCCAGTTCGCGCGCGATGAGCCCGGCCTGGTCCTCCGCGCGCGAACGTCGCCGGCCGAGGTCGATTTCCTGGAGGGCCACGACGTCGGGATCCTCGGCGCGAACGATGCGCGCGATCCGCCGGGGCGAGATGCGGCCGTCGAGCCCGCCGCAGCCGTGGACGTTGTAGGTCATGATCCGCAGATCGACGGGGCGCGCGGCATATGCCCGGGGCTGGAGGCCGGTCGAGCGGCCAAGATGGAACTCGGCGGCCGACCGCAGGGCCTCGGGGCGCACGTAATGCTCCGTCCCGGGCGGAAGCGGCGTGCGCGCGGGCAGCAGCAGGAAGCCCTGCGATTCGTGGGGCCCGAAGCCGCCGTGTGCGCCGCGTTCCGGCACGAAGCTGCGGGCGACATCCTCCCAGGGCGACCAGCCGGAGAGCACGAGGTCACCCGCATCCCGAGCGTGACACAGCCGGGCCAGGTCGGCCGCGATCTCCGCGCGCAGCGGCTCCGGGTGCGGCAGCAGCGCGGGCACGCCTTCGGGCACCGCGGTCTCGCCGCGGGCATGAAACCACGTCCCGCGTCCTTCCGGGCCGCGCACCAACACGCCCGGCACGCCCTCGTCGCGCACCAGCTGCTGCGCGAGTGCGCGCAGCTCGGCGGCGCTGCGTGGACGCGCAAACGTCACGTGGCCGAGCGGCCCCATGGCGGCGACGGCGAACGTCGCCGCCTCCTCCGCGGTGAGCTGGTCATCCGTCCGGGCGCGGGCCCGCCGCTTCTCGCCGCCGCGTCCGCGAACCTGGTGCGACCAGTGGCTTTCCTCCGGAGCCTGGCGGCGCCAGGGGGCGTCCGCCCGGCGCGTGGTGGCCACGGCGCGGTGGACGGCGGCTTCGATGCCACCGGGCGCGCCGTCGCCGTACGGCCGCGTGGCTTCCTGTCCGTGGTCGGAGAAGATCCAGACCGCATAGTCCCGCCGCGTCGACCGATACGCGGCGCGCGCGAGGGAGCGGAGGGTGCGGTCGATCGAACGCAGGCTGGCCAGCGCGAGCCGCGACCCCGGCCCCCGCCGGTGGGCGCGTTCGTCGTAGCTCAGAAAGTTGAGGTGCACGATCGGCAATCCGCGGGCGAGGTCGATCCGGGCCCCGATGCGCACGAGTTCCTGCAGGCCGACTCCCACGAAGACGCGGGAGAAAATCAGAAGTCCCTCGCGGCCCGCATTGCGCCCCTGGCCGAGGGCCCGGCAGAAATCGGCGATCGCGCGGCCGGCCTCCTGCAGCATCGCGACCGTGATGCGCAACAGCGAGGGCAGGTAGAAGACCACGAAGAACGGAAGCCGTGCCAGAAGCCGCGCGCGCCACAGGTCGCCGAGCCCGACGCTGGCGGTGCAGAAGTGGCTGTCGGCGGCTCCGGCCCCGCCGGAGTAGATGTTGGACCACGAGCTCCCACCCCGCAGCAGGCCTTCGGCTTGGCGGCCACACTCCGTCTCGCAGGCCTTGGCGCGCTCCGGATCCCACATCCGCACCAGCCGGCGGTCGCTCCGGGAGTAAAATCGGAAGGCCGGCACGGCGCAGCGCGCGCCGTAGTACAGCTCCGCCTGCACGGCCGGCGTGGTCGTCGGCAGGCCCGGATAAAACGTGTGCAGCTCCGCGCCCTCCTGTCGCAGCAGGCGGGCGAGGTACGGCATCCGCCCCGTCGTGATCGCCCGCTCGAGCTGCGCCCGAGAGAGTCCGTCGATCTGCACCAGAAGCAGGCCGGGGCTCTCCGCGGTGCCCTCGGAAGGCTCCAGCCGGAGCAGCCGCACCGCCCACTCGCTTCGGCTCAGCCGCCGGCGCAGGCGATGCAGGTACGACTCGATGCGGGCGAGCATGGCAGGCGCAGGAAGCTAGGATCGCGCGACGCGACAGGGGCGGGGCGCGCCGGATGACGCGTGACCACGCGGCGGGAACGTTGAGGCCGACGAGCGGATACTCATTTCAGAACCGACAGCGTGCAGGCGACTTGTTCCGCGCCGTCGCGCTGCTCGACGCCGTACCCCGGCACGCGAAACTCCAACGGCGGCGGATCGCCGCGCCAGCGTCCGTCCACCTGCACCACGACCTGCTCGCCGCGGGCGGCGATCCGCACCGTCACCGCACCGTGCGGCGTCAGCGTCGGTCCGAATTCGGCCCCGGTCCCCTGCCACCAGTGCGGCGGCACGCCCGAGCCCACGATCAGACGACCGCCCTCCTCCCGCAGGAAGCAGTTGCGCACCAGCATGGCCCAATCCGCGGCCGCCCAGAGATGCTGGCCGTCACCCATGCAGCCGCCGCCGGTTCGCGGATGGATCGCTTCGGGCCACTGGCCGGTCGGCGACGCGAGCCCGGCGACGACATCGAGCAGGCGCAGCGCTTCCGCGGCGTCGCCCGCACGCAGGCAAACCTGGGCCAGGTGCAGCGTGAGGTAGGCGTTGATGCCGGAGTGGATCATGTTCTGGAAAAACCCGCCGCAGTGGCTGCTGTGCTCCCGCAGGTAGTCCACGGTGCAGAGAATCCGGTGGTCCGCGGGCGGGAACAGTTGCAACGGATAATCCGCCACGAGCGATCCCACCGCGCCCGAATCCATCCGCCGGCGCGGCGCAGCGGGGATCGCTCCGGGGAAGCGACGGTGCGGTCCGCTGGGAAAGGATCGGGCGATGGTCGCGAGAAACTCGTCCGCCTCCGCCGCGCAGGCCCGCGCCAGGGCCGGTTGGGATCGCTGCAGGAGGTCCGCCGCGCAGCGCAGGCCCGCCACGGCCCAGAAATCGTCCCAGTAATAATAGTCGTTCGGCCCGAGGTGCTCGGCGCTGAACCCCGCCGGCAGCAACCCTGCCTCCGGGCGCGACGAGTCGCGAGGCAGCCGTTTCCGGGTGATCCACCGGGCTCCGGCGCGGACCGCCTCCATCCACGAGTCCGGCAGCGTTTCACCGGTGAGCGCCGCAAAGCGATGATAGCTCCAGAGCGCCTCGCCGTTGGAATCCCACTCGCCCTCCTGGGAAAGAAAATATCCGTCGCGGCGCTGGCGCGGGGCGAAGTGGCGGAGCACCCGCCGCGCGCGCTCCACGTCCCCCAGCGCGAGCAGCGCCTGCAGCATGAACGCCGCATCGCGGAACCAGAAACGCTTGTAAGTGTAAGGACCCGGATACGCCTCGTCGGGCGTGCCGAGGACGATTCCGGCCACCGCCCGGTCGTAGAGCCCCTGCACGCGGGCGTCGGCGACGCGCAGGCGCGCCAGCGGTTCGAGGGCGGCGGCCCACGCCGGACGGCCGGAGACGACCGGCCGCCGCCGGGGTGTAAGCTCATCGTAGATGGGCACGCGAACCTCCAGCGGGGCGCCGGCCAGGGAGCGCAAATCGAACAGGGCCACGGCGGTGGCGAGCCCGACCGGATCCGTCACTTCAGCGCGGTCGCCGGCCGGTTCGCGCAATCGCTGCGCGGCATCGCCCTCGCGATACACGGAGAGCACGGTACGATCGGGCGCGCGATCGAAGTCCACCGGATGCTGGCCGTTCACGAGCCAGCCGCCGGAGCGGCACGCCACCTTCTCGACGAAGCTGATCCCCTCCGGATTGTAGGGCCGCAGGGCCACCGCAAGGTGCCCCTCCGTCCGGGGACCCGCCCGCAGGGTGATCCCGCAGAAGGGCTCCTGTCCTTCGAGGCCGAGCCGCACGGTGGTGCCGAGCTCCCTTCCGTCGGGCCAGGTGCCCTTCGAAACCACGTGCAGGTGGGCCTCGACCTCCAAGGTCTGGCGGAACGCCGGGTCGGCGAGGCGCGACGGCACCTGCACCTCGCCCTGGTCCGGGAGCAGCCAGAAATCGAGGGACCACCCGTCGAAATGCGGCGTAACGAGGCCGCGCGGGTCGACGATCGGATAGAACGGCACGTCAGGAAGGCCGACCGCCGTCCAGTTCCGGTGGGTCAGGTTGATGTGGCTGAACGAGAACGCCCGCGGGATGAAGGATTCGTCGGCGGGATTGAACTGGCGCTCGACCCAGTACGGCCAGATCCAGTCAAGGTTGTGCTGGATCGCCTTGGTGTTCACGAGACCCCGCGCGTGAAACAGCATTCCCGCGCGCAGCAGTTCCAGCGGCTCGGCGAATTCGGACGGCTCGGCGAAGCCCCGGATCTTGGCGACGAGCTTGAGGGGGTCGAGAAAGCCATAGGCGCGTGCCGCGCGGGTGATAAGGAAGCGCACCGGCCAGGATCGAAGCAGCATGATGCAGCACAGACCGCACGCCGCTCGGTTCGTGCGATTTGCGGTGGACGACGCCCGGCGGGCAGGTCTCGTCGCCCACGCCGCACCGGGCACCCAAATGTGAGGCCGGGTCGGGAACCGCGCGGACTGCAATCGGACAATTCTGGATGCGAGCCACCCCTTTTCACCTGATTTCCAGCGGTCGTCCAACATGGTTCACTCAAAACGGTCAGCGTCGTCGCGCCCTCCCGTCCCCCGCGCACCCGGCGCGGCCGGACGCCGGTATTGGAGCGGTGAAGGCGAGGTTGACTCCGTGCCATGGCCTTCCGAACCACCTCTCACCCGCCTGGCTTTGCCTGGTTGCGCGCCACGTACCGTCCCTCCGCTGACGAAGTCTCCGCTTACGCCCAGTTCATTGCCACGGCTGAAGGCGATCCTGGCCGCGCGGGCGACAGTCGCCTGCGCAATGAAGCGGAACTCCAACTTTGGATCTGGCGCGACGAGACCCGCGCGCGCCCGCAGCGCGGCCGTCGCCGACAGGAGCCGACCGCACTGGCCGCGCGGGATTGAAGGAACACCCGCAAGTCCGGCGGGGCCGCGTGACCCGAGCGCGTACGACGCCGCTTCGCGGCGGACGATGCGCGACCGTGGGGCACGATGCCTCATTGACCGCGGCCGGAGAGAATTCCACGCTGGACTCCTGCGGAGCCGCTGACCGCCCCTTGATGAACCTCACCGACGAGATCGCGACCGCTGTGACACTGCGCCCGGAACTCTCCGGGCTGACGGCCCGCCCGGTCCTGGGCCGAACCGTGCGCGTGCTGATGCTTGACGACAGCGAGGACGATTTCGCCTTCGTGAAACTGCTTCTGGAAAGGAGCAGCGTGGCCTCGTACCGGCTCGAATGGGTGGCGACGGGAGCCGCCGCGCTCGCGGCCCTGCGCACGGGCGAATTCGAAGTGGGACTCTTTGATTACAAGCTGGGTGCCACGACCGGGGTGGACGTGCTTCGCACCCTGCGGCAGCAACAGTGTGCCACGCCGATCATCCTGCTGACGGGCTCCGAGAATCCCGAGATCGATCAGGCCGCGCTGGACAGCGGCGCCTCGGATTACCTCGCCAAGGGGTCGCTCGACACGACGCGGCTGGAGCGCGCGATTCGCTACTCGATCAGTCACGCCCAGGTGCTGTCGGCGCTGCGCGAGAGCCAGGCGCAGATGCAGTTGTTCATGCGCAGCGTGCCGTGCGCCGTGTGCATCTTCGACGACCGGGCGGAGATCCTTTTTCAGAACGAGGCTTTTCTGCGCCACTTCACTCCGCAGGCAGTGGTCGCCGCCCGCCAGCTCACGGCGGGCGCCAGCGGCCCGGTTCCCTATTCCCACGGGAACCGGCACTGGCTGATCACCACGTTCCCCATGGTCGAGCAGGACGGTCGCAAGCTCCAGGGCCTGGCCGGCATCGACATCACGCAGCGGCGGCTGGTGGAGCAGGAACTGCTCCGGGTGAGCGACGCGGAGCGCGACCGGATCGGCAGCGACCTGCACGATGGGCTCGGGCAGTATCTGACCGGGATCTCCTGCCTGAGCGCCGCACTCCGCGACAAGCTCCAGGTCCAGAAACGCCCCGAGGCGGAGGACGCCGCCACCATCGCGACGCTCGTGCAGGAAGCCATCGCCCAGACCCGCGCGCTGGCGCGGGGGCTTTGTCCGGTGCAGCTCGAGACCAGCGGACTCGAAAGCGCGCTCGAGGATCTCACGTTCCAGGTGCAACGACTCCACGGGGTGGAGTGCCAGTTCAAGCCGCGCGGCAACGTCGACGTGGAGACCGCCATGGCGCTCCACCTCTATCGTATCGCCCAGGAGGCGATCACCAATGCGGTGAAGCACGCGGCACCGCGGCGTGTGCTCGTGACGGCGGATTTTTCCGGCGAGCCGCGCTCGTTGATAATCGAGGACGACGGCTCGGGTTTCGACCCGGGCGTGGTTCACGGACCGAGCTCGGGGATGAACATGATGCCCTACCGGGCCGCGATGATCGGCGGGGCGCTCTCCGTCACTTCCAAGCCCGGCGAGGGCACCCGAGTCGAATGTCGATTTTAACCCAGTCGTTTTTCATGAAAACAAAGTTCGCCAAGAAACCCGAGTCCGACATTTCCAGCGCCGCGGGCTCCGCGGTCGCCGACGCCGGAGTCGTGCCGGGTCCGCCGAAACTCAAGGTTCTTCTCGTCGACGATCACCCCATCACGCGCCAGGGCATGAAAGCCCTGGTCAACCAGCAGTCCAATCTCGAGGTATGCGGTGAGGCGGACAACGCCGCGTATGCGATCGAGCTTGTCGGCCGCCTGCAGCCGGACCTGGCGATCGTCGACATTGCGCTCAAGACCACCAACGGGATCGAGCTGACAAAAAACATCAAGGTGCAGGCGCCCAACCTGCCGGTGCTCATCGTGTCGATGCACGACGAGGGACTTTACGCCGAGCGAGCGCTCCGGGCTGGCGCGATGGGGTACCTCATGAAGCAGGAGGCCAGCGAGAAGATCATCGCCGCGATCCAGCGGCTCCTACAGGGGGAGATCTACCTGAGCGACAAGATCAAGGAGAAGATGCTGCACCGCTTCGTGAACAAGAAAGGCGAAGGCATGGTCTTCTCCATCGATACCCTGAGCGACCGCGAGATGGAGGTGTTCCAGCTCATCGGCAACGGTTACAGCACGCGTCAGATCGCTCAAAAACTCAACCTGAGCTCGAAGACCATCGATTCGTACCGCGAGCACCTGAAGTTGAAGCTCAACCTGGACTCCGGCGCCGAGCTGGTGCGCCACGCGATCCAGTGGGCCCGCAGCGAGGGGACGGTTTGATCTGAAGCTCTACCCGCGCGCGTCTGACGGTGGACCCGCATGCCCGGCGGGCTGACGGGGAGAACGACCGGCGTGAAAGCCTTCGTCGTCTTCGAAGCCATCAGGCGCGCCGCGCCGCACGACCCAAGCGGCAATCAATCCTCCGGCGAGGACCGCTGCGAGCGCACTTAGAGCAAGCCATTGCGTCATGTTATCTTGGGGGTGAATGCGACCCCAAGTGAGCCGCTTGCCCGATGCGGCTATTACGCAGACCGCGTGCCGGCCAAGCGGCAGCAATACCCGGTCGGCCAGCGACCGGGTGAATGAAGCGAAGCGACAAGGGGATACGCAAGGGGCACAACCGCGTCCCGGCAGCCAGCGAGAACGGGGCTGGCCAGAATCCACGAAAGGTTACAGCCGGGCGTCAATGTCTTTGACGCCGGAAATCTGCGTTTTTATCGACGCAGAATAGTTGCAGAAGTTATTGTGCATGTCAGGGTTTCGCTGACAGCAATTCGCAGAAAGCGTCGCGAAGCCGCAATCTATTGTCGGGGAAGCTTACATTTTGGTGACAAATCCAGCCTCGGAGCCCCTACCTACGTAATCCCCTGATCCTTGATTACAAGTTGGTTATCTCACTTGGCACGCGGTCGGCACGGCCGCTGCAGTAGAGGGTGCCAATCACTCGCATCTTTTAGCCCAAAGTAACCCGAGACCACCTCCTCCCGATCCTGCGCCGCTTCGGCCGCTCATCTTCAACTTCCAGCCGCCATGACTCCTCGAATCCTCCCCAACTCCCGTCGGCTCGCTGCCCTGGCCTGCGCCCTCGCCCTGACCGGCGTCGCGTCCGTCCACGCTGTGACGACCCTGACGGAGCCGACGCCGACCGTGACGATCTACAAGCAATTGGGATTCGCGTTTGGCTACACCTACAACACCCCCACCGGCCTTTTCCCGTCGGTTGGCGGCGGAGGTGGCGGCGGTGGCGGTGGAGGCGGATTCGCCGGAGTTCCCCCGCTGAATCTCGGGCCTGGTGACGGCAATTTTGCCATCGTTCCTGGTGCGGGTGCCGGTGGCGGTGCCGCGCAGCAGTCTCCCTCGGAGGTCGTGGCGGCCGTGCCGGATGCTGGCGTGGGAGTCGTGAGCTTCGGCTTCGTTCTCGCGGGGCTCGCTCTGATCTCCCGCTTCCTGGCGGGGCGGCGCGAAGCGGTGAAGTAAGCGACCTCGTCGCTCCCTCCCAAGCAAAAGGCACGGTGCTGAAAAGCCCGTGCCTTTTTCGTGTCCGGATTTCACGGCCCCCGGTGGAGGTATCTGAACATGAACTACCGCAAGGGCAGTTCCCGCCGCGAGGACGCGCCGGTCACGAAGGGAAGGTGGGTCCCCGTCGCGTCGGAAGGAAACTCACCGAATCTGTGTCGCATCGGGAATGCCCTTGCCGTACGTCGCGAGGGCATGCCCCGACAAGCGGCTAGCCGAGTCGTTACGCGTCGGCACGGCGGCCGTGGTTTGCCGCGTTCGTGGACGTACGGCCGTAATTCGCGACGCTCTTTACAGCTCCCTTTCACGGCCAGCTCCCTCGTTCGCTCGCGTCGCCCTTCACCTCCATCCCGTCCCGTTGCAATGACTGCAGTCCGCCGAGACCTGGTTGCTCGTGGGCATGTTGTGGCTGTCCCTGGAATAAAATCGGCTGCCGGTGACGTAGCCCGCCTTGCCGGAACCCAGGCAGCTGGCGCAGCGGCGTTGCGGCCGCGCCTCCGGGGTGACACTCCCCGACACATTGGAATCCTCGCTTCTCACCACGATCAGGCGCGCCTGTCGTTCCTGCGCGAGGTAGGTCTCCATGAACAGGCTGGCGTTGCCGTGGTATTTCGGGCGCGCCAGCCGCTCGGCCATCGCCACCGTGGCTTTCTTGGCGGAGCGCACCTGCGGGATCTTGGTGGCGGCAGTCTTTCGCTCCTCGAAACCGCTTGCGGGCGATTCGACCACATCCCGCTTCTGCATCGCTTCGGCTTCCGGTGAGCCCATTTTGACCGGGGTTTTCCTTGCACGTTGGATTTCCCATTCGGCGTCTCGCCATTCCTCCTGCAGCAGGGAATTTCGTTCCAGCACCTCCGTCCTGAGGGAGGGATCAGCGGCCAGCAGCCCCTTTAGCTCCGCCGCCGCTGTCTCCGGCTTGCCTATCAGGCTCAGCACCTTGGCCTGCCTGGCGACACCCAGCACTTCATGGAAGTGGGAGTCCTCTGTGACGTCCTTGGGACTGCCGGCCATGACTTCACTGACCAGATAGGTCGCCCTTTGGTACCAGTACAGCGCCCTCCATGGCGTGCCCAACTCCATGTGGGCGTCTCCACAGAGGAAGCTCGCGAGGGCACAAGTGGAGGATTCCCCAAAATTTATCTGACCAAATGGCTCGTTGGCATCGAACGTCTTCGGGCGTAATTCATTGGCGAAGGCAATGCCATACAGGACCTGCAGGTTTTTCATGCTCTTGTCCTTCTTGAAGTTTCCCCAGGCGTCGACGAGCGGCACTCCCGTCGGTTTGCCGGTCTTGAGAGCAATCGCCGCCGCCAACTTGATGAGCTCTGGGTTCCCCTGCGGATCACAGACGCGCACTTTTTCCCCGCTATAGAACCAGGCGTACTTGAGGCACAGCTGGATCGCCACGTCGGGTTTCCCGGCCAGCTCGTGCGCCACGATCATGCGGTTGAGCAGCTTGTCCCCGGGAGGGAAAGGCAGCCAATCGATATAGGCGAAGCACGCGATGGTCTTGTCGTACGCGCTATTCATGAAGGGGGTCTCGATCAACTCCGGCAGCATTTCCCGCAGGTACTGCAGCTTCACCGGGCGGTCATTCGGATTGCCCTTTCTTGCCCTGAATTCGGCATCGAGCTCCGCGAGCTGGCGCAGGCCATGTCCCAGACCGCGCTCGGTATAAAGGCGCACCAGCCAGTCGCGGGAATTAAGGTTGTTCCAGCCTGCATACTCCCTGGCTTCCTTGGCCAGCGCCAGCCTCTGTTCCGTCGTGGCGCCGGCCTGGTGGATTTTGTATTCCATCACTTGTAGCGTAAGGGCCTTGTCACCCGCGCGCTCACACGACTCTCTCATTGCCGGAGCGTCCTCGAGCAGCGCCATGCCCTGATCGAGAATATAGGCCGTGAGGGCGGCAGCGGCCTCGTGGTTCCCGCGTTTATGCGCCGCCCGGAATGCCTTGTAGGCCATTTCCTTTTGCAGGGCGGGCGCAAGCCCGGCATAGACGTCCTTGGGGTCCAGGTTCTGCAGCAGCGCAAAAGAGATATCGGATTCTCCGGAGAGGTCATACTGCAGGGCGGCGGCAATCGGGATGCTGCTTCGGAGTCCCCGGTCGTGGGCGTACTTGGCCAGCCGCCGGACCTCCTCCCCGGGCCTGATCTCCTCGTTCCGCGTGAAACAGAAGCGCAGGCGGGTGTCCATGTGGCGCACGGCTTCCGCCTTTTCGCCCAAGGCGTCGAAGACCTAGGCGTAGTCCTCATAAAGGCGGTAGTAATCGTTGGAGACGTCCCAGGTACGGAGGATCGATGCTGCGTCACTCCAGCGTTTCTCCTTGAAGGCCTTGTCGTAGGCGTTCGCGCTTGGATGCGTCTTGGTCCAGTCGGGGTCGGTGACGTTGCGACCCGCCTTCTCGCCGGCTTGCGCCAGAGGCGGGGTGCAGAGCAGGACGGGCACAAGGAGCAGCTGGAGGGCGCGAAGCTGGGTCATGGGAAGATCCGGCAGCGGGCGTGCCGGAGAGTGAGTGGAAGGTGGACCGATCCGACAGGGAGGGTTTATTGCCCGGCACATCGGCACGGCAAGTGTCGGATTCACCCGAGCGGTCGACGAGGAAGATGCGGCGGAAGTCTCCTTCTCTCGCGGCGTCGCCGGATAGCTCCGTCGGGTTGCCACCGCCCGGACCGACCTCTTTCCGCTGGAAACGAAGCCGAAAAGGGTCGTGAATTGTAACCAGGTCGCCGGCCTTCTCGCGACTCGTACCGGGCTCCGGGCAAGCACGCCGGTAGCTCATGGCACGCGCCATCGTTTCCCGGGATGGCGCGTAAACCCGGGGTGGATACGCTGCTCGGGTTACCGCGTGTTCAATCGGGGCACCCTAGCCCCTCGCTCGCACGCCCGACCGAATCGCTCGCTCCGGCGAGCGGGATGGATCCGAAGGGGGCGGCATGTCACGTCGACACGGGCGGGCCGCGCGGTCCGAACCGTTGGGAAGATAGGCGCCTGGTTCCGCCTACGCACGTTGCCATGACTCGCGCGCCTGGCGCCTTTCTTACCTCGCCATTACCTCCGAACAGCATCCTCAGATGGTGGACGCTACTGGACTCGAACCAGTTCAACACCTGCAGCAAGCGTGCGTCACCTTAGTAACTTCCGTAGGCGCTGAAACCGCCGACACACACCTGCGCACACAAAACCTCGCTGACCTTTGCGAAGTCATCGCCGCGTGGCCGAAGCTGTCGGCGGAATTGCGCGCGGCGGTGCTGGCGGTGACGCGGACGGACATAAGGTGACGGCGGTACGCCGCTCCGCTGAGTCTCGCGCGTGAGAGTCTATAGCCCTGCATGGATAACCGTGCGATGTGCAGCCAATTCACCCGCGGAGTGATTCGTACCACCCGACATCTGCTCGGCCCCGGGGTCGCGAAGTCGACGTATGCTTTTCGGGCGAGCGGAGGGCGCCGCACATCCGCTACTTCGATGCTTTCAAGGTGGAGAGGTAGCTGACCAAAGCATCTAGATTATCCTGCGGCAGTGAACGGTAGCGCTGCTTCCTCCGCACGATACCGGGTGGTAAAATATCGGCTGCTGCACCAGTGCCCGTGGTCCAAGCCAGCAGGTCCTCACGATTCAAATGCGAGCCGACAGAATCGAGCGGATAGCGTGGGTTTCCATCCCCGGCGATAGAGTGGCAGCTGGAACACTTCTGTGCCGCATAGACAGATTTGCCCTTTGCCAAATCCACCGGGGCGGCGACCGCGGACGCGGCCACACCGGCGACGGAAGCCCCTTTTTCCGGCGGGAGGGGAGCGTTCTCCGTCGGAGGCTCATTGTGTACTGAGGCAAAGAGCAACGACAGCGCAACGACCACGCCGATCGTCAGCATGCAGATGGCCCTGGCGATTCGCTCTCTCATGATGGGGGGTTAAGCCATTTCAAACAACTCGAAGTGAATCCGGCTGAGCGGGACGCCCCTATGGCGCAACGCGCGCTGCACCGAGTCGGTCATGGGTTTCGGTCCACAGACGAAGTACACCCAGCCGGGGTCGATGTTCGGGATGGCTGCACGCAAGACCTCGTCCGTCAGCAGACCGCGGAGTCCGGGCCATTCCGGGGGTGGTTCTTCTAACACGTATGCCACCTCGAGTTGCAGACGCCGTCGGAGGTCGTCGATTTCCTCGCGAAAAAGCACGTTCTCCCACTGCCGATTGCCAAACACGAGCAGCAGGGGGCGTGGATCGCCGCGGTCTGCGAGCGTGCGCAGCATACTCATGATCGGCGCCATGCCCACCCCGCCGGCGATGAAAACGAACCCGGGGGCATCGGGATGCCGGTCCGGCGTGAACGTCCCGTGGGGGCCGTCGACATACGCACGTTCACCCGGCTTCACGGTCCCGATCGTCCGCGTGAAATCGCCGAGTTCCTTGATCGTGAATCGCAACGTGCCCGCGTCGGCCGCGCTGCCGGAGAACGAGAAGGGGTGTTCGTTGGCGCGAAACGGGCTCGAACGAAGCGAGAGCCAGGCAAACTGCCCCGGCTGAAACCCGATGCCGGTGTGCCCCTCCGGGCGCAGGGTCAGGGTCCACGTGCGGCCCCGCTCTTTGCGCACGTCGGAGACTCGATAAGGCCGCCGCAGCAAGGCCCACGGTCGAGCCAGGCGCACGTAGCCCACGACGAGCACCCACAATGCGGTGTAGGCACCCCAGAGCGTTCCTTTCCACGGCGCCTGCGTGTAGTGGCCAACGCCCTGAATGTGGGCGATCGAAAGCACCACCGCAGCGACCGCCATGATCGCATGCCAGATCCGCCAGCCGTCGTATTCGAGGCGGAATACTTTTCGCCAGAGCGAGCTGACGACCAACACTCCGAAGAGGAGCAATGCGATTCGTCCGGCCGTCATGTGCCAAGGCGCCGTCAGCGGACTCAGCGGGCCGATGGCTCCCGCATAGCCCACCCGCAGGATCACATAATGCGCCACGATGAGGAAAAATCCCCCCACCGCGATCCACCGGTGAAAGTAGTAAATGATGTCCATTCCGAACGGCGCGGTCGCGCGTCGAAAGCGGGCGGTGAGAATCGACTGCAATCCCATGATGGCGAGGCCGCCGAAGCCCAGAGCCATCGCAAAGTCCCACCCATATCCTCCCCCTTTCGGCATCTCCCCGAGCAGGAGAATTACGAGCGGAAATGCCACGAGCGCGATATAGAGGGCGATCCAACGTGCCCCGTGGGGCCGACGGTCGGCGAGCGTGGCATTCATGCGGGAATCCTGTCGCTTGAAGGGAGGTGACCCGGAGCGGGCGGCGGGCCGTCGCTCCAGGTTCGTTCACTCCGGCAACGCATGGGCGCCACGTCCGCGGCCATAGCGAAGCCACTTTTCGATTTCCACCAGGGTGAAGGCCACGGCGGCGACCCCGGTGATGCGCAGCCACGCCTCGGCGCCGATAGGTGCGGTGTGGAAGAGCCTGTTCATCACTGGTGCGTAAGTCAGCAGCAGTTGAGCCCCCAGCATCGCCAGGGAGCCGAAGACGGCCCAGCGGTTCGAGAACAACCCCGTCGAAAACGCCGAGTGATTCAGCGAGCGGCAGTTGAAGAGATACGCGATCTCAACCACCACGATGACATTGACCACGGCGGTTCGCGCCGCCGCGGTGGTTTCTCCGGCCATGTTCATCTCATAGAAGAAGAGCCAGAACGCGCCGGCCAGCATGACGAGCGACACCATCCCGGTGCGCATCGCGAGCGCGAAGGTGAGAAGCGGCCGGTGTGGATCACGTGGCGGACGCTGCATGAGACCACGCTCTTTCGGTTCGAAGACGAGCATGAGTCCGAGGCAGATCGCCGTCATCATGTTCACCCAAAGCAACTGCAAGGGGAGCGCCGGCAGCGTGGTGCCTAAAACGATCGCGGTGAGCAGGATCATCGCTTCGCCCGCGTTGGTCGGCAGCGTCCAGACGATGAACTTCGTAAGATTGTCGAACACGCCGCGGCCTTCCTCGACCGCCGCCTCGATGGAGGCGAAGTTGTCGTCGGTGAGCACCATCGCCGCCGCGCCCTTGGCCACGTCGGTGCCGGTGATGCCCATCGCCACGCCGATGTCGGCCTGTTTCAGCGCCGGCGCATCATTCACTCCATCGCCGGTCATCGCCACGACATGACCGCGCGACTGGAGGGCGCGGACCAGCCGCAGTTTCTGCTCGGGGGCGACGCGGGCAAAGACGGCGGTACGTTCGGCGATTTCAGGGAGGTCCGGATCGGAGACCTTCTCCAGGTCGCGGCCGGAAAGCGCGACGAGTCGTCCCTCCTCCTCGCGTCCCTTCAGGCCGATTTGTCCGGCGATGGCGCGGGCGGTGACCAGATGATCGCCGGTGATCATCTTGACGGCGATGCCAGCCTCCTGGCACTGACGGACGGCTTCGATGGCTTCGGGCCGGGGCGGATCGATCATCCCCTGCAAGCCGAGAAAAGTCAGTCCTTCGGCGACGTGCCGGTGCTCAAGCCTGGCGTGGTCGGCGTCGACCCGGCGCCGGACCAAGGCGAGCACGCGTAGGCCGCGCGCGGCCATCTGTTCAACGGCCCCATGCACGGCTGGCTTGTCGAGCGCAACGAGCCTGCCACCTTCGTCCAAGGCATCCGTACAGCGGTCAAGCAGTCGCTCCACCGCGCCCACTTTGTAGATGACCCGGCCCTCGCGAGCGGCGTGAAGCGTGGCGCGGAACATGTGCTCGGACTCGAAGGGAATCACGTCCAGCCGCGGCGCCTCGCGCTGGGTCTCGGCGTGAAGCAACCCGGCCTTCTCGCCCGCGACCAGCAGCGCAGCCTCGGTCGGATCGCCCTGCACCGTGAGCCGGCCGTCCCGCCGGACCACGTGCGAATCGTTGCAGAGCACACCCGCGCGGAGGCATTCGGCAAGCGCGGGTTCATCCTCGAGCCGGACCGGCGAACCATCGAGGTGGATCTCGCCCTTCGGTTCGTAACCCGCGCCAGTCACGACGTAGAGTTTTCCGCCGGCATAAACCTGACCCACCGTCATTTGGTTTTCGGTCAACGTACCGGTCTTGTCGGAACAGATCACCGTGGTGCTGCCGAGAGTCTCCACCGCCGGCAGCTTGCGGATGATGGCCCGGCGGCGAGCCATGCGCGAGACGCCGATGGCCAGCACGATGGTCACGGCGGCCGGCAGGCCTTCAGGGATCGCGCCCACGGCGAGCGCGACCGCCGCCATGAACATCTCCACCGGGCTTTCTCCCCGCGCGACACCGATCGCGAAGGTCGCCGCCGCCAGGACCAGAATCACCCACAACAGGAGCGTGCTCAGGTGCGCGATCTTCCTGGTCAACGGTGTCGACAGGTCCACGGCCTCCGCAATCAGACCCGCAATGTGACCGGTCTCGGTCAGGTCACCGGTGGCCCAGACGACGCCTTCGGCTTGCCCCGCCGTCACCAACGTGCCCGTGTAGGCGAGGTTTTTCCGATCCGCGAGGACGGTGTCGAGCGCGAGCGGGTCCGGGTTTTTCTGCACGGGAACGGACTCGCCGGTGAGCGCCGATTCGTCGACCTGCAGGCTCTTGACGTGGAAAAGGCGCAGGTCGGCCGGCACGCGGTCGCCGGACTGGAGCAGCACGACGTCGCCAGGCACGAGCTGCTCGGAGTGGATGCGCTGCGTCCGGCCGTTGCGGCGCACCGTGGTCTCGGTCGCAACCAAACCGGCCAGCGCCGAGATGGCTTTCTCCGCTTTCGCCTCCTGAAGGTAGCCGACGATGGCGTTGATGAACACCACGCCGAAGATGACGGAGGAATCCACCCACTCGCCCAGAAACGCCGTGACGCCGACCGCCACGAGGAGGATGTAGACGAGCGGCTGGTTGAACTGCTGGAGGAACTTCACCCACGCCGGCGTGCCGCGCCGGGCCGTGATGCGGTTCAGGCCGAACTTGGCCTCCCGGCGTTCGACCTCTGCGCCGGTCAGACCGGTCTGCAAATCGACGTCGAGCAGACGCACGACTTCGGCCGCCTGCAATTGATGCCAGTGGGTCGGGGAAGTGGAACGCTTCATCGGATGATTTCTCCGCTCGGCACCGCGCCCTCGGTTTTCACCATGATCACCGAGCAGGGCATTTCGCGCAGGACTTTCCCCGCCACGCTCCCCAGCAGGATCCGCGAGAGTCCGGTCCGGCCCACCGAACCCATGACCAGCAGGTCGGCCTTCCACTCGCCCGCGCAGCGCAGGATCTCCCGATGAGCCACGCCCTGGCGCTCGACCTTGGTCCACGCGACGGCGCTGAAATCGAAGGGACGGAGGAAGGCGTCGAATTCCTGCCGCTCCTCGCTTTGATATCTCGCCTGCGCTTCGACGGCGACTGCGGCATGGACCGCGTAGAGTTCGGGCCACGACTCGCTCACGTGCAGCACCCGCAGCTCGGCGCGAAACGAACGCGCCAGATGAATGGCATTGTCCAAAGCCCGCCGCGCCGGATCGGAGAAATCCACGGCGCATAGGATCCGCTGGAAGACGGGCGCCGCGCCCGCCTTCACCACCCAAACCGGCCGGCTCGCCTTGCGCACGAGCCGCTCCGTCGTCACGCCCAAATGGCCCGCCCCCGACTCCGCTTGGCCGCCCGACCCCACGACAATCACATTCACGTCGAGCCGATCCGAGGCGCGCAGGATCTGATCGAAGGCCACGCCTTCCGCCACCTCCGACGCGACGACGCTCACCCCTGCCTTGAGGAGTTCGTTCTGCAGCACCCAGAGCCGTTCCCGGATCGCGAGCCTGAGGGGACGCAGTGCCACCAGCGATCCTGGCAGGTTCGGCATCACATGGATGAGGATGACCTTCGACCCCCAGGTCGTGGCCAGAACCTGCGCCGTACGCAGGGCGTCACCGGCTGACGGGCCGAAGTCGGTGGCGACAAGTATTTTTTCCAGCGATTTCATCGAGTACGTCCAGCGGTGGCGGCGGGGATTTCGCGATTCAAGTTCACCTCGTCCCTTCGTTGGCGGCCTTTGCGTGCGTCATTCCGTGGGGGGCCAGACCACGAGGACCGGCCGTCGGCTGCGCTGCAACACGCCGAGCGACACGGAACCGAGCACCTTGGCGCCAAAGCCCGGGCGCGTATGGCTGCCCACACAGATGACATCCGCGTTGAAACGCTCCGCCGCCACACAGATGGCGTGAGCGACCTCCGGATCGTCGATGACCTCGACTTCCGTCCTTGTCCCGCGCGCCTCCGTTTCGCCGGGTGCGAGCGCCCGGAGTCTCTCCCCCAACTGGGCGAGGTGAAGGTGACGCTCCCCTGGGCTGGAATAGCCCCGATCGAAACCGCCTGGAGTTGGACTGGGCGTACGGAGCGGGCCGATGACATGAACGAGCCGCACCGTGCCGCCCGGACTGCAAATCCCGTAGCCATAGGGTGCCGCGAAGCCGTGGGACTCGTTCAAGTCGACCGCCACCAGCACCCGCGGGCACGCGCGCACGGCCGGGACCGCCATCCGCTGCCCCAATGGAACAGGCACACACACGACACTCATCGGCGCGTACCGCAGGATGCCGCGCGAGACCGATCCTTCACCCAGTCGGCTGAACCCGTGCCGCTGGTGAGTGCCCACCACGATTAGATCCGCCTGCGAATCTGTCGCCATCCCGACGAGCTGGACATCGGGTCGCCCCCAGCCGCCCTGCACGAGAACCCGCACGCTTTCATCGCCAAGCAGGCGGGTGACCTTCTCCTTGATATCGCGCTCCAGTACGCTCTGCACCCCTGGGGACGATCCGACCAGCCCCATCTCGCTGATCGCCCCGAGTCGCGACGCCTCCTCCGGGGTCCAGGCGGCGTAGGCCGCAATCACCTCGCAAGGGCCGAACTTCCGCAGGTCCGCGACCCAGCGCAGCGCGGCCTCGGAGCTGGCGGAAAAATCCGTACCCACGAAGACCTTGAGTGGCCGCTCGCCGCGTGCCCACGCCTGAAAAGCAGCGGCGTCGCGCACGACCAGCGTGGGCACCGTCGCGAACTCAGCGGTGCGCTCGGCCACGCTGCCGAGCAGCCAGCGTGCCGGCGCGCGCTGCCCAAGGGAGGAAACCACGATCAGCCGGGCCGCGCGGTCCTGCGCGAGCCGCACGAGCACCTCGTCCGCGATACCCTCGACCACTTCGGCGGTTAGCGCCGCGCTGGCATCATGCAGGCGTTGGGCCTCTGCCTTCAGGTGCTCCTGCACCCAAGGTGAACTTGCGATTTCAGAGGCGTGAATCAGTCGCATTGGCATCCCAAACCGCGTGGCGAGGGCCGCTGCCGCATCGGCGGCGGCACGGGCAGGAGCGGAGAAATCGGTCCCGCAAAGAATGGTCGGTGAAGTGGACGGTGTCATAGGTGTGGTGGAAGTGGAGCAACGGGCGAAATCATCCTGCCGGCGGTCGCACCAGGAAGACGGGGCGGGAGGCTTGCTGCATGACCGCGTGGGTGACGGATCCCACCAGCGCGGCCGAGAGCCCGGAGCGACCGTGGGTGCCGAGGCAAATCGCATCCGCTCCCAAGCGCTCCGCCGTCTGATTGATGGCGCGCGCGGGATTGATGCTCTCGATAACGTGCACTTCGCTCGCGATTCCGCACGACTCACCCTCGCCGGGAATCAAGGCGCGGAGTCGCGCGGCGGCGTCCGCCAGCGTGGCCGCGTGGGCTTTGCGCGCGGCGCTGGTCTTGGCTTCAACGTTGGAACCCAGCACGCTCGGCCACCGCATCGGGCGCGTGACGTGGACCAGCAGGACCGTGCCGCCTTCGCGCGCCAGCGAGTAGGCGTTAAGCACGGCGCGATCCCCCAGCGCCGAAAAATCGGTCGCGACCAGCACGCGGTGAATTCTTGGAATCCGCACTCCATCGGGCGCAGCCATCGACGACGGCACGCAGACGACGTTCATCGGCGCGCGGCGCAAGACGGCGCGCGACACCGAGCGGTGACCAAGGCGATCGAGACCGAACCGCTGCCGGATGCCGACGACGATCACGTCCGCCCCGGCCTCGACCGCCAGGGCGATGAGGCGGGAATCCGGATGTCCCACCACCGTTTCGACGAGAATGCGCGCCGGCTCGGCGCCGAGCTGTGCAGGAATCCTTTCCCGTAGCGCCCGTTCGAGCGCCTGCCGCCCGGTTCTTGCCGTCTCCGCGCGCGTGATCCAATCGACGCCGGGTCGTTTGCGCTCCTCGATGAGCGGGTTCCGGTGCGCACACGCCACGGTGATCTCGCACGGCCCGGCCCGCAGCAGCTCCCGGACCCATTGCAACTGCGCTTCGCATCCGTTCGTAGAATCCACCGCGACAAACACCTTCAGCGGCCGTTCGCCCCGTCCCCACGCTTCGAACCCTGCAGCCTCGCGCACGACCACGGTGGCCGCTTCGGCCGACTCGGCGAGCGCTTCGGACACACTCCCCAAGGTCCAGCGGTCAAACGCCGACTTGCCGTTGGCGGACACCACCACGAGCGCTGGCGATCGTTTCTTCGCCAGATCGGCGATCGCCTTCTCCGCCACTCTTCCGTGCAACAACTCCACCCCTCCCTTTACCCCTGTTTGCTGCACGCGCTCAGCTTCGGCCCTCAGTCGCTCGTGCACGGACTTCAGGAAGCTGGCCAGCGTCTGCTTCGACTCTCCGTACGCGTTGAATTCATCGGCCACATGCACAAGCAGCAGAGGCCTGGAGGTGCGGGCTGCCAGGACCGCCGCGACTGTTGCCGCCTGCGCGGCGTTGGGAGAGAAGTCCGTGCCGCAAAGAATGGGCGGGGTCTTGTTCGACTTCATGACTTTGCCTTCAGGCTGCGCGCCGGCGCTCCTGGTCTTGAGCTGCCCGGGCGCGGCCACTTTCGCCGCCGCGCCAGCTTCCGGGTGAGGATCGGTTCCGCTCACGACCGGGCGATATGCGTTGGTATTCACGGGACTGGGAATGCACCGACTGGTGGCACGCGTGTTCCTGCGGTCCGTCACACCGTGACGACGACCTCCGCCACTCTCAGGACGGAATTGTTCCGGCTGAAGGGATTCGGGACCGATTCCGCCGCCCGCGGGTCCTCCACCCATTCGCCATCCACGACGAAGAGATACTCGTAGGTGCCCGGCGGGAGGAACAGCTCCTTCACCCAGTGTCCCGGGCGATCCGGAATCATTTCGGTGGCCTCCGGATTCCAATCGTTGAACGAACCCGCAAGGCACACGGACTGCGCGGTGGTGTGTTCGAATTCGAAGCGGGCCGGCGAGGGCGTGCGGGTGACTTGGTTGGTCTTTTTAGTCTTCATCGTTCTCTGTTCCTTTCTGGTTTTGGGAGAATTCGGTCTCCCGATTTTTCCGCCGTTAGATCGATCCGTGTTGTGGGCTCCAACTCGGTGCCAACCTCGTGGAGGGTGCGGGCTCCCCTGGGGATCTTCGTGCTTCGTCCGCTGTCGCTCCGCGCTGCCTGCTGCATCCGTTCGCCCGTGAGAGGGCATGGTCTTTTCATCTCACGGCCTTGCTCGTTTTCGGCTGCAAGATCACGGAGCCGCGGGATTGAGCGGCGAGCCGCGTGCGGCGCGCCGCGGGTCGCTCCGCAAGAAGACTCTCGATGGTCTCGAGCAACCGCGGGATGTTCAGCGGCTTTTCCATCAGCGCGTCCACTCCCGCCACTGCGGCGAGAGGCTGCTGATCGGGGCGCGCCGTGATCACGACGACCGGCACCGAGGGAGCCATGGCCGTGAGCCGCTCGAATGCGTCCCAGCCGCCCATCTCAGGCATGCTCAAGTCGAGCAGGATGAGCCGGAGCCGGCCGTGGGCGGATAGTTCGTCGATCGCCACGCGTCCGTTGCGTGCGTACCGGACGTCGTAACCTCCCGCGGAAAGTACGCGGCCCAGCGCCGAGGCGACCGAAGGATCGTCGTCGACCAGGAGGACGCGCGTCTTCACTGCCCACCCTCCGCCGCCGGATGCCGGCGCTGGCAACGGACACGTTTTCTCCTCCGGAGCTGAGCGACCAGGATGGCGCTGACCCGGTCGACCGCGGCGCGTGGATCGTCACCCACTCCGATCGCGTGGAGGTCGGTACCGGAGACAACCACCAGCGCATTCGCGCGAAATCTGCCGGGCACCGCCGGACGCTCGCTGCGCAATACCACAACATATCGGGAAAGGATATCCGGGGCCAACGCCGCGAGCCCACCCATCTTCGTCGCCACGTAGTCATACACTACGGCTGACGGCGGGATATTGTGAAGGTAGACGTGCAAGTGCATCGGAGTGTCGTCCTCTCCTCCTTGCGCCTTTCGTGCCACCAGGACAAATCCGCCTCTATGTAATGCTGTTCATAAGTTTACGCCATGTAGTGACATCGCTTGAAATCGGGAAGTGTGACAAGCAGGTTGCCTACCACTGGTAAGTTGGTTTCCACTTGCAGAAGCATCGATGACCTCACCGGCGATCACCTCCCCCGCAAAGAGATCTCGCGTGAGGCCCACGGCCACCGTTTCCCGCCAGCACGGCGAGCCAACCCCGGGCGCCGACGAAGCGCTGGCGGCGCTGTTTCGCTTTGCACCGGATGCGATGTTGCTGGTCGACGACCACGGTCGTATCGTCGAACTCAACGAGCGGGCGGAAGCCATGTTCGGTTACCCGCCGGCCGAACTGGTCGGAAAGAAGATCGAGTGTCTGGTGCCAACGCGCCTGGCCCGGAGTCATGCTCAGCACCGCACCCAGTATTTCGGCGATCCACACCGGCGCGAGATGGGCGCCGGCTTGAAACTGGCGGCGCGCCGCAAGGACGGCACGGAGTTTCCCGTGGACATCATGCTCAGCCCGCTGAAGACGCCCAAGGGTCACCGTGTGATCGCCACCGTGCGCGACATCACCGCTCGCCAGCGAATCGAGCAGGCGCTCGCGCGCGCCAACGCGGAACTCGAGACCCGCGTACGGGAGCGGACTGCGGAACTGGCCGAAGCCAACGAAAGGCTGCGCAACGACGCCGCGGAACATCTGGCGCTCATTGATGCCCAGCGTGAAATCGCCCGCCAGGATCAGGACGTCACGACGTCGTTAGCCATGGTTGCCCGCCGGACTCAGGAATTGACCCGTGCATGCGGTGTGGCGGTCGACCTGATCGAGAAAGATGAATTGGTCTCGCGGATCGCCACCGGCATGGCGGCGGAGCAAGGACCCGCCTGGATGCAACTCGCGTCGCGCCTGGCCCGCGAGTGCTTGAGCGCCGACGGATTCTTCCGGTGCGACGACACCCAGGCCGATTCGTGCCCAGACCGCGCCGCCTGCCAGGAGGTCGGCCTGCGATCGGTCGTGGTCGTGGCGTTCCATCGGCATGGCACGACGGCGGGCGTGCTGAAGCTCGTCTCCCGCCGGCCCGCCGCATTCGGCGAGCGCGAGGTGGGGGTGGCGAAGATGATGGCGGGACTGGTCGGCTCCCCCTTGATCCGCACCGCGCACGAGAGATCGGAGAAACTCGCCTCCCTCGCTGGCTTTGCGGCCGGCGTGGCGCACGAGATCCGCAATCCACTCACGGCAGTCAAAGCCCGCCTCTACACCCTGCAGAAACGCCTCGCCAAAGATTCCCCCGAAGCCGCGGATGCACAGTTCATCGATGAAGAGATAAATCGACTGGAACGTATCGTGCGCGACTTCCTCAAGTCTGCGCGCCCGGGCGATCCTCTGCTCGCGCCCATCTCCCCGGCCGAGTTGTTGCGCGAGGTGCGGGAGTTGATGGCGGCCGAGTGCAGGAGGTCCGCGATCCGGCTTACCATCCCGGCGGCGGTGCAGACTCCGGTTCTCGCCGACCGGCAGCAGATGAAGCAGGTCTTGATCAACCTGGTTCGGAACGCCGCGGAGAGCATCGGCCGCGGAGGACGAATCATGCTGCGCGCCCGGCCGGTCCAGGTCGGCTTTGGCGCGGAACACACACGGGATGCCATCTGCCTCGAAGTGCAGGACACGGGCCGGGGCATTCCGCCCGAAGTACAGCCGAAGCTCTTCGATCCGTTCTTCACCACCAAGCCGGGCGGTACCGGCCTCGGACTCGCGATCGCGCGGCGGATCATTAATCGACACGGTGGCACGCTACGATTCGAGACGAGCGCGAAAGGCACCGTATTCCGAGTCGTCCTGCCCGTGGCAGCAAGCGCATGACCACCACCACGATCCTGCTCGTCGAGGACGACGCTCGCATCGCCGGCGAACTGCAGCGCGTGCTCGAAGCCGAAGGATGGACGGTCACCCGGGCCGCCTCGGCCGAGGCCGGACTGGCCAAGGTGGCGGAAGAGAAATGCGATCTCGTCCTCACCGACGTTCGGCTGCCGGGCGCGAGCGGAACGGAGCTCCTCAAGCGGCTCCACGCCGAGCGGCCGCGATTGCCGGTCATCCTGATGACAGCGCATGGCACCGCCGAAACCGCCATCGAGGCGACGAAGCTCGGGGCGTACGACTATCTGCTGAAGCCATTCGAGATACCTGATCTGCTGGCAGCCGCGAAAAAGGCGCTGACCAACAGTCGGCTCATGTTCGCGCCGGTGATGCTCGGCGGTGCCTCGGCCGCTCGCGAAGCCATGGTCGGTCGGAGCCGCGCGATGCAGGAAATCTACAAGGAAATCGGCCGGGTGGCGGCCAAGCCAGTGACCGTGCTCATCCGCGGCGAAACGGGGACCGGCAAGGAACTCGTCGCCCGCGCCATCTACCAGCATAGCGACCGCGCGGACCGGCCGTTCATCGCGGTCAACTGCGCGGCCATTCCCGAGACCCTCCTGGAAAGCGAACTTTTCGGACACGAACGGGGCTCCTTCACGGGCGCCGAAGCGCGACGCATCGGCCGCTTCGAGCAGGCCAACGGCGGCACGATTTTTCTCGACGAAATCGGCGACCTGAGCGCCAACACGCAGGCCAAGCTCCTGCGCGTACTCCAGGAAAAGTCCCTGCAGCGGCTCGGTGGCCGGGAGACCATCCCCATTGACGCGCGCGTGCTCGCCGCCACCCATCACGACCTCGATCGGGCCATTCACGAGCAGCAGTTTCGCCCGGATCTTTTCTACCGCCTTAGCGGTGTCGTGATCGCCCTGCCACCCCTGCGCGAACGCCGCGACGATATCCCGGCGCTCGTGCAGTATTTCCTCCGCCGCCACGGCAAGGACTTGGGAGCGAAGCATCCCTCCATTCATCCCAAGGCCCTGGACTTGCTCCGCGAGCACTCCTGGCCTGGCAACATCCGTGAGCTCGAAAACGTGGTCCGCCACGCCCTGCTGCAGGCGCGCGGCTACTGTGTCGCCGTCGCCGACATCCGCAAGGCACTGGGGGGCGCACCACACCGCTCCCCGGGGATCTCACCCATCGCCCGGCACGTCGCCGACCTGCTGGCCGCCGCCAGCCGAGGTGAACGGGAGAACGTGCGCGCCAGCCTGCAGGAAGACGCGGACCGGGAGTTGTTCGCCCAAGCGATCACGCTCGCCGGCGGTAACCAGGCCAAAGCGGCCCGCTGGCTCGGCGTCTCGAGGATCACCATGCGCGAGAAACTATCCCATTTCGGCGTTCGTCCCCGTGAAGTTCCGCCCTCGAGTCCGGCGCGACGGCCGTGATCCCCGTGGCCGCGCGGGAATCGCTGGCGACGTCCAAGCGCGTCGCCAGCCGCGCCGGAAGTCGACGGATTGCCGCACGGCGCTCCGTACGGATTGGCGCCCGGCCCTGGTGTATTCGTGCGTCACGATCGGGCTGGCGCCAATGCGTAGAATGCCGACTCCGAGTGCGCGGCGGATGTGAGACGGCGACTGGTTTCACTCCCAAAAACGCCTCCCGCAACCGACATTGTCTTCCGCCAGCAGGTCCTTCGCCTACGCGAAGAGAGCCTACTGAACGCTGGGCGGGAGTATGTCGGCGCGCTCCCGTGGTAGAATTCGACCTGCGCCGTGATCTATTCTCGGACCGCCCGAATCGAGCTCGATCGTCGCTTCATTGTCGGAGACAACTCGGTCCAAGGGCCAAGTGCTGTAGGGCTACAGAGAATGTCGGCCCGAGCGCGATCTCGGCACGGGACTCGATCGAAAGGCCGGTGACATGTCCGGGACTCGAGCGTTTTTCGCGCATTGAACTGAGCCCTAAACGGAACGAATTCAGCGCGACGCGAAGCGATAGGGACGCTGAACGCTGCGCGAATCGATCGGGTCTTGATTGTATTAAGGATCCAGCAAAAACCTGCGCCAACGATTGCGCGCGCCATTGCTTTCTTGCCATTGGTTGCCCCGAGCCGGGGGGGGCGGCGGCGAGCGCCCCGCTTTCCGGGGCGGCGGACACCCCCGAAGGCGGAGCCGAGCCGCCGGCGCTTGACCTTGGGATCTGAGATTTCCCTGATGAAAAAGCGAGCGTTCGGACTCGTTTTCGAGCCGCAACGGAGCCGGCACCGCGGAGCCTTCGTCGAATGACTTAGGAAACTATGAACTCCATAGGGTATTGCGTCTTCCAACCAAACACGTGCGCAAGTGGGGCGATAACCAAGGCGGCTGTTTTTGGCTTGGGCGCGATCGAATGCAGAAACGCGGATCGAAGCGCGGCGAGGGATCGCTACCGGAAATTCGGTGGGTGCGGGCGATTGAGCCGAAGCGGCGAGCGGCTGAACTCGGAGTGCATGAACTCCTCCCAACTTGAATTCGACGTGCCCATGGCTTCGCCCGCGGCACGTGAATGTGTTTCACGCGAGGCCCGTCTGTCCGCGGCGGAGCCGGTGGTGGTTCGCGCGCCGCCGCCGGTGCGAACCACAAGCGACGTCGTCGCGGTCGAGTCGCTCTGCACGTTCGCCGAGGCGGCGCGCACGCTGGGAATTTCGCTGCGGCAATTTCGGCGGCTTGTCGGCGGCGGTCGAATCGCTTTCGTCAAAGTCAGCGAACGGTCGCCGCGGATTCGGCCCAGTGAGCTGCAACGGTTCCTCGCGGCGTCGGTCGTCCAATACTCCGAGGTGAAATCATGATCGAATACGTCTTCAGGCATTCGCGGATCGTGGACGGAAAGAAAGTGCTTTCGCGGGTCTTCAGCGGCCGCTACGCGATCGAGAAGGGCGCGAAGCCAGTCTCCGTTTGTCTGAACACCCCGGACCGTGAGATTGCCCGAAAGCGCCTTCGCGCGATTGTCCTCGAGAAGCAGCGTGAGCAAGAGGGCATCATCGCGCCGAAGGCAGTCCGGGTCGCCGCGGCTACGCCCCTGGCTGAACTTATCAGCGACTACGAAATCGACCTCGAAGGTCGCGGACTGGATGACCGCCACGTGCACGATACGATCGCGCGGCTGAAGCGGATGGTGGCGGAGTCGGGCTGGCGGGCGTTGAGCGATATCCGGCCCGATGCATTCGTGCGGTGGCGCGCGTCGCTCACCTGCTCCGCCAAGACCGTAAAGGAGTACCAGACGTCCGCAGTGGCGTTCTTGAACTGGCTCGTGCGCGTCGATCGGCTCGCGAC